>Ga0209172_10000604_pt1 | contig 95476 bp, 77 predicted proteins | sample LarsenN4metaG_FD_184113 | JGI IMG/M metagenome (GOLD analysis project Ga0209172, IMG submission 184113) | Hot spring sediment bacterial and archeal communities from British Columbia, Canada, to study Microbial Dark Matter (Phase II) - Larsen... ... | reverse complement strand
GCGTCCCCGGCCGAAGCGGCCGATGCGATCGCAGAATCGCATCCGGGCGCTTCGAGCCGGGGTCTTGCCCGGCGCGGGGTCACTGCCCGTCCCGCTTGCGCCTTCCCGCCGGTACGGGCAATACCGCGCGCCCGGCGCGGGGGTCGCGAGCGGCGCGGGCCCGGTCTCCGGCAAAGCGGCAGGATCCCGGATAGTCTCGGCGCGCCCCTGCGGGGCTCGCCTCGGCTTCCGGGAACGCAGCGAGGAGCCGGATCCGCTGCGGCCGGTCCGTTCCCGCGGCGCGGCGGCGGCTTGCGGGGGCCTGGAGAGACAGGGCCGACGGCACGCAGCTCGGCGGCCGCCGGCTCGAGTGGGCGGCAAGCCCGTCCGTCTGCGTCCCCGGCCGAAGCGGCCGATGCGATCGCAGAATCGCATCCGGGCGCTTCGAGCCGGGGTCTTGCCCGGCGCGGGGTCACTGCCCGTCCCGCTTGCGCCTTCCCGCCGGTACGGGCAATACCGCACGATGGCTCCCGCAACCAAGGCCGACCCCGTCTCCCACCGCCTTGCCGCCCGCCTGCGGCGCGCGCTCGAGGGCGAGGTGCTGTTCGACCGCTTCTCGCGCGGGCGCTATGCGACCGACGCCTCCCACTACCAGATCGAGCCGGTCGGCGTGGTGGTGCCCCGCAGCGGCGAGGACGTGCGCGCCGCGCTCGCCATCGCCCGCGAGGAGGGCGTGCCGGTGCTCGCCCGCGGCGGCGGCACCTCCCAGTCCGGCCAGACCGTGGGCCGCGCCCTCGTCCTCGACTTCTCCAGGCACCTCAACCGGCTCCTCGAGGTGGACGCCGAGGCGCGCACCTGCTGGGTGGAGCCCGGCATCGTGCTTGACGAGCTCAACCGCCGGCTGCGCCCCACCGGCCTGTGGTTTCCCGTCGACGTCTCCACCTCCAGCCGCGCCACCCTCGGCGGCATGGCCGGCAACAACTCCTGCGGAACCCGCTCGCTGCGCTACGGCATCATGCGCGACAACCTCCTCGCCATCGACGCCCTCCTGGCCGACGGCAGCGAGGCGCGCTTCGGCGAGGTCGGCCACAACCTTGACCTCCCTCTCCCCGCGCCTCGCCGCCCATCCGGCGAGCTGCAACAGCGCGGGGAGAGGGGCAGCGGCGCAGGCGGCGGGGGTGAGGCCGCAATCGCCCTCTTCCGCGATCTGCTCGCCCTGGGGCGGCGCGAGGCGGAGCACATTGCGCACGCCTTCCCCGAGGTGTCGCGGAGGGTGGGCGGCTATCTGATCGACGCGCTGGTGCCGGCCGGCGGGCCGGTGAACCTGGCCACCTTGCTGTGCGGCTCGGAGGGGACGCTCGCGCTTTCTCGCCGGCTGCAACTGAAGCTTGCGCCCGCCCCCAAGAACAAGGCGCTCGGCATCTGCCACTTCGCCACCTTCCGCGCCGCCATGGAGGCCACCCGCCACATCGTCGCCCTGGGGCCGGTGGCGGTGGAGGTGGTCGACCGCACGCTGATCGAGCTTGCCCGCGACATCGCCATGTTCCGCGCGGTGATGGACGCTTTCGTCAGGGGCCGGCCCGACGCCCTGCTGCTGGTCGAGTTCGCCGAGGATGACCAGGCCGAGAACCTGCGCCGCCTCCGCCGGCTCGAGGAGCTGATGGGCGATCTCGGCCATCCCGACGGCGTGGTGAAGGTCCCCGACGCCGCCGGCCAGCAGGCGGTGTGGAGCGTGCGCGCCTCGGGGCTCAACATCATGATGTCGATGAAGTCCGAGGGGAAGCCCGTCTCCTTCATCGAGGACTGCGCGGTGCCCCTCGAGCACCTTGCCGACTATACCGAGCGCCTCACTGCGCTGTTCGCGCGGCACGGCACCCGCGGCACCTGGTACGCGCACGCCAGCGTCGGCTGCCTGCACGTGCGGCCCGTGCTCAACTTGAAGCTCGAGCACGACGTCCGCACCATGCGCGCCATCGCCGAGGAGGCGTTCGCGCTGGTCAAGGCCTACAAGGGCTCGCACTCGGGCGAGCACGGCGACGGCCTCGTGCGCTCCGAGTTCCACGAGCTCATGTACGGCGCCAGGACCGTGCGCCTGTTCGAGGAGGTCAAGGACCGCTTCGATCCCCGGGGGCTCATGAACCCCGGCAAGATCGTGCGGCCCCCGCGCATGGACGACCGCAGCCTGTTCCGCTTCAAGCCCGACTACCGCGTGCCCGAGATGACGACGGCGCTCGACTGGTCGGCCTACCCCGGGGCGGGCCGCGGCTTCCAGGGGGCGGTGGAGATGTGCAACAACAACGGCGAGTGCCGCAAGCTCGCCGGCGGCGTCATGTGCCCCTCCTTCCGCGTCACCGGCAACGAGCGCGACGTGACGCGCGGCCGCGCCAACTCGCTGCGCCTTGCCATCTCCGGCCAGCTCGGGCCCGATGCCTTCACCTCCGACGCCATGCTGGAGACCATGCGGCTGTGCGTCTCCTGCAAGGCCTGCCGGCGCGAGTGCCCCACCGGCGTCGACATGGCGCGCATGAAGATCGAGGTGCTGGCCGCCGCGCTCGCCCGCCGCGGCCTCTCCCTGGGCGACCGGCTCGTCGCCTATCTGCCCCGCTACGCGCCCTACGCCGCCCGCCTGGCCCCGCTCATGAACGCGCGCGATGCCATCCCGGGCCTCGCTGCGCTGGCCGAGCGCCTCGCCGGCTTTTCCGCCAGGCGGCGCCTGCCGCGCTGGCGCCGCGACGCCTTCTCCCCCTCTCCCCGCTTGCTGGGAGAGGGTGGGGGTGAGGGGCCGCCGCAGACGCCGCCGCCGGAGGTGGCCCTCCTCGCCGACACCTTCAACGCCTACTTCGAGCCCGAGAGCCTCCACGACACCGTGGCGGTGCTGGACCGCCTCGGCTTCCGCGTCAGGGTGCTCGCCGCGGGTGGCACGGCGCGGCCCCTGTGCTGCGGGCGCACGTTCCTGTCGGTGGGCCTCGTGGAGGAGGCGCGCGCGGAGGCCCGCCGGCTGCTGGCCGCCGCCCTGCCGCTTGCCGCGCGCGGCGTCCCCGTCGTCGGCCTCGAGCCCTCCTGCCTCCTCACCCTGCGCGACGAGATCCCCGCCCTGCTTCCCGGGGCGGACGCGGAGAAGGTCGCGGGCGGAGCGCTTCTACTCGAGGAGTTTCTCGCCGGCGAGGCCGCGGCCGGGCGCATCCGCGGTCCCATCGGCCGGCACGACGGCAAGGTGCTGCTCCACGGCCATTGCCATCAGAAGGCGTTCGGCGCCATGGGCGCGGTCGGGCAGGCGCTCGCCCTGGTGGAGGGGCTCGAGGTGGAGACCATCGAGTCGAGCTGCTGCGGCATGGCCGGCGCCTTCGGCTACGGCGTCGACACCTACGAGGTGTCGATGGCCATGGGCGAGCTCTCCCTGCTGCCCGCCGTGCGCCGGGCCCCCGCCGGCGCCGTCATCGCCGCCGACGGCTTCTCCTGCCGCCACCAGATCCGCGACGGGGCCGGCCGCGAGGCCCTGCACGTGGCCCGCATCCTGCGCCGGGCGATGGACGCCGGGGAGGCCCCCGCGCCGGCCTGAGCCGGCGAGGGCGGCTGCGACCAAGGGCGGCCCCGGCGGCGGTGGACGCCCCCGGGGTGGACCTGTAGGCTCGACCGCGATCAGCCGAGCAGCGATGGCCGTTTCGTCCGGGGGAGGACGGCAGCGGCCGGCATGCGGCGGCCATGCGCGAGGAGGCATGCGATGCACGATGCGCCTGCGGAGCGGGGCCGGGGACGGGGCGTGCTCAGATCGCCGCTCGATGTCGCCGGCGGCCTGTTCCTGCTGGCGCTGGCGGCGGGGGGCTACGTCGGCGGCTTCAACCTTCCCTTCGGCCAGCTCTCCGGCATCGGCTCCGGCCTCATGCCCAAGACGGTGGCGGTGCTGGTCGGCGCCTTCGGCGTCGCCCTCATCGTGCAGGGGCTGCTCGCCGACGGCGACCGCCTCGAGCGGTGGGCGGTGCGCGGGCCCATCTTCGTGCTGAGCGCCGTGCTGGTGTTCGCCGCCACCATCCGCACCTGGGGGCTCGTGGTCGCCGGCCCGCTCGCGGTGGTCATCGCCGCGCTTGCCGACCGCAACAGCCGGCCGGCCGAGGTCGCCGTGCTGGCCGTGGCCCTCACTCTGGTGAGCGGGCTCCTGTTCAAGGAGCTGCTGAGCCTGCCGATTCCCTTCGATCCGGCCGGCCTCGTCCCCGATCCCGTCTTCCAGGCCTACCTCGCCGTCAAGGGCGCGATCGCGCAGGCCTTCGCCTCGCTCAAGGCGATGCTCACCCGCTGAGGCCCCTCGTGACGGAACTGATCGGCAATCTGACGCTGGGGATGGGCGTGGCGCTCACGCTCAAGAACCTGTGGTTCTGCTTCCTCGGCTGCTTCATCGGCACCGTCATCGGCGTGCTGCCGGGGGTCGGCCCCATCGCCACCATCACCATGCTGCTGCCGATCACCTTCGGCCTCGACCCGATCGGCGCGCTCATCATGCTGGCCGGCATCTACTACGGCGCCCAGTACGGCGGCTCGACCACCGCCATCCTGGTCAACATCCCGGGCGAGGCGACCGCCGTCGTCACCACCCTCGACGGCCACCAGATGGCCAAGCAGGGCCGCGCCGGCGTGGCGCTCGGCATCGCCGCCATCGGCTCCTTCATCGCCGGCACGGTGGCCACCGTCATCATCGCCGCGCTCGCCGCCCCGCTCACGGCCATGGCCCTGCTGTTCGGCCCCGCCGACTACTTCGCCCTCATGGTGCTGGGCCTGATGTTCGCCGTGGTGCTGGCGCGGGGCTCGGTGCCCAGGGCCATCGCCATCATCCTGGTCGGCATCCTGCTCTCCACCATCGGCACCGACCTGGAGACCGGCGAGGAGCGCCTCACCTTCGGCTGGACCGAGGTGTCCGACGGGCTCGACGTGGCCGTGCTGGCCATGGGCATGTTCGGCTTCGCCGAGATCCTGCGCAACCTCGAGACCACCGTGTCGCGCGACGTGGTCAAGTCCAAGATCGGCAACCTGCTGCCCGACCGCGCCGACCTCGCCCGCGCCGCCGCCCCCATCGCCCGCGGCACCCTGCTCGGCTCGATGCTGGGGCTCCTGCCCGGCAACGGCGCGGTGCTCGGCCCCTTCGCCTCCTACACGCTGGAGAAGAAGCTGGCCCAGGACCCCTCCCGCTTCGGCAAGGGCGCCATCGAGGGCGTGGCGGGGCCGGAGTCGGCCAACAACGCCGGCGCGCAGACGGCCTTCATCCCGCTGCTCACCCTCGGCATCCCGCCCAACGCCGTCATGGCCCTGATGGTAGGGGCCATGACCATCCACGGCATCATCCCCGGCCCCCAGATCATGACCAAGCAGCCCGGCCTGTTCTGGGGCATGATCGCCTCGATGTGGCTCGGCAACCTGATGCTGCTGGTCATCAACCTGCCGCTGATCGGGCTGTGGGTGCGCTTCCTCAAGGTGCCCTACCGGCTGATGTTCCCGTCGATCGTGCTCCTGTGCTGCATCGGCATCTACTCGATCAACAACTCGCCGGTCGAGGTGGTGATGACGGCCGCCTTTGGCCTCTTCGGCTACGCCCTGGTCAAGTTCGGCTTCGAGCCGGCGCCGCTGCTGCTCGGCTTCGTGCTCGGGCGGCTGATGGAGGAGAAGCTGCGCCAGGCGCTGGTCATCTCCCGCGGCAGCTTCATGACCTTCCTCGACCGCCCCCTGAGCGCCGGCCTGCTGGCGGTGGCGCTCATGCTGATGATCATCGCCGTGCTGCCGGCCATCCGCCAGCGTCGCGAGGTGGTGTTCAAGGAAGCCGACTGAAGTGCCGCAGCCGGCATCGCCCCAGGGAGGACGACATGGGTCAATACAGCAGGGTGGACAAGGAAGGGCGGCTCCTGATCGTCACCATCAACCGGCCCGAGGTGATGAACGCGCTGCATCCCATGGCCAACCAGGAGCTCTCCGACATCTTCGACGAGTTCGCCGCCGATCCCGAGCTGTGGGTGGCGATCGTCACCGGCGCCGGCGACAGGGCCTTCTCCGCCGGCAACGACCTCAAGTATCACGCCGAGCTCAGGGCCCGGACCGGCAAGCGCCCGCAGACCCCGGCCAAGGGCTTCGGCGGCCTCACCAACCGCCACGACCTCGACAAGCCGGTGATCGCCGCCGTCAACGGCGTGGCGATGGGCGGCGGCTTCGAGATCGCGCTCGCCTGCGACATCATCCTCGCCTCCGACCGCGCCCGCTTCGCCCTGCCCGAGCCGCGCGTCGGCCTCGCCGCCGGCGCCGGCGGCCTGCAGCGCCTGCCTCGCCAGATCCCGCTCAAGAAGGCCATGGGCATGCTGCTCACCGGCCGCCACGTGTCGGCCGAAGAGGGCTACGAGCTGGGCTTCGTCACCGCCGTCGTGCCCCACGAGCGGCTGATGGAGGAGGCGCGCCGCTGGGCTGCCCAGATCCTCGAGTGCTCCCCCATGAGCATCCGCGCCACCAAGCAGGCGGTGATGCGCTCCCTCGACGTGCCGGCCCTCGAGATCGCCATGCGCAATCTCAATTACCCGGCCTACGTCGCCATGGCCAACAGCGAGGACACCATCGAGGGCCCCAAGGCCTTCGCCGAGAAGCGCAAGCCCGACTGGAAGGGCCGCTGACCCCGGCCGGCCGGCCCCCGCGCGGCCCTGGGCGCCACCGAACCACGGCGCAATCGGCCGTAGGCGCAGGCCGATCCCCGCGGCCGCAGGGCGCAACGAGCGCAGCACATTGCGCCGCTCCTTGCGCCGTGCAACCCGCGCCCCACGCCGCCTCAGGCGTTGCCGCGGTCCTCGCGCCACACGCCGATCTTCTCCTGCACCGGCCGGTCGGAGAAGGAGAAGAGCACGGCCTCGCCGGCGAGCGCCTCGTGCACCACGCTGCGCCAGCTCGGCACCACGAAGATGTCTTTCGGCCCCCACTCGAGCACCTCCTCGCCCACCCGCGTGCGCCCGCGCCCCTCGACGGCGGTGAACACGGTGGCATCGGTGGAGCGGTAGCGGCTGGTCCGGAACCCCGCCGGCAGCAGCTGGATGAAGGTGCCCATGGTCGGCATGGCGTGGTCGCCGGTGAGCGGATTGGAGTAGCGCATCTTGATGCCGTGGCAGGGGTCGTAGCGGCCGGCCTTCTCGAGCTGAGCCAGGGCCTCGCGCGTGCGCTCGTAGGGGTAGTTGAAGATGGGCGAGGTGCTCGCGGCCCCGGGGCCCCGGTCGACCGGCAGCAGGTTGGCGCCGTAGCGGGCGGCCGAATCGCCCACGGGCCTGGCGATCGGCTGCTCGTCCTCGCCCAGCCGCTCCACGAACGAGGCGTCGAGCATCTGGATGAGCGGGATGTCGAGCCCGTCCAGCCAGAACACCGGCTCGTCGGTGTCGTTGCCGTGGTCGTGCCAGGCCATGTGCGGGGTGATGACGAAGTCGCCCGGCTGCATGAGGGTGCGCTCGCCGTCGACGCTGGTGTGGGCGCCGCGGCCCTCGAGCACGAAGCGCAGCGCCGACTGGGAGTGGCGGTGGGCGGGCGCCACCTCGTGCGGCATGACGAGCTGCACGCCGGCGTAGAGCGAGGTGGTGATCTTCGACTGGCCGCGCAGGCCCGGGTTCTCCAGCACCAGCACGCGCCGCTCGGCCTCCTTGGCGGTGATGAGCCGCCCCGCCTCCAGCATCGCTGCGCGGATGGCCTCGAAGCGCCACAGGGCCGGCACGCAGGCGCTCCGGGGCTCGGGCGTGATGAGCGCGCCCATCACCGTCCACAGCGCCGTCATGTTGTCCTTGTCGATGCGGGCATAGAAGGCCGCGCGCTCGGGCGTCTCGGCGGGCGTGTCCATGGCGGGTCCCCGGAATGTGGCGTGCGGCCACTCTAGGCCGCGGCGCGGCGGCGGTCCATTGCCGCCGGGGCTGCGAAGGCCCTACTGGCAGAACGCGCGGTGCCGGCGCGGCGCCAGATCGAAGTGGAAGTGATCGCGGTGGGCCTCGTTGGCCTCGGGGCCCAGAACCGTGCCGAACACGCCGCAGGCGCCCTTGTGCAGGCGGCGCAGGAAGTCGCCCTCCGGCGTGTTGGCGGCATCGGCGCCGGCCGCGCCGGCGGGGGGCGGCGCCGCCCTCGGGTCGGCGCCGCGCGCATCGTGGGCGCCTCGTCCGAGCGCGCTGAGCTCGGCCGTCTGCAGGCTCTGCTTCTTGCCTGCCTTGGCCGCCGCCGGGGCTTCGCCCGATACCGCGCTGACCTTCTTGGGCCGTGCCGGCTCCTCCTCGCGGGCGGCGCGGGAGGGCTGGGCCTTGCCGGGGGCGGCCTCCTCGGCCGATCCGGGGGCGCCCTTGGCGCGGGCTGCGGCCACCCTCTCGGCCTCGCGCAGGTCGCGCGCCGTCGGCCCCCAGCCGCGCGCCACGTCGACGGTGCGGCCGTCGGCGGTGACGAAGCCGGCGATGTCGACGGCATTGGCGCGCGCGTGCTCGGAGAGCTTGTCGGCGCCGAAGGCGCTGCCGTTGCGGTTGCGGCAGGAGTAGCCCGAGGCGCTGCGCAGGCGCACGATGCGGGTGCCGAGCGCCTCCTGCGCGGCCGGCTGCAGGGTCTTCTCGACGAAGCTGTGCAGGCCGGCGACCATGGCGCAGTTGAGCACCGCCGGCGGGCTGATCTCGACCTTGTTGGCGCCCGAGCCGACGCGCCGCACCAGCACCGGCGCCGGCGTCCCGCACCGCTCGTGCTTGACCGGCTCGGAGACCTCGAGGTCGGCGGCGATCGGCGCCAGCAGGCGCACGCACTCGCGCAGGGCGGCGATCACCTCGGCATCGGACCACACGTCGGGCTTGGGCGGCTCGCCCTCGCCCTCGGTCGCGGACGGCGCGGCCGGCACGCCCGCCTTGTCCCTGGCGTCGGTCTCGGCGGGGGCGATGGCGGAAACCTTGGGCGGCGGGGCGCCCTTCCTGTCCTCGGTACGGGCGCCGGCATGCTCGGCCTCGCGGGCAGGCGATACGGCCGAGGTCTTGTGGGCAGGCCGCCGGCGCGGGGCGGCCCGCTCGTAGGCCAGCCGCGAGCGCTGGGCGGCGAGCTGAAGGAGCGGCTCGACCGCCGGCTCCTCGGCGGCGCCCAGCGCGGCCGGCGCGACCGCGATCGCGGCGGCACGGACGGGCGCTGCGTCGCCGGTCGGCGGGGCGGCCTCGCGCGTCACCAGGGGCAGGGCTGCAAGGCCCAGGACGACGGCTGCGGACAGCCTCGTCGAGACGGCAACGGCTGACTTGGAGAGGAGCGCCGACACCTTCGCAGCATGTGGCATGCCGGGTTTACGAACTCCCAAACGCATCACCGCCGCCTTGTATGGCGGCCATGTGGTGGAACTGTGGTGCCTCGAGCTGGACCGCAGCAGGAATGGAGGCGGCATGGCGAGGCGCCTGGACGCTTACCGAAAAATCGCCTTCGGAGAAAGCGGCGCCGCAAGCGGCTCCGGGGCGTCCAGCGCCGGACCGGTGCCCGCCAAGCGCAGCCTGAGCCGGGCGCGCGGCGGCGCGCTTCTACTGGCTCATGTACCAGCCGCCGTTGGGCGAGATCACTTGGCCGGTCATGAAGCGCGACTCGTCGCTCGCCAGGTACACCGCCGCCCAGGCGATGTCGTCGGGCTCGCCCACGCGGCGCAGCGGCGTGTTGGCGGCGATGTAGTCGAGCAGCTCGCCCAGCGGCGCCGTCATGTCGGTCCTGATCCAGCCCGGCGCGATCGAGTTGACGCGGATGTTGCGCGGGGCCACCTCGTGCGCCAGGGCGCGCGTGAAGCCCAGGATGGCGGCCTTGGCGGTGGAGTAGGGCACGCTGCCGGGGCGGCCGAAGGTGCCCATCACGCTCGCCATGTTGACGATGGCGCCCGACATCTGCGCGTTCATGAACGAGCGCAGGGCCTCGCGCGTGCAGTAGAAGGTGCCGTCCACGTGCACGCCCAGCATGCGCCGCCAGCCTTCGTCGGAGGTGGTGGCGGTGCCGTCCAGGAAAGTCTGCACCGGCCCGCCGGCGGCGATCTCCTTGGCCTGCTTCAGGCGCAGGGCGATGATCTGGTCGGCGTCGTTGCGGCCCTCGAGCCCGCTGATGCCGGCGTTGTTGACGAGGATGTCGAGGCGCGGCGTGAGCTTGCGCACCTCCTCGAACATGGCCGCCACCGCCGCCGAGTCGGCCACGTTGGCCGCCACCCCGTGGCCGCCGAGCCCGGCGGCGGTCGCACGCGCCGCCTCCAGGCTCAGATCGTTGACGATCACCTTGGCCCCTTCCTCCGCGAAGCGGCGGGCGATGGCCGCGCCGATGCCGCGCGCCGCGCCGGTTATCAGCGCCACCTTGCCCTCGAGCCTGTTCATGTCCTGCCTCCCTGCTGCGTCCCGCCAGGCCCGCCTCGGAGCCTGCGGCACCCGTGAAACCCGTCTCCTCCCGGGCGCAGGCCCGAGAGCCTCAGATCACGCCGTCGCGGCGCAGACGCGCGATCTCCGCGGCGCCGTAGCCCGCCTCGCCCAGGATCTCCTCGGCGTGCTCGCCCGGCAGCCCCGGCGGACGCTCGACGCTGCCGCCGCCGTGGGCCAGTCGGAAGCCCGAGCCCACCAGCGTCAGCGGCCCGTAGGGCGACTCGATGCGCTGCAGCACGTCGCGGTGGGCGAGCTGGGGATGGGCGACGATCTCGTCGATGCGCCACACCCGCGAGCACGGCACGTCGGCGGCCGTGAGCCGCGCCTCCCAGGTCCTGTCGTCGGCCTCGGCCAGCACCGTCTCGATGACGGCGCGCAGCGCGGCGTCATTGGCGATGCGCGCGGTCCAGTCGGAGAAGCGCGGGTCCTCCAGCAGGTCCGGGCGGCCGAGGGCCCTGGCCAGGGCCGCGAACTGCTTCTCGTTGTTGACCGCAAGCAGGATGTGCCCGCCCTTGCACCTGAACACGTCGGCGGTAGGCAGCCGGCTCTGCGCCCGGTTGCCGAGCTGGCCCTGCACGTGGCCGCCCACCGTATAGTCGGTGACGTAGGTGGTAAGGAAGGAGAGGGCGGCGTCGAGCATGGCCACGTCGACCAGCTGGCCTTTGCCGGTGTGGGTGCGCTGGAAGAGCGCGCTCGACACAGCGAACGCCGCCGTCATGCCGCCGATGGCGTCGCACACGGCAAAGCCGGCGCGCGTCGGCCCGGTCTCGGGGAAGCCCGTCACCGACATGATGCCGCTCATGGCCTGGATCTTGCCGTCGTAGGCGGCGGTGGTGCGCTCCGGGCCGTTCTGGCCGAAGCCGGAGATGGCGCAGTAGATGAGGCGCGGGTTGATCGCGCTGAGCGCGGCGTAGCCGAGCCCGAGCTTGTCCATCACGCCGGGGCGGAAGTTCTCCATCACCACGTCGGCGCGCTGTGCCAGCCGGCGCGCGATCTCAAGCGCCTCCGGCCTGGCGAGGTCGAGGGCGATGCAGCGCTTGTTGGCGTTGATGCCGAGGAAGCCGGTGCCGAGGTTGCGGGCGGCCCATTCCTTGCTGGGCGGTCCGCGCCGCATGTCGTCGCCGCCCGGCCGCTCGACCTTGATCACGTCGGCGCCGAGCAGGGCGAGCTGGTATGAGCCGTAGGGGCCGGCGAACACCTGGGTGAAGTCGAGGATGCGGACGCCGGCGAAGGGCTTCATTCACGACCTCGCCCGCTGCAGCCCGAGGTCCTCGCGCATGCGGGTAGCCACCTGCTTCTGCTGGTCGAACTCGGCGCGGCGGCGGGCGATGTCCTCGGGCGACATGCGCTCCACGTTCTGGAAGTCGAGCTTCCAGGCCGGATCGGGGCTCCACACCAGCGGCGACTGCACCGTGGTGCGCGGGCCCGGCGCCGTCTCGAGCACACGCAGCGCCAGCGCGAGCGTGAAGGCCTGCGACTCGGGGTCCTTCGGCCGCCCCGCGGCATTGCCGAGCGGGAAGTCGGAGAAGAGCAGCCGCGGCACCCCCACGTACTCGACGATGTCCTTGGCGCAGCCCATCACCACGGTGGCGATGCCCGCGTCCTCGAGCTGGCGCGCGCACAGCGCCGCGCTCTGGTGGCAGACGGGGCAGTTGGGAACCAGGATGGCGGCGTCGACGCCGTCGGCCCGGCAGCGGGCGACCACCTCGGGGCAGTCGACCTCCAGGGTGACGCGATGGCTGCGGTTGGTGGGCAGCCCGTGAAAGCGGGGGGCGAGCGGGCCGATGCGGCCGCGGGCGGCGGCGCGCCGCAGCTCCGGCAGCGGGAACCAGGTGCCGGGGTCCTCGGCGGTGGTGTGCTTGCGGTCGATGCCGACGTGGGAGATGCGCAGGTCGTGGTCGCAGGCGGTGTCGCCCGAGTACACGCGATAGAACTTGGCGGCCGCATTGTAGGGCGCTCCCGGCCCCTGGTCGCCCTTGCCGGGCTGGTAGGGCGCCGCGGTGGTGACGATGGTGAGGCGGCACTCGGCGAGCGGCTTCGCCAGCGGCTGGAACGGCACGGCGGCATAATGCGCCCACCGGTAGGGGGCGCCGTAGCCCAGCGCCACGTAGTAGTCGCGGATGCGCTGCATGTAGGGGATGGGCGCATCGTGGGGCGGCGCAAAGCCGAAGTCGCTGTCCGCTGGCTCGCTCATCGCACCGGTCCTTCTCCGCCGCCCCGGCCCGCATTGTCCCGGGCTTTGCCCGGCGAGGCAAGACGGCCCGGTGGCGGTGGCCAACGCCGGCCGGGCCGCATAGGCTCGGGGCAGCGCAGCCAGCCAGCCCGGCGAGGAGCCCCAATGAGCAGCGACACCCGCGACGCCGTCAGCTACCGGTCCGCCGACCGTGTTGCCGTCATCACCATCGACCGCGCCGAGCGCATGAACCGGCTCGATGCCGCGGTGGTGGAAGGCCTCCACCGCGCCTGGGTGCGCTTCATGGCCGACGCGGACGCGCGGGTGGCCGTGCTCACCGGCGCGGGCGACAAGGCCTTCACGGCCGGGGCCGACCTGAAGGACCCGCCCGCCGACCTCTACCGTGCCGTGCCGGGCGTGGGCGTGGCGGTGGACAAGCCGGTGGTGGGCGCGGTGGCCGGCTGGGTGGTGGGCGGGGGCATGGTGCTCACCACCATGTGCGACATCCTGGTGGCGGCGGACAACGCCCGCTTCTCCTACCCCGAGGTGAAGGTGGGCTTCACCGGCGGCATCATCGCCAACATCGCCTCGCGCATTCCCCACAAGATCGCCATGGAGCTCCTGCTCCTGGGCGAGCCCATCGACGCCCGCCGCGCCTACGAGGTGGGCTATGTCAACAAGGTGGTGCCGGCAGCCGAGCTCATGCCCGCCGCGCTCGACTACGCCCGCCGCATCGCCGCCACCGCCCCGCTGCCCTCGCGCGCCTTGAAGCGCTTCGTGGCCGAGACCCTGCCCAAGGGCCCGACCGAGCTTGCCGGCATCGCCCGGGCCCAGACCGACGCCATCTTCGCCAGCGCGGACTGGGCGGAGGGCCGCCGGGCCTTCGCCGAGAAGCGCCCACCCGCCTACCGCGGGCGGTGAATGGGGCCGCGGCCCGCCCGCGCACAGAAAAGATCGTCCACGGCGCGCCGCCGCCCACGCGGCCCGTGGTGCAGAGCGCGAATTGATGCACTATGGCGGCATGGCCGCACCCATCAACCTCGACGCCTACAGCGACGCCCTCGTCGTCCTCGCCACCGCCGGCGTGATCGTGCCGATCGTGCAGCGCTGGCGGGTGAGCCCGGTGCTGGCCTATCTCGCGGCCGGAGCGATCCTCGGCCCCCACGGCCTCGGCTCGCTGCAGAAGTCGGTGCCGCCGCTCTACTGGGTGTCGATCACCGATGCCCGCCACGTGTCGGGGTTCGCGGAGCTGGGCGTCGTGTTCCTGCTCTTCCTCATCGGCCTCGAGCTGTCCTACGAGCGCCTGCTCACCATGCGCCGCCTGGTGTTCGGGCTCGGCGGGCTGCAGGTCGCGCTGTCGACCGCGGCCATCGGCGGCATCGCCGCCCTGTTCGGCAACCCCGGCCCCGCCGCGCTCATCATCGGCGCCTGCCTCGCCCTGTCCTCGACCGCGATCGTCATCGAGATCATGGCGCGCCAGCGCCGCCTCACCTCCACCGCCGGCCGCACCAGCTTCTCGATCCTGCTCGCGCAGGACCTCGCGGTGGTGCCGCTGCTGCTCTTCATCTCCTTCCTCGGCACGCGCTCCGGCGGCTCGGTGGTGAGCGGCCTGCTGCTGGCGCTCGCCAATGCCCTGGCGGCGGTCGGCCTCATCATCGTCGTCGGCCGGGTGGTGCTGCGGCCCTTGTTCCGGCTGGTGGCGGCCACCGCCACCACCGAGCTGTTCGTGGCCGCCACGCTGTTCGTGATCGTGGCCACCGGCGTGGCGGCCGGCATGGCCGGGCTGTCGATGGCGCTCGGCGCCTTCATTGCCGGCCTGCTGCTGGCCGAGACCGAGTTCCGCAAGGCCATCGAGGCCACCATCGAGCCGTTCAAGGGGCTGCTGCTCGGAGTGTTCTTCTTCACCGTCGGCATGAGCATCGACCTGGGCGAGCTGGTGCGCGAGCCGTTCTGGATCCTGGCCTCGGTGGCCGGGATGGTCGTTCTCAAGGCGGCCATCGTCACCGGCCTGGCGCGCCTGTTCCGCGTGCCCGTGCCGGCCGCGGTCGAGACCGGCCTGCTGCTGGGGCCGGGCGGCGAGTTCGCCTTCGTGGGCCTCGGCCTTGCCACCGCCCACGGCCTGGTCGCGGCCGACGTCGCGAGCTTCATGCTGGCGGTCACCTCCCTCAGCATGATTCTGATCCCGCTGCTGGCGCTGGCGGCGCGGCGAGTGACGCTGGGCATCGAGCAGCGCCGGCACCTGGCGCCGGAGCTCGCCGCCGTGCCCCCCGGCAGCAGCGGCCACGCCATCGTCGTCGGGCACGGCCGCGTCGGGCAGATCGTGTGCGACATGCTCGAGCGCCACCGCTTTCCCTTCGTCGCCACCGACAGCGACCCGGCCGCGGTGAGCGAGTACCGCCGGCGCGGGCGCGAGGTCTACTACGGCGATGCCACCAAGCTCCCGTTCCTCAAGAGCTGCGGCGTGATGGAGGCGGCGGCGGTGATCGTGACCATTCACACCCAGGACGCCATCGACGAGATCGTGCACCTGGTGCGCTCGCTCCGGCCCGACATCCTGATCGTGTCGCGCGCCCGCGACGCCGGCCACGCCCGCCACCTCTACGCCGTGGGCGTCACCGATGCGGTGCCGGAGACGGTGGAGGCGAGCCTGCAACTGTCGGAGGCGGCTCTCGTCGGCCTGGGCCTGCCGGCGGGGCCGGTGATCGCCTCCATCCACGAGAAGCGCGACGAGTTCCGCCGTGCCCTGCAGGAGGCGGCAGGCCGCGCCGGCCGCGAGCGCACGCGCGCGATCCGCGCCACCACCCGCGATCCCCGATAGCTCCCGGAGCGCCGCCCGGCCCCACGTTTCAGTGCTTGGTCTCGCCCACCGGCATGTCGCCGATGCGCACGCCCTCCTCCGCCAGGACGGCGGGGGCCGCGGCGGCCGCGTGCTGAGGGACGGGCTCCTGCAGCTTCTGCTGGAAGCGCCGGTAGCTGAGCGGCACCGCCGCCAGGTAGAGCAGCGTGCCGAGGGTGAGCGTGCCGTAGGGGTAGGTGACGAGAAGCGCCACCAGCGCCGCCACGCCGACGAACATGGGCAGCACGTACTCGCGCGAGATGCGCTCGCCCAGCAGCTTGCCGGAGTAGGTGGGGATGGTGGAGATGAGCAGGGCTGCCATGGCCGTCGTGTAGATGGCAACGAGCCACGGCCAGGCGCGCACGTCGAAGAGGCCGAGCCCGTCCACGTAGAGCGGCAGGAGGACAGTGATGGCGCCGGCCGGTGCCGGCATGCCGGTGAAGTAGTCCGACTGCCACTTGGGCTTCTCCACGTCGATCATCGTGTTGAAGCGGGCGAGCCGCAGGCCGGTGGCGAGCGCGAACACCAGCGCCACGATCCAGCCGAAGCCGCGGGGCAGGCCGCCCAGGCCCCAGATGAACACGATGATGGCCGGCGCCACGCCGAAGTTGACGAAGTCGGCGAGGCTGTCGAGCTCGGCCCCGAACTTCGACTGCGCCCTCAGTGCGCGGGCGAGGCGGCCGTCGACGCCGTCGAGCAGGGCGGCGACGACCACCAGGGCGATGGCCAGCTCATAGCGCAGCTCGATCGCCATGCGGATGGCGGTGAGGCCGGCGCACAGGCTGAGCAGGGTGAAGACGTTGGGCACCAGCAGGCGCAGCGGGATCTTGCTGTGGCGGAACAGCAGGCGCCGGCGGCGGCGGCGCTCCTCGTCCTCCAGCTTCGGCAGCAGATGGTCCATGGCTATCCTCTGCGTGGTCTCCAGGTCTCGCTCACTGGCGCCGGGCCTCGCGCTCGGGCTCCGGCGACCTGAGGTCGGCGATCACCGTCTCCCCGCCCACGGCGCGCTGGCCGACGGCGACCAGCGCCCCGTGGCCCGGCGGCAGGTAGAGGTCGACGCGCGAGCCGAAGCGGATGAGGCCGATGCGCTCGCCCACGCCCACGCTGTCGCCCTCCTTGACGAAGGCGACGATGCGCCGGGCGATCAGGCCGGCGATCTGGACGACGGCGATCTCCTCCCCGGCGGCGGCGATGACGGTGGCACGCCGCTCGTTCTCCTCGCTGGCCTTGTCGGAGGCGGCGTTGAGGAAGCTGCCGGGCACGTAGATGGCGCGCACGATGCGGCCGGCGACCGGGGCGCGGTTGATGTGCACGTCGAACACCGAGAGGAAGATGGACACGCGCACCCGCTCGCCCTCGCCGAGGCCGAGCTCGGCCGGCGGGCGGCGGCGCTCGATGGCGCAGATGCGGCCGTCGGCGGGCGCCACCACTAGGCCCTCGCGCAGCGGCGTGACCCGGGCCGGATCGCGGAAGAAGTAGGCGATCCAGGCGGTGATCAGCACCGCCAGCCACGCGAGCGGCGGCCACAGCAGGAAGAGGAGCAGGGAGACGCCAACTCCCACGGCCAGGAACTTGTAGCCGTCGGTATGGACCGGCGCCATGGTGTCGGCGACGGTGTCGAACAGGCTATGGCGCTCGGACACGCGACCTCCCGGCTCGCGGCGCACCCGGCGCACGGCATGGGGCATGCGTGGCCGCGAGCGCGGCGTCCGCCGCCGCCCGCCGCGGCGCGCAGGTCATTGCACCGGCACGGCGACGAACCGCAGCTCGCCCTTGCCGTCCTCGACGCGCAGCAGCACCTGTCTGCGCCCCGTCTTCTTGACCTTGTCGATGCCCTTGGCGATGTCCTCGAGCGATGTGACGGCCTCCTGCGCCACCTCGACGATGACGTCGCCGGCCTTGATGCCCTTCTCCGCGGCCGGGCTCGCCGGATCGACCTCCAGCACGATCACGCCCTTCACGTCCTTGCCAAGGTTGTGCTTGGTGCGCAGCTCGTCGGTGAGAGGAGAGAGCACGAGCCCGACCAGGGAGGAGCGCCCCTGGCCACCCTTGCCGCCCTCCTTGCCCTTGCCCTTGCTGCCCTTCGGCGCCTCCTTGGCCGAGGTCTTGGCGGCCTCGCCCTCCTCCGCCAGACGGCCCACCGCCACCTTCACGGTCATGCGCTGGCCCTTGCGCAGCAGCTCGACCTCCACGTCCTTGCCGATGGGGGTCTGGGCGACGAGGCGCGGCAGGCCGCGCATGGACGTGACCTCCTTGCCGTCGAACTTGAGGATCACGTCGCCATCCTGGAGCCCCGCAGCCGCAGCCGGGCTGCCGGGGGTGACGCTGGCCACCAGCGCGCCGGTGTTCTCCCTCACGCCGTAGGCCTCGGCGATGTCCTCGGTGATGGACTGGATCTTGACGCCGAGCCAGCCGCGGCGGGTCTCGCCGAACTGGCGCAGCTGCTCGACCACCACCATGGCCGTGTCCGAGGGCACCGCAAAGCCGATGCCGATCGAGCCGCCGGTCGGCGAGATGATGGCGGTGTTCACGCCGATCACCTCGCCATCCATGTTGAACAGCGGGCCGCCCGAGTTGCCCTTGTTGATGGCGGCGTCGGTCTGCAGGTAGTCGTCGTAAGGGCCGGAGTTGATGTCGCGCTGCTTGGCCGAGATGATGCCGACCGTCACCGAGCCGCCGAGCCCGAACGGGTTGCCGATCGCCATCACCCAGTCGCCCACCTTGAGCTTGGCCGAGGAGCCGAACGCCACCGCCGGCAGCGGCTTCTTGGGCGTGACCTTGAGCACGGCCAGATCGGTCTTGGTGTCGCGGCCCAGCACCTTGTCGACCTTGAGCTTGGAGCCGTCGTGGAAGTTGACGATGATCTCGTCGGCGCCCTCGATGACATGGTTGTTGGTCACGACGATGCCTTCCCGGCCGTCGATGACGAAGCCGGAGCCCAGCGAGGACACCTTGCGGTCGGAGGGCGAGCGCCCGCCCTTGCGGTTGAAGAAGTCCTCGAAGAACTCCTCGAAGGGGGCGCCCTTGGGAACGCGCGGCAGCGGCACGCCCTCGGGCCCCTTGAGGGTCTGACTGGTGGAGATGTTGACCACCGCGTCGATCAGCTTCTCGGCTATGGGGGCGACGCTGGGGGGCCCGTGCCGGCTCTGAGACCCGGCCGGGGTCAGCGTCAGCGCCAGCGCGGCGGCGGCGAGCCAGGCCATGACCACCAGCCGCCGGCTGGCCGCTCCGCCTCGCGCGCGTGGCCCGCTGCCGCTGCCGACGCCGGGAAAGGCATCCGACGGAGACCTGGAACCGATGGGCGCCCTCATGGCCTTCTCTCTCCTGACGCGTTGGCATGCGAGCCAGATTGTAGCGGCGACAACGCTCCGGCTGTCAATTCGCTGCACCTCAACCACGCACCAGCCAGACGATCACGAACCCGCCCGCGACCGCGGCCGCGCCCGCCGCCCGCAGCGTCCCCTCGGGTGTGTGGGCGGCGGTCGCCAGCAATTTAAGGCCCAGCTGCGGCGCGACCGCCCACAGCAAGCCCTCGATAACCATCACCAACCCGAACGCAACGGCAAGGTCGCTCATCGCTTGGGCTGGCCGCTCGTCTGGCTGCCGGCGTTGTTGCCGCCCGGATTGGTGAAGTACCGGAAGAACTCGCTGTCGGGAGCCAGCAGCATACGAGTGTCGGCGGGCTTGATCCCCTGCTCGTAGGCCTGCATCGAGCGATAGAAGCTGAAAAAGTCGGGATCGCGGCTGAACGCCTCGGCGAAGATGCGGTTGCGCTCCGCGTCGCCCTCGCCGCGCAGCCGCTCGCCCTCGCGCGTGGCGTCCGCCTTGATGATGGTGACCTGGCGGTCGGCGTCGGCGCGGATGCGGTTGGCCTGGGCTGCGCCCTCGGCGCGGAACTCGGCCGCCTCGCGCTGGCGCTCCGCGCGCATGCGGTCGAAGATGTTCTTGGAGTTCTGCTCGGGCAGGTCGGCACGCTTGATGCGCACGTCCACCACCTCGAGGCCGAACTCCTTGCCCTCCTCGTTGACCTGCTGGGCGATGCGCTTCATGAGCGACTCGCGCTTGTCGCGCACCACGTCCTGGAAGGTGGCGGCGCCCAGCACCCGTCTGAGCGCCGATTCGATGATCGGCCCCAGCCGGGAGCGCACCATGGCCTCGTAGCGCACGGTTTGATAGAAGAGCAGCGGGTTGGTGATGCGGTAGCGCGCGAAGGCATCGACCACGATGCGCTTCTGGTCGGAGGCGGTGACCTCCTGCGGCAGGGTGTCGATGTCGAGGATGCGCTTGTCGAAGTAGTCGACCGTCTGCACCACCGGGATCTTCCAGTAGAGCCCCGGCTCGCTGATGATGCGAACCGGCTTGCCGAACTCGAGCAGGACCGCCTGCTCGTTCACGTGCACGATGAAGAGCGCGAAGTAGGCGGCGGCGGCGACCGCGCCGAGCACCACCACCACGGCGGCGAGAAGGCCCCTCAGCATCAGTTGCCTCCCTCGCGCTTCCTCTGCAGCTGATCGAGCGGCAGGAAGGGCACCACGCCCTGCCCCGCCTTGCTGTCGAGGATGATCTTGTCCGTGCCGCCCAGCACCCGCTCCATGGTCTCCAGATACATGCGCTTGCGCGTCACCTCGGGGGCCTTCTTGTACTCCTCGTAGACCTTGAGGAAGCGCGCGGTCTGGCCGTTGGCCTCGGCCACCGTCTGCTCCTTGTAGGCCCTGGCGCTCTGCAGGATGCGCTCGGCCTCGCCGCGCGCCTCCGGCACGATGCGGTTGCGGTAGGCGTAGGCCTCGTTCTGCAGCCGCTCCTGGTCGGCGCGCGCGGCCTGCACGTCGCGGAAGGCGTCGATCACCTGGCTCGGCGGATCGACCTTCTGCAGCTGCACCTGATCGATGCTGACACCGGCGCCGTAGGCGTCGAGCACCTCCTGCATCAGCTTCTGCACCGCCTGCTCGGTCTTCTGGCGGGCCTCGGTCAGGATGGGCTGGATGTTGGACTGGCCGACCACCTCGCGCATGGCGCTCTCGGCCACCTCCTTCACCGTGACCTCGGGATTCTGGATGTTGAACAGGTACTTCTGCGCGTCGCGGATGCGCCAGTAGACCACGAAGTCGACGTCGACGATGTTCTCGTCGCCGGTCAGCATCAGGCTCTCCTCCGGCACGTCCGTGACCCCGCCGAAGCCGCGCGCCCCGGTGCGGGTGCGCATGCCCACCTCGATGATGTTCTGGCGCGTCACCTTGGGCCGGCGCACCTCCTCGATCGGGTAGGGGAGACGGAAGTGCAGGCCGGGCGGCTCGCTGCGGATCGGGTTGCCGAAGCGCATGACCACGCCGAGCTCGTCGGCATCCACGCGGAAGGTGAAGGCGTAGAAGGCGACGATGGCGGCGACCACCACCGCGATCAGGAACACGAACGAGCCCGGCAGGCCGGCACCCCCCGGCATGACCTGCTTGAGCCGGTCCTGGCTGCGCTTGAGCAGCTCCTCGAGGTCCGGCTGGTGCTGCGGGCCGCCGCTGGGCCCCTGGCCCCACGGGCCCCCGCCTCTGCGGCCGCCCCCACTCTGATTACTCCAGGGCATCAGATTAGCTCCGGTATCGCCGAGCCGGTTGCATACCGCCTGCGCCGGTCCGGTCCCACGACCGCGCCAGCGCTTGCCACAACCCGCCTGCTGATAGGAAATCCGCCTGCTTTATGTTGCTTATAGGGCACCCTCCCGGTGCGCGCAAATGGACCCGTGCCATTCCTGGATATGGGGTGCGCGGGCCGGCTGGACCATAGGCTGGCGCTTCAGGCTTGCCGATCCAACACGATGAAATCGGCGGGGAACTGGTCGTCGGGGCCCCGCGGCATGGGCTCCCTGGAGCTCTCCCGCCACGTCCGCGGGTCGGGCAGGTCGAAGCGGGTGTCGCCCTCGGGGGCGGCGCGCACCAGAGTGAGATAGATGCGGGCCGCCAGCGGCAGGGCGGCGCGGAAAACCTCCTCGCCGCCGGCAACCATGATCTCGTCGACGCCGCGCTCGGCGGCGAGCCTGCGTGCAAGCGCCAGCGCCGCCTCGATGGAGGGGGCAGCATGGACGCCCGGCGCCTGCGTCAGCGGCCGGCGCGTGAGGACGATGGTGTCGCGGCCGTCGAGCGGCCGGCCGATCGACTCGAAGGTCTTGCGGCCCATGATCACCGGCTTGCCGAGGGTGAGCCGGCGGAAGCGCCTGAGGTCGGTCGGCAGCCGCCAGGGCAGGCGGCCGCCCCGGCCGATCACGCCGTTCTCCGCCGCGGCCACGACGAAGGCGATTTTCGCCTCGGCGCTCATACCGCCACTTGCGCCTTGATGTGCGGGTGGGGGTCGTAGCCCACCAGCCGGAAATGCTCGTAACGGAAGTCGAAGATCGAGCGCACGGAGGGGTCGAGCTCCATGCGCGGCAGGGGCCGGGGGGTGCGGGCGAGCTGCAGGTCGGCTTGCTCGAGGTGGTTGAGATAGAGATGGGCGTCGCCCAGGGTGTGGATGAGCTCGCCGGGGGCAAGGCCCGTGACCTGCGCCATCATCAGGGTGAGCAGGGCGTAGCTGGCGATGTTGAAGGGCACGCCCAGGAACACGTCGGCCGAGCGCTGGTAGAGCTGGCAGGAGAGGCGCCCGTCGGCGACGTAGAACTGGAACAGGCAGTGGCAGGGGGCGAGCGCCATGGCCGGGATGTCGGCTGGGTTCCAGGCGGTCACGATCATGCGGCGGCTGTCGGGCCGCGTCCGCAGGGTCTCCACCACCTGCGCGATCTGGTCGATGGTGCGCCCGTCCGGGCAGGCCCAGGAGCGCCACTGCTTGCCATAGACGGGGCCGAGGTCGCCGCGCGCGTCGGCCCACTCGTCCCAGATGGAGACGCCGTTCCGCTTGAGGTAGGCGATGTTGGTGTCCCCGGCCAGGAACCAGATGAGCTCGTGGACGATGGACTTGATGTGCACCTTCTTGGTGGTCAGGAGCGGGAAGCCGGCGGCCAGATCGAAGCGCATCTGGTGGCCGAACACGCTGAGCGTGCCGGTGCCGGTGCGGTCGGACTTGCGCACGCCCTCCCGGCGCACGCGCGCCAGCAGATCGAGGTAGACTCGCATGTGCTCAGGGTAGTCCGATTCTGGCCCCGGCGCTCACTCTAAGCGGGCAGCGGCACGTAGCGCAGGACGATGACCAGGAACGAATTGTAGAGGGCATGGCAGACGATGGCCACCCGCAGGCTGCCCGTCCGCCACAGCAGCCACGAGAAGTAGAGCCCGATCACGAACACCTCGACCATGCCGGCGGGCGAGTAGCCGGCGTGCAGGGCCGTCCACAGGGCCGAGGTGATCACCGCCCCGCCCCAGAAGCCCACCCGCGAGGCGGCGAGGGCGGAGAGCAGGAAGCCGCGAAACAGCAATTCCTCCGAGAGCGGCGCCCCGACCCCCACCACCAGCAGCGCCAGCAGCCACTGCTCGCCGAACAGGTGCATCATGGGCCGCAGGTCGGCGTACACGTCCTCCTTCAGGAGGCCAAACTGAACGATGCCCAATAACAGTTGCAGGACCACCATCAGCAGCAGCGCCTTGGCATAGACGGCAGGCTCGCCGGCCGGCGCGCGCAGGGCGAGCACGTCGGCCACCCTGCCCCCGGCCAGGGCGCTTGCCGCAAGCGTCAGCACCACCGTTGCCAGCTGCCACAGGCCGAGCGTGGCAAGAGCGCTCAAGTCCTGGCGCCACGGCCATTCCTGACCCTGGGGGGCGGTCGCGGGGCCCAGCACCAGGATGCCGGCGAGGAGGCCCGCGCCCACGATCAGAACGCCGGCCGCCAGGGCCGCGCCCGCGCTCCAGGGCGTGCGCGGCCGGTAGGCTGGCGGCCCGCGCAGAAGGCCCGCCTGCAGCTTCTCGGATGCCACGGCCACCTTTGCTCCTCCTGTGGGTACAGGCCTAAACGCACGACGAGGCAAAGCTTTCAATCGGGGCCCCCATTGCTTATATTAGGCGGTGCCGGATTCGTCCGGCTATGGCGATAAATGGACGTCGCAATAAGCCCATCGGACCCGGGGGCAGTACCCGGCGCCTCCACCACAGGTGTCGGTGGACGCAGACCAGGATGGACAAGATCCGGTCCGCGCACCCGACGCCTGCGGCGGGGGCGAAATAGGATCGACGAGGGTGTAAAGGGCGCTCTTTCGCTCGGCATGATACCGCCGTTATCGGGTCAATCAGATAGTTGCCAACGACAACTATGCTGAGGCGGCTCTCGCTGCGTAACGCGGCGCGATACGCCTGAACTCAAGCCCTGGCGTCTAGCCACGTCAGGCGCGGTCTCGGAGGGCACCGGGCAACAGAAGCCCTCCACTTTCTTGCGCCACGGCCGCCCCCGTGGTCTGGTGTCGCCCATGACGGTCGAGCGGGACATCGACTACGAAGCCCTGGCACAGAGCGCCCTGAGGGGCATCGTGCGCACCGTGCTGGCGCGCGTGGCCCGGTCGGGTCTGCCTGGGGACCATCATTTCTACATCGCCTTCAAGACCGACGCGCCCGGCGTCGGCCTCTCCAAGCGCCTCAAGGAGCGCTATCCGGAGGAGATGACCGTGGTGCTGCAGCACCGCTTCTGGGACCTCGCCGTGAGCGAGGACAGCTTCGAGGTTAGCCTCACCTTCGACGGCATTCCCGAGCGCCTGTCCGTGCCCTTCGAGGCCATCAAGGTGTTCTTCGACCCGAGCGTGCCCTACGGCCTGCAGTTCGAGGACCTCGATGCCGCCGGCGTCGCCGCGGGCCAGCTCTCGGCCCAGTCGGGCGATCGGCCGGCCGCCAAGCCCGCCACCCTGCGCGCCAAGGAGGCCGACCGCGCCCCGCCGGCGGGCGAGGCCAAGGCGGAGCGGAAGCCGCGCACCCCCCGCCGGCCGAGCGAGAAGGTGGCGCCGGCCGGTCCGCCCAGGGCGCTGCCCAGGTCGGAGACGGCTGCGGCCAAGCCCGAGGAGCTCGCCCCGCTCGGCTCCAAGGTCATCCGCATCGACGCCTTCCGCAAGAAGTGACGCGCCGCAGCGCTTGGGGGTTCGATCATGGGCGAGCGCGGCTTCGACGGCTTGGCCGGGCTCGCCAACGCCGATGCCTGGCTCGTCCACCGCGGCCGCTTTCTCGACACGACCGTGCTCCTGGAAGCGGGCGAGAGGAGCTGGCTCGTGCGCATCCACCAGGGCCGCATCGAGGCCGTCGACAGGGGGCCCTTCGCCATGCCGCGCTGGACCTTCGCCCTCAGAGCCTCACCGCAGGCGTGGGCCGCCTTCTGGCAGCCCGTGCCGCCGCCGGGCTTCCACGACCTCATCGCCATGGCCAAGACCGGCGCCCTGCGCATCGAAGGCGACCTGCAGCCTTTCTTCGCCAACCTGCGCTACTTCAAGGAGCTCCTGGCGTTGCCGGGCGCCGCTGCCCGCGGGAGGGCGCAATGAGCGCCGCCGCGCCCCGCTTCGAGCCGGCGGTCGGGCGCTATCTGCGCCTCGACATCGCCGGCCGGCCGCACCGGCTCTACGTGGAGGAGGCGGGCAGCGGCATCCCGCTCCTGTGCCTGCACACCGCCGGCGCCGACAGCCGCCAGTACCGCGCACTGCTCGACGACGCCGAGACGCTGGCGCGCTTCCGGGTGATCGCCTTCGACCTGCCCTGGCACGGCAAGTCCTCGCCCCCGGCGGGCTGGCACAAGGGCGAGTACCGGCTCACCTCGCGCCTTTACGTCGACACCATCATGGCGGTGGTCGATGCGCTGGGGCTGGAGCGGCCGGTGTGCATGGGCTGCTCCATCGGCGGGCGCATCGTCCTCCACCTGGCGCTCGAGCACGCCGCCCGCTTCCGCGCCCTGATCGGCCTGGAGTCGGGGGCCCACGCCGAGCCCTACTACGACCTCGACTGGCTGCACCGGCCCGACGTGCACGGCGGCGAGGTGTGCGGGGCCATGATCTCGGGCCTGATCTCGCCCACCGCGCCCGAGGCCGAGCGCTGGGAGACGATCTGGCACTACATGCAGGGCGGCCCCGGCGTGTTCAAGGGCGACCTCTACTTCTACACCGCCGACGGCGACGTGCGCGCCCGCGTGGCCGAGATCGACACCAGGGTGTGCCCGCTCTACTTCCTCACAGGCGAGTACGACTATTCGGCCACGCCCGAGATCACCCGCGACCTTGCGGCCCGCATCCCGGGCGCCGAGGTCACCATCATGCAGGGCCTCGGCCACTTCCCGCCGAGCGAGGATCCCGACCGCTTTCTGTCCTATCTGCGGCCGGTGCTGGCGAGGATCGCGGGCTGACGGCCGGGGAGCGGCCTTTTCCCCGCGCCGCTGAGGGGCTCCACGCCGCTGGGCGGCGCACGCTGCGCCTTCTGCCGGGTCGCGGCGCCGCTGCCGCCGAGCTGGCGCGCGAGACCCTCCACCAGCCGGCGGCCAGCGAGCGTCGCCGCGGCGGGTGTTTGCCGGCTCTATGGCCTCGACCGTCCTCGTTGCGCGCAAGCCGGCGAGAAGACCCGAAACCGCACAGCCAACCGAGGAGAAGCCGGGATCACCCCTCCGTCAGGTCGCTGCGGTCGTGGGATCTATGACCTTTCTGACTTCCGTGATCTTGGTCGCGGGGAAGCCGCTCATCTCGGCGTGCTTGCGGATGACCGCCTCGTCCGTTGCGAGGTAGACGCAGAACGTCTTGTCCGCTGCGACGTAGCTCTCCACCCATTGCACGGCAGGTGCAAGCTTATCGAGCACCTCATTGGACTTGGCAGCAGCACCTTTGAGCTGCTCGCGGTCGAAGGTGCCGACCTTGGGGATGTCGCGCTCGATGATGAACCTGCGCAGCGCCATGGCGATCCTCCAGTGCTCCCGTGGCCCACCCGTCTTGAGACTATATGCCTTCCGCGCCGCACGGTCGATGCCGGCCTACGGCAGCGCTCTAGGTCGGGCCCGTCCTCGAGGAGGCGGCTCGCGCGTCGGCCTCGTCGGCATCCGGCCTTGTCCGCCATGGCGAAGGCTGGCGCCCTGCCCTCGCATTGGCTCCCGGCGATCGAGGTCGTCGCTCCGAGCATGCTAGGGTTGTCGGGCACATCGGTCACCGGAGCTTTCCATGTCCACCCCCATCGGCCTCTTCAAGGGCGAGCGCGCGCTCGTCACCGGCGCGGCCTCCAACATCGGCCGGGCCATTGCCCTGGCGCTGGCGCGCGAGGGCGCCGCCGTGCGCTGCGTGGACATCGACGCCGCCCGCAACGAGGCGACCGCGGCGGACATCGCCCGGGCCGGCGGAACGGCCGAGACGGTCACCGCCGACCTCTCCACCGCCGACGGCTGGCGCGCGGCGCTGCCGGCCGAGGGCCAGGCCATCCACATGCTTGTGCACTCCGCCTCGCCCGCGCGGCGCGAGAGCGACGGCGCGCTATCCGTGTCGGAGGCGACCTGGGACGGCATGGTCAACACCAACGTGCGCTCGGGCTTCTTCATCGCCCGCGAGCTGGGCCGGCGCATGAAGGCCGCCGGCCTCAGAGGACGCATGCTGTTCATCACCTCCCTCCACGCCGAGACCCCGCGCAACATCCCTCACTACGCCGCCGCCAAGGCCGGGCAGACCATGGTGGTCAAGGAGCTGGCCCGCGCGCTGGGCCCGGCCGGCATCCGCGTCAACGCGCTGGCGCCCGGGGCGGTGCCGGGCGGGGGCTTCAATGCGGCGGCCTTCAATTTCGACGGCAAGATCCCCCTCGGCCGCCTGGGCCGGCCCGAGGACATGGCCGACATGGCGCTGGCCCTGCTCTCCGACCGCTTCTCGGGCTATGTCACCGGCACCACGGTGGCGGTCGACGGCGGGATTGCGCTCTACAACTGGATCCCGCTGCCGGCGGGCTGATCCGGCCGGCCGCGCAACGCCGCCGCGTCAGGAGGCCGCCGCCAGCGGGCCGGCCTCTTCCGGCACCTGCGAGGCCTTGCCGCCAAGCGCGGTGCGGATCATGCGCGCCAGCTCGACCTTGCGGTAGGGCTTGGCGAGCAGCAGCACGCCGGGATCGAGGCGGCCGTGGTGGATGACGGCATTCTCGGTGTAGCCGGAGGTGAACAGCACCTTGAGCCCGGGCCGGCGCCGCCTGGCGGCGTCGGCGAGCTGGCGTCCGTTCATGCCGCCGGGCATGATCACGTCCGTGAACAGCAGGTCGACTGCGGGCTCGCGCTCGAGAATGGCCAGCGCCTCCTCGCCGTGGGCGGCCGCCAGCGTGCGGTAGCCGAGGCTCCTGATCTGCTCGGTGACGTGTGCGCGCACCATGGCGTCGTCCTCGGCGATGAGGATGGTCTCGCCGCCCCCGGCCTCGACGGCGGCGGCCGGCAGCTCGGCCGTCTCCTCCGCCGCCCGGCCGTCGGGCCGCGGCAGGTACATGCGGAACGTGGTGCCCTGGCCCGTCTCGCTGTAGATCCGGATGTGGCCGCCCGACTGCTTGATGAAGCCGTAGACCATGCTGAGGCCGAGCCCGGTTCCCCTGCCCGGGCTCTTGGTGGTGAAGAACGGCTCGAACACCTTGTCGCGGATGTCGGGGGGGATGCCGCAGCCGGTGTCGGTGATGGCGATCATGGCATAGGGGCCCGGGCGGACCTCGGCGTAGGCCGCGCAATAGGCTTCGTCGAGCACGACGTTGTCGGTCTCGATGGTGAGCTTGCCGCCCTCGGGCATGGCGTCGCGGGCGTTGACGGCGAGGTTGAGGATGGCGGCGGCGAGCTGGCCCGGGTCGACGAAGGCGTGCCAGGCCGTCTCCTCCAGGTGCGTCTCGATCTCGATGTGCTCGCCCAGGGTCGGCCGCAGCATGGCCATGGTGTCGGCGACCAGCGCGTTGACGTCGATGTCGCGCGGCTGCAGGGGCTGCTTGCGGGCGAAGGCGAGGAGCTGGCGGGTGAGCTGCGCGCCGCGCTCGGCCGCCTCGTCCATCAGCTTGACGAGGGCCGCCACCTGCGGGTCGCCCTTCACCGAGATGGCGAGCGCGTCGATGGTGCCGGTGATGACGGTGAGGATGTTGTTGAAATCGTGGGCGACGCCGCCGGTCAGCTGGCCGATGGCGTCGAGCCTCTGGGCGTGGCGCAGCTGCTGCTCGAGCTTGAGGTGCTCGCTCAGGTCGCGGCCGACGAGGAAGTAGCGCTGCTCCGTCCCGTCGCCCACGCCGTTCCAGGACAGCGCCACGGCATGGCCGTCCGCGTGCCGCACCCGGCACTGGAAGTCCCGCATGGGCTCGCCCGTGCCGAGGCCGAGGAGGCGCGCGCGCATGCGCTCGGCATCGTCCTCGCACGCGAGCGCGGCGACCTCCCGGCCCACCAGCGCCTCGGGCGCGCAGCCGAGGATGTCGCGCGCGGCCGGGCTCGCGCGCTGGATGCGGCCGGAGCCGTCCACCACCAGGATCAGGTCGAGCGAGCTCTCGAAGATGCGCTGGCGCTCGCCGATCTCGCGCTCAAGGGCGAGGGTCTTCTCGCGCACCTCCGCGCGCATGCGCTCGAAGGCGGTGGCGAGCACGCCGATCTCCCCGCCCGCCCCGACCGGAGCCGCCGCCGGCAGGCCGCGGCCAAACGCCTCCACCGCGTGCGTCATCTGCGCCAGCGGCTGGGTCAGGGTGCGGGTGACGACGCCTGCGAGCGCCGCCGCCAGCAGCACCGCCAGCGAACCGGCGAGCAGGGTGGAGTTGCGCACGGCGGAGGTGGCGGCCGTGATCTGCACATAGGGCACCGTCTCGATCAGCGTCACCGGCGTGCGCTGCCCCAGCCGCACGGTGACCGCCGCCGCGCCGTGAAGGACGCCGGCGCGATCGGCGACGATGTGCGGCTCGACCGAGCCAGCCGTGGCGAGCGCCGCGGCGAGCCGGGGGAAATCGTCCTCGAGGCGGCTGCGGCCGCCCAGGTCGAAGGCGAACTCGCGGCCGGCGTCGGGGTGGAGCAGATAGTCGCCGCGGGCGTTGACGGCGAAGATGCGCGCGCCGCGGCGCGCGGCGCTGGCCCGGATCTCGTGGAAGGCCGACCGCAGCTCGACGTTGATGATGACGATGCCGAACGGCTCGCCGTCGTCGGCATGGAGCGGCGCCGCGGCGCGCAGCACGGGCAGATGGGGTGTTTCGATGACGCCGTGCTCCTGATTGAGCTCGACATCCGACACGTCCAACTCGCCCGGCGGCAGGCGCACGGCCCGCTGGAAGTAGTCGCGGTCCCCCTTGTGCTGCAGCTCCGCGTCCGGAACGACGCGGATCGACCGACTCGGCCCCGAGCGGTCGACGCGCAGCACCTCGCGGCCGCCGTCGGCGATGCCGATGATGCGGAACTGCTCGTAGTTGGGCTTGGCGGCAAGCTCGGCGGCGAAGCGCTGCGCCAGGCGGTCGCGCCATTTCTGCAGCGTCATGCCGTCGCCGCTGTCGGTGCCGCCGGCGCGGGTCGTCCTGATGATGCCGTGCACGGCGACCGCCGAGCGGAAGGCGAGGGCGTCGGCGCGCGCGCCGCGCACCGAGGCCTCGAGCTCCAGCGCCAGCATGCGGACGTGCGCGTGGATCTCGGCCAGCACGCGCGGCTCTACGGCCGCCTCGATGGTGCGGTAGCCGAGCAGGCCGACGGTGCCGGCGGTGAGCACCACCAGGGCCACCATGGCCGCCATCAGACGCGTGGAGAGCCGCATGTCGCCCGTACCTGCCCGATCCTGCGCTGCCGGCGGCGCTGCGACGGACAGAAGATCTCCGATATCGAATTGTCCGCAGGCCGTGCGGACGTGAGCTTAGAGGCGCAATGCTTGCCGCGAGGTAAAGGGGCGGCGTCAGCCGGCCCAGCGCCGGGTCAGCATGAACACGGCCTTCTCGCCCATCAGGTTGTGCACCGTGAGCGGGATCCAGGTGCCGAGCTGCTGGCCGGAGGCGTTGAAGGCCACGGCCCGCTCGACGCGGGCGCCGACGAGGCGGCAGAGGTCGGCGAAGTCCTTGATGGTGCACAGATGCGCGTTGGGGCTCACGTACCAGGCCTCGGGCAGGTTCTCGGTCACCGGCATGCGGCCGGTGAAGGCGAGCGTGGCGCGCACCTGCCAGTGGCCGAAGTTGGGGAACGAGACGATGGCGCGCCGGCCGATGCGCAGCAGCTGCTCGAGCACGGCCTTGGGCTGGCGCGTGGCCTGGATCGTCAGGCTCAGGATGGCGTAGTCGAAGGCGTCGTCGGGATAGTCGACGAGGTCGCGGTCGGCGTCGCCCTGGATCACCGCGAGCCCGCGCGCCACGCACGCGTTGACCCGCTCGCGCGACACCTCGATGCCGCGTCCATCGACCTGCTTGGTGTCGGCCAGCAGCTGCAGCAGCGCCCCGTCGCCGCAGCCCACGTCGAGCACGCGCGAGCCCGCCTCCACCATCTCCGCGATCAGCAGGTGGTCGACGCGGGTGGCGGGCCGGACCGCGGGTGCCAGCATCAGCGCCGCCCCTCGCGGGCGGGCTCGAGCCCGCGCTTCTCGGCTGCGGCGTTGAGAAAGCCGCGGACGGCGGCGAACAGCTCGGGCTCGTCGAGCAGGAAGGCGTCGTGGCCCTTGTCGGATTCGATCTCGACGAAGCTGACGTTGGCGGCGACGGCGTTGAGGGCGTGCACGATCTCCCGGCTCTCGCGCGTGGGGTAGAGCCAGTCGCTGGTGAAGGAGACGACGCAGAAGCGCGTCCTGGTGCCCTTGAAGGCGTTGGCCAGCACGTCGCCGTGCTCGGCGGCGAGGTCGAAATAGTCGATGGCGCGCGTGATGTAGAGATAGCTGTTGGCGTCGAAGCGGTCGACGAAGGTCGAGCCCTGGTGGCGCAGATAGCTCTCCACCTGGAAGTCGGCGTTGAAGGAGAAGGTCTTGGCGGCGACGTCCTGCAGGTTGCGGCCGAACTTCCTCTGCAGCGCCTCCTCCGAGAGATAGGTGATGTGGGCGGCCATGCGCGCGACGGCGAGCCCGTTGCGCGGCTCGATGCCGAGCTCCAGATAGCGCCCCTGGGCCCAGTTGGGGTCGGCCATCACCGCCTGCCGGCCGACCTCGTGGAAGGCGATGTTCTGGGAGGAGTGCCAAGCGGCGGTGGCGATCGGCACCGCGCAGAACACGCGCTCCTTGTGGCGCGATGCCCATTGCAGCACCTGCATGCCGCCCATCGAGCCGCCGATCACGCAGAACAGCTGGTCGATGCCGAGATGGTCGATGAGCGGCACCTGGGCATCGACCATGTCGCCGATGGTGATGACGGGAAAGTCGAGCCCCCACGGCTTGCCGGTGGCCGGGTTGATGCTGGCCGGCCCGGTCGAGCCCATGCAGCCGCCGAGCACGTTGGGGCAGACGACGAAGAAGCGCTCGGTGTCGATGGGCTTGCCGGGGCCGACCATGGTTTCCCACCAACCCGGCTTGCCGGTGACGGGGTGGCAGCTCGCCACATGCTGGTCGCCGGTCAGCGCGTGGGCCACCAGGATGGCGTTCGACCTCGCGGCATTGAGCTTGCCGTAGGTCTTGTAGGCGATGCGGTAGGGCGCGAGCAGGCGGTTGCAGTCGAGCCGCAGGGGGCGGCTCTCGGGAACGTCGATGTAGTCGCTGCTGGGGGTCTGTGCCTCCAGCACGCGTGGGTCCTTGCTCGCCGCCAGGAACTCGCGCGGGTTCGCCGTGTTCATGGGGGCCGTTAGCTATGCCAGTTCAGGGGAAAGTCAACGATTTCTTTGCCGGCGCGGCGCGCCTCGGCTGCCGGGGCGCGCAGCGTCCTCCCCGGCGGGGGTCATGGGTGCGTCCCCGAGAAGCGGTGTGCGGACCATGCGCGCCGCGTCTGCCGGCAAGCGCGCCGGCTACTTGGTGGCGCCGGCGTCGCGGAAGCCGAAGCCCGCCGCATTGCCCTGGAGCGGCGGCTCGGGGCGCGCCGCCGGGGGACCGGCAGCCGGCGCGGCACCGCGCCGGACGTCCACGACCTCGCCGTTGCCGCAGCTGCGCTGGGGGCCCGCCTCGCGCCCGCCGAGCCCCATGCGCTCCGCAGGAGCGGCCGGCCGCGCGAACATCTTGCGCCACTTGGCGACGAAGCCGTCGGCCTGCTGGCGCGTGCCCTGCGAGGTGCCGCAGAAGATGTTCTGGTAGATGTCCTCGATCCAGATGCGCTCGTGGGCGGGGGCGTTCTCCACCGCCATGGTGACGAGAGCGAGCGCGCGCCGCTCGTCCTTGGGCACGTAGCGCCCGCGCCAGAGCAGGTCGGCGAGCAGGGCCTGGGCGCCCGGGTGGCCGTCCTCGGTCAGCACCGACAGGTAGTGGACGCCGCGCTTGATGTCCTCGATGCCGGCATTGCCGCTCAGGTAGTCCTTGGCCAGCTCGAACTGGGCGTCGTGGTCGCCGAAGAAGGTGGCGGCGTGATGCAGATAGTCGCGCGCCCGCAGGGGGTCGGGGGCGAGCCCGATCTCCTTGACGCCGCGGCGCAGATAGCCGGCGAGCGCGGTGAGCGCCTTGGCCACGAATGGGGCCCGCCGGCCGTCGTCGGGATCGACGTCGGCGTTCTCCTCGGCGAGCTTCTGGTAGAGCAGATAGGCCTTGCCGTGGTCGGTGAGCGCGCCCGAGTTGTCCGAGTAGATGCGCGCCAGATAGAACTCGGCGAAGAAGCGGTTGAGCTCGGCCCCGTTCTGGGCGGCCTCCTCGAGCGCAGGGATGGCGATCTCGTAGTAGCCGGATTTGTAGGCGCCGATGCCCTGGTCGAAGGCCGCCTCGGGCGAGGCGTACCTGACCTTGCCGGCGGCTAAGGCCCCGCCGGCCGCCACGGCGACGACGACCGCCGCCACCACCCCGCTAAATATCCGCATAGCAGACAACCTCGGCTTTCCCGCCAGGATGGGTGACCGCGCCCTTGCGCGCGGGCCCGACCTGGTCCGCATACTTCTTCAACGCGCCGCTCTGGTAGGGATTGGAGGGGGCCTTCCAGGCCTTGCGCCGGCGCTCGAGCTCGTCGGCGCTCACCTCGAGGTCGAGCGTGCCCTTGTCGGCATCGATGGCGATGATGTCGCCGTCGCGCACCAGCGCGATCGGGCCGCCGACCGCCGCTTCCGGCCCCACGTGGCCGATGCAGAAGCCGCGCGTGCCGCCCGAGAAGCGTCCGTCGGTGATGAGGGCCACCTTGTCGCCCGCGCCCTGGCCATAGAGCGCCGCCGTGGTGGACAGCATCTCGCGCATGCCGGGGCCGCCCTTGGGGCCCTCGTAGCGGATGACCAGCACCTCGCCTTCATTGTACTCCCGGTTCTCGACCGCGCGGAAGCAGTCCTCCTCGCAGTCGAACACCCGTGCCGGGCCACGGAATTGCAGCCGGGTCATGCCCGCGACCTTGACGATGGCGCCGTCCGGCGCCAGCGAGCCCTGCAGCCCCACCACACCCCCGGTTGTAGATATGGGGGTCGCAACCGGGTAGACAACCTTTTGATTCGTATTGAACTTCACATTTTCGAGATTCTGCTTCACGGTCTTGCCCGTCACCGTCAGGCAGTCCTCGTGCAGGTAACCGCCATCGAGCAGGGCCCGCATGATCTGCGGAATGCCGCCGATCTCGTAGACGTCCTTGGCGACATACTTACCGCCAGGCTTGAGGTCGGCGATGTAGGGCGTGCGCTTGAAGATCGCCGCCACCTCGAACAGGTCGAAGTCGATGCCGCACTCGTGCGCCATGGCGGGCAGGTGGAGGGCGGCGTTGGTGGAGCCGCCGGTGGCCGCCACGATGGTGGCCGCATTCTCGAAGGCCTTGCGGGTGGCGATGTCGCGCGGGCGGATGCCGTCGGCGATGAGGCGCATCACCGCCCGGCCGCTGTCGGCCGCATACTGGTCGCGGCTCTCGTAGGGCGCGGGCGAGCCGGCGGAGCCCGGCAATGCGATGCCAATCGCCTCCGAAACCATGGCCATGGTGTTGGCGGTGAACTGGCCGCCGCAGGCGCCGGCGCCGGGACAGGCCACGCACTCGAGCTCGTGCAGCTCGGCATCGGACATCTTGCCCGCCGAGTGCTGGCCGACGCCCTCGAACACGTCGACCACGGTCACGTCGCGGCCCTTGAACCTGCCGGGCAGGATCGAGCCGCCGTAGAGGAACACGGCCGGCACGTTGAGGCGCAGCATGGCCATCATCACGCCGGGCAGCGACTTGTCGCAGCCGGCCAGCCCCACCATGGCGTCGTAGCAGTGCCCGCGCATGGTGAGCTCGATGGAATCGGCGATCACCTCGCGCGAGACCAGCGACGACTTCATGCCCTGGTGGCCCATGGCAATGCCGTCGGTGACGGTGATGGTGCAGAACTCGCGCGGCGTGCCGCCGGCCTCGTCGACGCCCTTCTTGGCCGACTGGGCCTGGCGCATGAGCGCAATGTTGCAGGGCGCGGCCTCGTTCCAGCACGACACCACGCCCACGAAGGGCCTGTGGATCTGCTCCTCGGTGAGGCCCATGGCGTAATAGTAGGAGCGGTGCGGCGCGCGCGCGGGGCCTTCGGTGACATGACGGCTCGGCAGTTTCGACTTGTCGAACGTCCGTGCGTCCATGTCGCATGCTCCTCGGGGGCGAGGGCGTCCCGTGTGCCCCGCCCGATCAGAAATACCGGACCGCCTGGCAGGGCCGGCGCCCTGCCGCTGGTGCGGACCAAGACTGCGTAAGACCGCGCGCGGCGCAGGCGCACGCGCAAACCCCAATCCGTGCGATCCGAGAGGACTGTGTCGCCCCATTGTGGCCCAACGGTGGCACACCCGGCCGCGCTCGTTGCCGGGCAGCAACAGTTCCTTCACCGCGTTCTTGCAGGCACAGCCGGCGGCCACGGCCTGCGACGACGGGCTATTCATGGTTTGGCAGTAGCTTAGGCGCGCGCCGCCGCGATCATCCTTCGGGCCGGATCGCCCGGCATGCTAATTTGTCGCGCCCTGGGCGCACTTCGAGGCTGCCGATGGTGACTGCCGATTCCGCCCTCGCCGCCACGCCAGGCATGGATGCCCCCCGCATCAGCTGGGTGCACCCGCCCCGCGGCTTCCTGGGGCTCAGCCTTCTCAACGGCCTGCTGCGCATCCTGACGCTCGGCATCTACCATTTCTGGGGAAAGACCGAGGTGCGCCAGCGCATCTGGTCGGCGGTGCGCATCGACGGGGAGCCGCTCGAGTACCGCGGCACGGGCGGGGAGCTGCTGCGCGGCTTTCTCATCGTGTTCGCGCTGGTGCTGGTGCCGATGGCCCTCGCCGGCCTCGCCGCGGCCATCCTGCTGCCCGCCGGCCCCGGCCGCGGCCTCTACGAGATGGGCTTCTGGGGCGTGCTGCTGCTGCTGTCGGGCTTCGGCATCCACCGCGCCCGCCGCTATCGCCTCTCGCGCACGCGCTGGCGCGGCATCCGCGCCGGCCTCTCCGGCCGCTCGGGGCGCTTCGCCTGGACCTATCTGTGGACGCTGCTGCTCGTGCCCGTGACCCTCGGCTGGATCGTGCCGTGGCGCACGGTCAGGCTCCAGAAGGCGCTGCTCGAGGAGACCCGCTTCGGCGACAAGCCGTTCACCTTCGGCGGGCGCGCCGGCCCCCTCTACCGCCGCTTCTGGGTGGTGTGGCTCAGCGCCGTCCTGCTCGCCGCCGGCACGCTGGCAGCAAGCGGACTTCTGCTCGGCCTGGAGACGACCCGCACGGGCGCGCGCATTCCCGACCTGCGCAACCTGTCGCGGGCGACGATGGCCGGCATGGCCGGCATCGCCTTCGCCGCGCTGCTCCTCTTCGTCATGATCCGCGCCTGGTACACCACGCGCGTGCTCAACTACTTCGCCGCCGAGACCCGCTTCGGGGGCGCCGCCTTCGCCCTGTCGGCGGGCGTGGCGAGCTTCGTGTGGCTGACGGCCAGCAACTATCTCATCCGGGTGCTGTCGCTGGGGTTCCTGTCGCCCGTCGCCGAGGCGCGCGCCATGCGCTACATCGTCGACCGGCTGTCGCTCGACCGCGCCGTGGACTGGAGCGAGATCGGCCAGAACCCCGACGCCCTGCTCGCCAGCGGCGAGGGGCTGGCGGAGGCGTTCAATGTCGACGCGTTTTGAGGCGGCGACGTTCACGGGCGCCCTCGGCGACGGCCGGTCGGCCGCCAGCCGCAGCTGCGAGGTGCGGCTCGCCGCCCACGGCCTCGAGGTGCGCCCCGAGCCGGAGGCGCGCTGGCGCCTGTGGCCCTATCACCAGCTGCATGCCGGCGTGCCCCTGCACGCCGATGCGCCCGACGTTCTGCTCAGCCTCAAGCCCGCCGGCGCCGAGACGCTGTTCGTGGCGCACGCGGGCTTCGTGCGCGAGCTGCTGGCGCGGGCGCCCACGCTCTCCGCCGGCCGCCAGCGCTGGCAGGGGCTGAAGCCGGGCCTCGCCGTCGCCGCATCGGTGCTGGCGCTGTCGCTCGGCGTGTGGACGCTCGATCTGCACCCTGCCCAGGCGGTGGCGCGCGCGATGCCGCAGAAGACCCGCCAGGCCCTCGGCCGCAACGTCGTGGAGGCGGTGGCCAGGGAGCACAAGCCCTGCCGCGCGCCGGCCGCGCGCGCCGCTCTCGACCGGCTCACCCGCCGCCTCGCCGCCGCCGCCTCCAGCACGCCGCTCGAGGTGCACGTGGAGGTGCTCGACTGGCCGCTGGTCAACGCCTTCGCCGCCCCCGGCGGACAGATCATCCTCACCCGCGGCCTCATCGAGCAGGCGGCCTCGCCCGACGAGGTGGCGGGCGTGCTGGCCCACGAGCTCGGCCATGCGCTCGAGCTGCACCCGGAGAGCGGCATCGTCCGCGCCCTCGGCCTGGGCGCCGCCAGCCAGCTCCTGCTTGCCGGCTCCTCCGGCACCATCAGCAACATCGGCGTGGTGCTCGCCCACCTGCGCTACACGCGCCTGGCCGAGCGCGAGGCGGACGCGCACGCGCTGCGCATCCTCAAGGGCGCCGGCATCGCCAGCAAGGGGCTCGGCGACTTCTTCGAGCGCCTGGAGGGAAAGCGGCCCTTCCGCCCGGCAGGCAAGGGCAGCCGCCCGCCCGCGCTCGAGGTGCTGCGGACGCACCCCTCCACTCCCGAGCGCATCGCCCGGGTGCGCGCCGAGCCGCCCTACCCGGCGACGCCGGCGCTCTCCGCCGCCGACTGGCAGGCGCTGCGCGACGCCTGCGGACGCGCGGCCCCGCTGCCGGCGCCGCCGCGGCCGGCGGCGGGCGATGCCGACCGCGACATCGCCGAGGCCTCCAAGGCGCTGGAGGCCAACCCCGACGACCTGGCGGCGTTGCAGAGGCGCGCCCGTGCCTACGCCGGCAAGCGCCAGCACGAGCTCGCGGCGGCCGACCTCACCCGGGCCCTGGCGCTGGCACCGGGCGATGCCGGCCTGCACGTGGCGCGCGGCCTCGCCCATCAGAGCCTGCGCCGCTACGAGGCGGCGCTCGCCGACTTCGACGCCGCGGTGCGCCTCGCCCCGGGCCACGCCGCCGCCCGCAACGGGCGCGGCAACGCCAATCGCGCGCTCAAGCGCTACGAGGCCGCGCTGACCGACTTCGACGAGCTCATCCGCAATCATCCGGGCTACGCCGCCGGCTACTACAACCGTGCCCTGGTGCACCTCGACCAGCAGCGCCAGGAGGACGCCGTGCGCGACTTCACGGCCGCCATCGCCGCCGACAAGGACTACGCCGGCGCCTACACCCAGCGCGGGCTCCTGCGCGAGAAGGCGGGCGAGCGCGAGCAGGCGGTGGCCGATTTCCGCGCCGCGCTGGCCGCCCCGGCCAAGTACGAGAGCGGCGCCTGGGCCCACCGCACCGCGCGCGCCCGGCTGGCGGCGCTGGGAATTGCGGCCCCCTGAGCCGGAAACAGGCTGGAAAAACACGCAACGGCTCGCAACGGCGGAGAAGAACGCCGGCGCCGCCACTGTTCAGCCAAGCCGGACTGGTTCAGTCTCGCTGTGCCGGGCGGCTGCCCGGCGCACGGCGATATTGCCGCCGGCAAGCCAGGGGAAGACCCATGACCCTTGCTCCACGTCTGCTGCTCGCCTTGCTGCTCGCGCTCTCCGCCATGGGCGCCGTTCGCGCCCAGGAGCAGCGCTTCACCCACCCCGGCGTGGAGGCCGACGCCAAGCGCTACGAGGCCTACCTCAAGGCCCACTGGCAGCCCAAGGGCACCGGCCCCGAGCTGCGTGCGGAGGGCGACCGGCTGCTGGCCGCGGGCGGCGACCCCAGGGCGGCGGCGCGCGCCTATGCCCAGGCGGTGGTGGCCGACGGCGGCGACGCCGCGTCCTGGACCGGCCTTGCCCGCGCGCTGCTGGCGATCAGGACCGACCAGGGCGCAGAGCGTTTCGAGCTGCCGGTCAACGCCTCCGGCGCGGCGCTCATCGCCTACCAGCGGGCGCAGACCGCGGGCAGCAAGGCCGCGGCCCTCGTCGTGCTGCACGATGCCCTCAAGCGGCGCTCCTACTGGCGCCCGGCCATCGACGCGCTGCGCTCCAGCCTGTCGCTCGTCGAGGATGCCGCCGTGCGCGAGGCCTACGACAAGCTGGTGGCCGAGCACGGCTTCCGCATCGTCGAGTACAAGGTGGAGGCCGACTCCGCCCAGCCGCGCCTGTGCATCCAGTTCTCCGAGCGCCTCGCCACCGGCCAGGTCGACTGGGCGCAATATGTCTCGGTCGACGGCAAGGACCCGCAGTCGGTAAGCGCCGAGGCGCGCCAGATCTGCCTCGACGGCCTCGCCCACGGCCGCCGCTACGAGGTGGCGGTGCGCGAGGGGCTGCCCTCGGCCGTCGGCGAGAAGCTGCTCAAGACCGCCGAGCTCGCCGTCTACGTCAAGGACCGCGCGCCGTCGGTGAGGGCCACCGGGCGCGGCTATCTCCTGCCCAACCGCGGCCAGCAGGGCATTCCGCTGGTCACCGTCAACACCGACCGCATCGGCGTGGAGGTCTACCGCATCGGCGACCGCAGCCTGGCCCAGGCGCTGCAGGGCGGCGACTTCGCCAAGCAGGTCTCCACCTTCGACGTCGCCCAGCTCAAGGAGCGGACCGGCGCGCGCGTCTACGCCGGCGAGATGAGCGTCGCCTCGCGCCTCAACGAGGACGTGACCACCGCCTTCCCGGTGGCCGAGGCCATCCCGCGCCTGCAGCCGGGCATCTACGTGCTCACCGCCGCGCCCGCCGGCCGGAAGGACGAGGAGGGCTATCGCCAGCTCGCCACCCAGTGGTTCATCGTCTCCGATCTCGGGCTCACCGCCATCGACGGCGACGACGGCCTGCACGTGCTGGTGCGCTCGCTGGCGGCGGCGACGCCGGTGGTCAACGTCGGCGTGCGCCTGATCGCCCGCAACAACGAGGTGCTCGCCACCGCCAAGACCGACAGCCGCGGCTACGCGCGCTTCGAGCCCGGGCTCGCCGCCGGCGAAGGCGGCCTGGCGCCCGCTGCCATCGCCGCCGAGGGGCCCGACGGCGACTACGCTTTCCTCGACCTCACCTCCGGCGCCTTCGATCTCACCGACCGCGGGGTCAAGGGCCGCGAGCCGCCGGGGCCGGTCGATGCCTTCGCCTACACCGATCGCGGCGTCTACCGCCCGGGCGAGGAGGTGCATCTCGCCGCCTTGGTGCGCGACCGCAGCGGCAAGGCCGCCACCCTGCCCGTCACCGTCGTCTTCACCCGCCCCGACGGCGTCGAGCACACGCGCACAAGCCTCTCCGACCAGGGCCAGGGCGGGCGCGCCACCAGCCTGCGCCTCGCCCGCTCCGCCATGACCGGCACGTGGCGGGCCAAGGTCTACACCGACCCCAAGGCCAACCCTATCGCCCAGGCCGCATTCCTGGTCGAGGACTTCGTGCCCGAGCGGCTGGAGCTCAAGCTCGAGCCCGCCGTGCAGGCGCTCTCCCCCCAGGAGGCGGGCACCGTCCGGCTCGCCGGCCGCTACCTCTACGGGCCGCCCGCCGCCGGCCTCGCCGTCGAGGGCGAGATCGCCGTGAGGCTCGCCAAGGGCGACCCGCCGGGCTTTGCCGGCTACCGGTTCGGGCTCGCCGACGACCAGGTGCCTCCCGTGCGCAAGCCGCTCGAAGGGCTGCCCGCCACCGACGCCGAGGGCCGCGCCGACATCGCCATCCGGCTTCCCGCGCTCCCCAGGACCAGCCGCCCGCTCGAGGCCGACGTGATCCTCAAGCTCAGGGAGTCGGGCGGGCGCACCATCGAGCGCACGCTGACGCTGCCCGTCGAACTGAGGGCCCCGCGCATCGGCATCAGGCCGCTGTTCGCCAACAGCCAGGCGCAGGAGGGCGAGGCCGCGCGCTTCGATGCCATCCTGCTCGGCGCCGACGGCAAGCCGGTCGAGGCCAAGGGCCTCAAGTGGGAGCTTCTGCGGCTGGAGACCCGCTGGCAGTGGTACAGCCGCGACGGCTCCTGGAACTTCGAGCCCGTGGTGCACACGCGGCGCGTCGCCGCCGGCACCGCCGACGCCGCGCCGGGCGCCCCGGCCAGGATCGAGGCCAAGGTCGACTGGGGCCGCTACCGCCTGGAGGTCAGCGCCGCGGATCCGACCGGTCTCGTCATGTCGAGCGTGGTGTTCAACGCCGGCTGGTACGCGGACGAGGCCGCCGACAGCCCCGAGATCCTCGACGTGGCGCTCGACAAGCCGGCCTACCGGCCGGGCGAGACGGCGCGCATCAAGATCGCCACGCGCACCGGCGGCCGGGCGCTGCTGGCCGTGCTGGGCTCGGGCCTGGCCAGCACCCAGGAGATGGACCTGCCGGCGGGCGGCGGCGAGGTGGCGCTGCGCGTCAGCGACGCCTGGAGCCCGGGCGCCTACGTCACGGTCATGCTCTACCGGCCGATGGACGAGAAGGCCAGGCGCATGCCCTCGCGCGCGCTCGGCCTGCGCTGGCTGGCCGTCGACCAGGCCCCGCGCACGCTCGCCGTGCGCCTCGACGCGCCCGACAAGGTGCAGTCGGGCGCACTCCTCACCGTGCCCGTGGAGATCAAGGGCCTCGCCCAGGGGGAGCAGGCGCATATCACGGTCGCCGCCACGGACGTGGGCATCCTCAACCTCACGCGCTTCGAGGCGCCCAGGCCGCAGGACTGGCTCTACGGCCAGCGGCGGCTGTCGGCCGAGCTGCGCGACGTCTACGGCCGCCTGATCGACGGCATGCGCGCCGAGCGCGGCAGGCTGCGCTCCGGCGGGGACGGCAGCGACACCGGCCTGTCCATGCAGGGCAGCCCGCCGGTGGAGGCCACGCTCGCCCTGTTCTCGGGCATCGTCAGGGTCGGCGCCGACGGCCGCGCGCAGGTCACCTTCCAGCTGCCCGAGTTCAACGGCACGGTGCGGCTGGCCGCCGTGGCCTGGAGTTCGGACAAGGTCGGCTCGGCGAGCCGGGACGTGCTGGTGCGCGACCCGGTCGCACTCACCGTGTCGGCCCCGCGCTTCCTCACGCTGGGCGACAGGGCGCGCCTCGAGCTCGCCGTGCACAACGTGGAGGGGCCGGCGGGTGCCTACACGGCGAGCGGCACCTTCGAGGCCGAGCCGGGCGTCGCAGCCCCCGCCGCCTTCGAGCGCAGGCTCGAGCTGGGCACCGGCGAGCGCAGGCGCGAGAGGCTCGAGCTGGCGCCGGCCGGGGTCGGGCTCACCACGCTCGCCCTGCGCATCACCGGCCCCGGCGGCATCGACGTGCGCCGTCGGCTCACCTTCGACGTCAAGGTGCCGGCGGGCGACATCCGCCGCCTCACCGTCAGCGCACTCGCGGCCAAGGGCGGGCGGATGACCGTGTCGGGCGACATCTTCCACGACCTCATCCCGCGCCGCTCGAAGGCCACCGTCACCGTCGGGCCCATCGCCGCGCTCGACGTGCCGGGCATCCTCGCCGCCCTCGACCGCTACCCCTACGGCTGCGCCGAGCAGACCACCAGCCGCGCCCTGCCGCTGCTCTACGTCAACGACGTGGCGCGCCGCATGGGCCTCGCCACCGATGCGGCCCTGCGCGAGCGCATCGACGGCGCCATCGCCCGCGTGCTCGAGATGCAGAGCGCCTCGGGCGCCTTCGGCGGCTGGGGCCCCGCCGACGGCGACATGTGGCTCACGAGCTACGTCGCCGACTTCCTCACCCGCGCCAAGGAGGCGGGCTACGGCGTGCGCCAGCAGCCCTTCGCCCAGGCGCTCGACCGGCTGCAGAACTACGTGAGCTACGCCCAGGACTTCGAGCAGGGTGGAGAGGCGCGCGCCTACGCGCTCTACGTGCTCGCCCGCAACGGCCGCGCGCCGGTGGCGGAGCTGCGCTACTACGTCGACACCAAGCTCGACAGCTTCTCCACTCCCCTGGCCCGGGCCCAGCTCGGCGCCGCGCTCGCCATGGTCGGCGACAGGCCGCGGGCCGAGGCGGCGCTCGAGGCGGCGCTCGCCGCCATCGCCGACAAGGACGACGGCGTGACCCGCCGCGACTACGGCACCGGCGTGCGCGACGGGGCGGCGCTGATCACGCTGGCCTCCGAGACGGGCATCGCCAGGGGCGAGGTGCCGCGGCTGGTCGACGTGGTGGCCAAGGCCTACCGCGCCAAGGCCTACACCTCCACCCAGGAGCAGGCCTGGATGCTGCTCGCCGCCCGCGCGCTGGCCGAGGAGGCGGGCAACGCCCGGCTCACCGTGGACGGGATTGCCCACCAGGGCCAGCTCGTGCGCGCGATCACGCCCGAGGAGGTCGCCGCCCGCCCGCTCGCCATCGTCAACGAGGGCGAGGCGCCGGTCGACGCGGTGGTGTCGGTGATCGGGGCGGCCCTCACGCCCGAGCCGGCGGCCTCGCACGGCTTCACGATCGAGCGCAGCTACTACACCCTCGACGGCCGCAAGGTGGAGCTCGCCAGCGCCGCCGGCGGCGCGAGCCGGCTGGCCCAGAACGACCGGCTGGTGGTGGTGCTGAAGGTGGAGGCGCCCGACACCGGCGGTCGCATCCTGCTCGTCGACCGGCTGCCGGCGGGCCTCGAGATCGAGAACCCGCGCCTCGTCGACTCCGGCGACGTCAAGTCGCTGGCCTGGCTCAAGACCAGCATCAAGCCCGAGCACACCGAGTTCCGCGACGACCGCTTCGTGGCCGCCTTCGACTTCTTCGGCTCCAGCGACGGCCGCCGCGGCCGCCACTCGGGCGAGGAGCAGCGCGAGCCGGCGAGCTCGGCCACCGTGGCCTACCTGGTGCGGGCGGTGACGCCGGGCTCGTTCGTGCATCCGGCGGCGACGGTGGAGGACATGTACCGCCCCGAGCGCTTTGCGCGCACGGCCTCCGGCCGGCTCGAGGTGGCGCCCAAGGAGTGACGGCCGTGCCGGCCTCGGGCTGCAGCCGACACCGGCCGCATCGCACCCGCGGGGGCGCGGAGCAGCCCGCTCCGCGCCCGCCGGGCCGCGCCGGGGTCGGCCTACTTCTCCTTCTTGCTCTTGCGCTTGATGTCGGCGCTGTGGGCGCGCTTGTAGGTCTGGACGTCCTTGAACCTGCCCTCCTTGTCGCGGACGGCGTAGAGCTTCGTTCCCTTTGAGCTGCGATGCGTGGTCCGCTTGGTCATCTTCGGCTCCTTTGGCTCCCAGCGAGGCGGCATCCTAGCCGATTCCCGAAGCGGCGTGCGCAGAGCGGGGCGGCGCATGCCCGCCGGGCGCTCGGCGCGCTGCTGGTGCTGGGGCTCACGGGCGCGGCTGGGGCGGCGGGCGCGCTCGCCGTCGTGCGCGCGGGCATGGAGCCCCTTTCCCTCGGCCGCGCCGAGGCCCTCTCCGTAACCGTGCTCGACCGCAACGACCGGCTCCTGCGCGCCTACACCACGCCCGACGGCCGCTGGCGCCTGCCGGTGGAGGTGAAGGACGTCGACCCGCGCTACCTCGCCATGCTGCTGGCCTTCGAGGACCGGCGGTTCCGCTCCCATCCGGGCGTCGACGTGTGGGCCTTCGGCCGCGCCGCCTGGCAGCTCGTGCGCCACGCCCGCGTCGTCTCCGGCGGCTCGACGCTCACCATGCAGGTGGCGCGCCTGCTCGCCGGCGAGCACGAGCGCACGCTGGCCGGCAAGGTGCGCCAGAGCCTGCGCGCCCTCGAGCTCGAGCGGCGGTGCTCGAAGGACGCCATCCTGCGCCTCTACCTGCGGCTCGCTCCCTTCGGCGGCAACCTCGAGGGCGTGCGCGCGGCCTCGCTCGCCTACTTCGGCAAGGAGCCGCGGCGGCTGTCGCCGGCCGAGGCGGCGCTGCTGGTGGCCCTGCCGCAGTCGCCCGAGCTGCGCCGGCCGGACCGCTTCCCCGAGGCGGCGCGCCGCGCGCGCAACCGGGTGCTGGCGCACGCCGCAGCGCACGGGGTGATCGCGCGCGAGGACGCCGCCCGCGCCATGGCCGAGCGCATGCCCGCCTCCCGCCGCGAGTTTCCGATGCTGGCGCCGCACGCCGCCGATGCCGAGGTGGAGCGCGCCCGCAGCCGCCTCGTCCACCGCCTGACCATCGACGCCCAGGCCCAGGCGAGGCTCGAGCAGCTCGCCCGCGAGCACGCCCTGGCTCAGGGCAGCCGCCTCTCGGCCGCGCTCATCGCCCTCGACCACCGGACCGGCGAGGTGGTCGCCCACGTCGGCTCGCCCGGCTACCTCGACGGCGCCCGCGCCGGCGCCGTCGACATGACCGGGGCGGTGCGCTCGCCGGGCTCGACGCTGAAGCCCCTCATCTACGGCCTGGCCTTCGAGGCGGGCCTCGCCCATCCCGAGACCCTGATCGAGGACCGGCCGGCCCGCTTCGGCACCTACGTGCCCAAGAACTTCGACCACGACTGGCACGGCACGGTGAGCGTGCGCACCGCGCTCGCCCAGTCGCTCAACATTCCGGCCGTCAGGGTGCTCGATGCGCTGGGGCCGGCGCGGCTGTTCGGCCGCCTCGCCCAGGTCGGCATCGCCGCCGAGCTGCCGCGGGGCGCGGAGCCGACGCTTGCCATCGCGCTGGGCGGCTTCGGCCTGCGCCTCGCCGACCTCGCCCGCCTCTATGGCGCGCTCGCCCGCGGCGGCGAGGCCCTTGCCCTGCGCTACAGCCGCGACGATCCCGCGCCCGCTGCGTCGGGACCTGCGCTTCTCTCCCCCGTCGCCGCCTGGTACGTCACCGACATCCTGCGCCATGCGCCCGCCCCGGCCCATGCCAAGCCGGGCGAGATCGCCTACAAGACCGGCACCTCCTACGGCTTCCGCGACGCCTGGGCCGTGGGCTACGACGGCCGCCACACCATCGCCGTCTGGGTCGGCCGGCCGGACGCGGCCGCCACCCCCGGCCTCACCGGCCGCACGGCGGCGGCGCCGCTCCTGTTCGACGCCTTCGCCCGCCTCGCGCCGCGCCGCGCCCCGCTGCCGCCGGCGCCGGCGGGCGCGCTCAAGGCGGCTCCCGGCGACCTGCCGCCGCCGCTCAAGCGCTTCCGCGACGCCAGGGAGGTGACCGCCGAGAGCGCGGGCGTGCACCTGGAGCCGCCCGTGCGCATCGCCTTCCCCCCCGACCGCGCCGAGCTCGAGCTGGAGGCGGGTGGGGAGAGCACCATCGTGGTCAAGGCCGAGGGTGGCGCGCTGCCGCTCACCTGGCTCGTCGACGGCGTGCCGATCGAGTCCGACCCGACCCGGCGCGAGGCCGAGCTGCCGGCCCAGCTGCAGGGCTTCCACAAGGTGTCGGTGATCGACGCCAGGGGCCGGGCCGACCGCGTCACCATCCGCCTGAAATAGCCGCAGACAGCCGCGCGCCGGCCGGCAGTGACCGGTCCGCCGGCGTGGCCAGGGCCCGCCGCCCTGCCTATTATGGGCGGCTGCGAATCGCCGGTTTGCCGCCCGGGAAGGGGTCGCGAGCGTGACGCGCGCCGTCTGCAGGGACTGCTTCGCCATGATGCCCGCCGGGGCCTCCTCGTGCCCCGACTGCGGCTCGCGCCGGCTCGTCGCCCACCCCGAGCTCGGCGCGCTCGCCATCGCCCACGTCGACTGCGACGCCTTCTACGCCTCGATCGAGAAGCGCGACGATCCCGACCTCGCCGACCGGCCGCTCATCGTCGGCCACGCCGGCGGCCGCGGCGTGGTCACCACCGCCTGCTATCTCGCGCGACGCTTCGGCGTGCGCTCGGCCATGCCCATGTTCCGCGCCCTCGAGCTGTGCCCGCAGGCCGTGGTGCTGCCGCCCGACATGGCCAAGTACAAGCGCGTGAGCGAGCAGATCCGCGCCATCTTCCTGGCCGCCACGCCGCTCGTGGAGCCGCTGTCGCTCGACGAGGCCTATCTCGACCTCGGCGATGGCCACCGCATGCTCGGCGATACCCCCGCGCAGGCGCTCGCCGAGATCGCCTCGCGCATCGACGAGGAGGTGGGCATCACCGTCTCGGTTGGCCTGGCGCCCAACAAGTTCCTGGCCAAGCTCGCCTCCGACCTCGACAAGCCGGCCGGCTTCTCGGTGATCGGCCGCGCCGAGGCGCGCGGCTTCCTGGCGCCGCTGTCGGTGCGCAAGATCCACGGCGTCGGCCCGGCCACCGCGCGCGCCATGGAGGCGAGCGGCTTTGCCGCCGTCGGCGACCTGCAGCGCCTGAGCGAGGGGGAGCTGGTGGCGCGCTACGGCAAGCTCGGCCGCCGCCTCGCCCTGTTCGTCCACGGCGAGGACGACCGCCAGGTGACGCCGCATCGGGAGACCAAGAGCATCTCGGCCGAGACCACCTTCGCGCGCGACACGGGCTCCGCAGCCGAGCTTGCGGCCACCGCCCAGGGCCTGTGCGAGCGCGTGGCGCGCCAGCTCGAGCGCAAGGGTCTCGCCGGCGGCAGCGTGGTGGTGAAGCTCAAGACCTCGGAGTTCCGCCTCCTCACCCGCTCCCGCCGCCTGCCCCATCCCACCCAGCGCGCTGCCGTGCTGATGGAGTGCGCGGCCGACCTGATCGCCAGGGAGGCCGACGGGCGCAGCTTCCGCCTGCTCGGCGTGGGCGTCTCCCACCTCAGCCGGGCGGAGGAGGCCGACCCGGCCGACCTCTTCGCGCCGCTGCGGAGCGAGCGCACGGCGCAGGTGAGGCCATGAGGGCAGGGGCGCGCGTCGCCGCCGTCCTGCTCGCCGCCGGGCGCTCCACGCGCATGGGCGCGGACAACAAGCTGCTCGCGCTCGTGGACGGCAAGCCGATGGTGCGCCATGCGGCGGAGGCGGCCGTGGCGAGCAGCGCCCGGCCCGTCCTGGTGGTGACCGGCCACCAGGGGGCGCAGGTGCGCGCGAGCCTGGCCGGCCTCGATGTCGACTTCCTCGACAATGCGCGCTTTGCCGACGGGCTCTCCACCTCGCTCGTCTGCGGCATCGCGGCGGTGCCTGTCGACTGCGCCGGCGCGCTCGTCCTGCTCGGCGACATGCCGCTCATTGCCGCCGCCCACCTCGAGCGCCTGATCGACGCCTTCCGCGCCTCGGGCGAGCAGGCCATCGTCGTGCCCACGCACGCGGGCCGGCGCGGCAACCCGGTGCTGTGGCCGCGGGCGCACTTCGCCGCCATCCTGGAGCTTCAGGGCGACGCCGGGGCGCGGCGGCTCCTTGCCGCCCACGCCCGGGACGTGCGCGAGGTCGACCTCGGCACCGACGCCATCTTTGCCGACGTCGACACGCCGGAGGCGCTCGCCCGCCTGCGGGGCGCTACCTCTTGTTGAGGCGGGCGATGAGCGCCGAGGTGTCCCAGCGCCCGCCGCCCATCTTCTGCACCTCGGCGTAGTAGGTGTCGACGAGCGCCGCCACGTCCACCTTGGCGCCGTTGCGCCTGGCCTCGTCCATGATGATGCCGAGGTCCTTGCGCATCCAGTCGACGGCGAAGCCGAAGTCGAACTTGCCCTCGTTCATGGTCTTCCAGCGGTTGTCCAGCTGCCAGGACTGGGCCGCACCCTTGGAGATCGTCTCCATCACCTTGGGAATATCGAGGCCCGCCTTCTGGGCGAACGCCAGGCCCTCGGACACGCCCTGGACGGTGACGGCGACGATGATCTGGTTCACCATCTTGGTGAGCTGGCCGGCGCCGGCCGGGCCGATCAGCGTCACCATGCGCGCGTAGTTGTCGATCACCGGCTTGGCGCGCTCGAAGGGGGCCTGGTCGCCGCCCACCATCACTGTGAGCACGCCGTTCTGGGCGCCGGCCTGGCCGCCCGACACGGGCGCATCCAGGAAGTCGAAGCCGCGGGCCTTGGCGGCGGCGTAGAGCTCGCGGGCGATGTTGGCGGAGGCCGTCGTGTTGTCGATGAACACGGCCCCCTTCCTCATGGCCTGGAAAGCGCCCTTGGCGCCCAGGGTCACCTCGCGCACGTCGTTGTCGTTGCCCACGCAGCAGAACACGAAGTCCTGGTCCTTTGCGGCGTCGGCGGGGGTGGGCGCGGTGCGGCCGCCGAACTCCTTGACCCAGGCCTCGGCCTTGGCGCCGTTGCGATTGTAGACGGTGAGGTCGTGCCCGCCCTTCTTGCGGAGATGCCCAGCCATGGGGTAGCCCATGACGCCCAGCCCGATCCACGCCACCTTTGCCATAACCCGGTCTCCTCCAGCCAAAGTCTCGCGCTGGCGACTATTATCGGAAGGCTCGGCCGTTGTCAGGCCGCCGGCGGGGGAAGCGAGGCCGCAGCGGGCCCGGGGCCGCTGCTGAGGCTGAGGCCGCTAGAGGACCGGGGCGCTCGCATGCACCGCCTCGCTCGCCTTCTGCGAGCTGGAGGGCACGGCCACCACGGCCGCGCCGATGAGGGCGGCGGCGGCCAGCAGGGCAAGCATGGCGGTCTTGAAGGTCAACGGCATCTCCCGGGCCGGGGTCGCGGGCGGGCACACGGCCCCGGCGCTCGCGACACCTACCCTCCCGGCATTGAGGGCTGGCTGAATGGCCCGTTTATCCGGCGTTCACCCTCGAGCTGGTGGCCTGAGGATGCCTCTGCAAGTGCGACATCTCCAGGGGGCGCCCCGCCGCGCCCGTGGCAGCGAGGGGGCGAGAATGGCCACGACAGCCGTGCACGCCTCGCCTAAATTGTCGGCCGTTGCGCGAGAGGAGGTCATGCCAGCAGGCAAGCCGATAGCGAGGCCGGCGGCGGCGCCCGCCAAGACCGCCGTCGCCCTCGACGACGTCGAGGCGGCGCGCCGGCGGCTGGCCGGCGCGGTGGTCGAGACCGACTGCGACTGGAGCCGGACGCTGTCGAGCATCCTCGGCTGCAAGGTGTGGCTCAAGTTCGAGAACCTGCAGTTCACCGCCTCCTTCAAGGAGCGCGGGGCGCTCAACCGGCTGTCCCTGCTCTCGCCCCGGGAGGAGAAGCGCGGCGTGATCGCCATGTCGGCCGGCAATCACGCCCAGGGCGTGGCCTACCACGCCAACCGGCTCGGCATCCCGGCCACCATCGTCATGCCCGTGAGCACGCCGACCGTGAAGGTGGTCAACACGCGCCGGCACGGCGCCGAGGTGATCCTGCACGGCGAGACGGTGGAGGAGGCGGCGGCCTTCGCCCACGCCCACGCCCGCGACCAGGGGCTCGCCTTCATCCACCCTTACGACGATCCCCTGGTGATCGCCGGTCAGGGCACCATCGCGCTCGAGATGCTGGGGGCGGCGCCCGAGATCGACACGCTGGTGGTGCCCATCGGGGGCGGCGGGCTGATCTCGGGCATGGCCGTGGCCGCCAAGGCGCTCAAGCCCGGCATGCAGGTGATCGGCGTCGAGGCCGAGCTCTACCCCTCCATGTACAATGTCATCAAGGGCAGGCGCCTGCCCGCGCGCGGCGACACCCTGGCCGAGGGCATCGCGGTCAAGGCGCCGGGCCGCATCACCGAGCCCATCGTGCGCGCCCTCGTCGACGACATCCTGCTCGTGTCCGAGCCCGAGATCGAGCACGCCGTGAGCCTGCTCATCACCATCGAGAAGACGGTGGTGGAGGGGGCCGGCGCCGCCCCGCTGGCGGCGGTGCTCAAGGACCCCGCCCGCTTCGCCGGGCGTACGCTGGGGCTGGTGCTGACCGGCGGCAACATCGACACGCGGCTGCTCGCCAGCGTGCTCACGCGCGAGCTCGCCCGCGAGGGCCGCCTCACCCAGCTCGCCATCGATCTGGTCGACCGGCCGGGCACGCTCGGCAAGGTCGCCAACATCCTGGGCGAGGCCGGCGCCAACATCGTCGAGGTCACCCACCAGCGCACATTCTGCGACCTGCCCGCCAAGGCGGCCCTGCTCGAGGTGGTGATCGAGACGCGCGACCGCGAGCATCTGGAGGAGACGGTATCGAAGCTGAGGGCCGCGGGCCTCCCCGTCGAGGTGCGCAGCAACCCGGGAGGTAAGCGCTGATGGAAGGGGCGCGCATGATCCCGCAGGACACGACCACGCTCGACGTCCTGCGCCAGCTCGAGCGCAAGGTGCTGTGGCTCTCCTCCTACATGATCCACCACGCCAACCACGAGGTCGACCGCGGCGACGGCCTCAAGGTGGGCGGCCACCAGGCCTCCTCCGCCTCGCTCGTCACGCTGATGACGGCGCTCTACTTCCACGTGCTGCGGCCCGAGGACCGGGTGGCCGTCAAGCCCCACGCGAGCCCCGTCTTCCACGCCATCCAGTACCTGCTCGGCAACCAGACGCTCGACAAGCTCAAGGCCTTCCGCGCCTTCGGCGGCGCCCAGTCCTATCCCTCGCGCACCAAGGACACCGCCGACGTCGACTTCTCGACCGGCTCCGTCGGCCTCGGCATCGCCGAGACCGGCTTCGCCAGCCTGGTGCAGGACTACGTGCACGCCAAGGGCTGGAGCCGCGACTGGCCCAAGGGGCGCATGGTCGGCATCATGGGCGATGCCGAGATCGACGAGGGCAACGTCCACGAGGCGCTGCTCGAGTACTGGAAGCACGGGCTGAGGAACTGCTGGTGGATCATCGACTACAACCGCCAGAGCCTCGACTCGGTGGTCTCCGACCGGCTGTTCATGAAGATGGCGGGACTGTTCGAGAACCTCGGCTGGAAGGTGGAGCTCATCAAGTATGGCAAGCTGCTGCAGCAGGCCTTCGCCGAGCCCGGCGGCCAGCGGCTCAAGGAGTGGATCGACGACTGCCCCAACATGCTCTACTCGGCGCTGGTGTTCCAGGGCGGGGCGGCCTGGCGGCGCCAGCTCGAGGCCGATCTTGCCATCCACCCCGACACGCTGGCCATCGTCCGCCGCCACGACGACGCCGCCCTCGCGCGCCTCATGACCAACCTCGGCGGCCACGACCTCGCCGCCATCCTGGAGGCGTTCGAGGACGTGCCGGAGGGCCGGCCGGTGTGCTTCATCGCCTACACCATCAAGGGCTACGGGCTGCCCTTCCAGGGCCACAAGGACAACCACGCCGGGCTGATGACCAAGGCGCAGATGAACGAGCTCAGGGCGCGGGAGGGCATCAACCAGGGCGAGGAGTGGGACAAGTTCGCCGGCCTCGATCTCTCCGCGGCCGAGCTCGAGGCGTTCCTGGCCAGGGTGCCGTTCGCCCGCAAGGGGCCGCGGCGGCTCAAGGCCGCGCGCATCCCTCTCGACGGCTTTCCGCGCATCGAGAGCAAGGGTCAGGCCTCGACCCAGGCCGGCTTCGGCCGCATCCTGGACGAGATCGCGCGGGCCGGCGGCCCGCTTGCCGACCGCATCGTCACCACCTCGCCCGACGTGACGGTCTCCACCAACCTGGGGCCGTGGGTCAACCGGCGCGGCCTGTTCTCGCTGTCGAGCCACGAGGACGTGTTCCGGGAGCGCGGGCTGCTCTCGCCGCAAAGATGGGAGATGAGCCCCAAGGGCCAGCACTTCGAGCTCGGCATCGCCGAGATGAACCTGTTCCTGATGCTGTCCGCCCTCGGGCTGTCGCACTCCCTGTTCGGCGAGCGGCTGCTGCCCGTCGGCACGCTCTACGATCCCTTCATCTGCCGCGGCCTCGATGCCCTCAACTACGCCTGCTACCAGGACGCGCGCTTCATCGTCGCCGGCACGCCCTCGGGCCTGACGCTGGCGCCGGAGGGCGGCGCCCACCAGTCGATCGGCACGCCGCTGATCGCCATGGCCCAGGACGGGCTCGCCGCCTTCGAGCCGGCGTTCGTGGACGAGCTCGCCGTCATCATGGAGTGGGCCTTCGACTACATCCAGCGCGAGGGCGACGAGGAGGGCGGGCAGCGCTGGCACCGCGACGAGAAGGGCGGCTCGGTCTACCTGCGGCTCTCCACCCGGCCCCTCGACCAGCCCACGCGCACCGTCACGCGCGAGCTGCGCGAGGCCATCATCGACGGCGGCTACTGGCTGCGGGCACCCGAGCCCGGCACCGACCTCGCCCTCGTCTACACCGGGGCGGTGGCGCCGGAGGCGATCGAGGCGGCGGGCCTGCTGGCGGAGGACCGGCGCGGCGTCGGCCTGCTGGCGGTCACCTCCGCCGACCGGCTGTCGGCGGGCTGGCATGCCGCCGAGCGCGCCCGCGAGCAGGGCGACGCCGGCGCCCGCGCCCACATCGAGCGGCTGCTCGCGCCGCTGGCGCGCGATGCCGCCATCGTCACGGTGACGGACGCCTATCCCGAGGCGCTGTCCTGGATCGGGGGCGTGCGCGGCCACCGCGTGCGGGCGCTGGGGGTGGAGCACTTCGGCCAGTCGGGCTCGCTCTCCGAGCTCTACGGCCACTACGGCCTCGACGTGAACGCCATCCTGGCCGCGGCCGAGGGCCTCGGCGGCCGTCCCGTCCGCTACCGCTTCCTGCAGCGCTGAGCCTGCCGGAATGCGGCCGCATTGGCGCTCCACAACCCCCGCCCGGCACGAGCGAGGAGCCGCCCATGATTCGCGTGAAGCTGATGAGCATCCTGGTCGACGATCAGAGCCGCGCCCGGCGGTTCTATGTCGATGTCCTGGGCTTTCGCATCAAGCACGACGTTCCGCTGGGCGAGGCCGCCTGGCTCACGCTGGTTGCGCCCGGCGATGCCGACGGCGTCGAGCTCCTGCTCGAGCCGGCGGGCCATCCCGCGGCAGCGGCGTTCAAGCAGGCGCTCTACCGGGACGGCATTCCGCTGGCGCAGCTCTACACCGAGGACATCGCCGCCGAGTTCGCGCGCCTGAAGGCCAAGGGCGTCGTATTCAGAGGCGAGCCCAGGGCCATGGGGCCGACCAGGTTCGCCGACTTCGACGACACCTGCGGCAACCTCATCCGCCTCGTCGAGGGCTGATCCCCGCGCCTCACTCGCGCCCCGGCTCCCGCGCCGTGGCCCCGGGCGCCGCAGCCTCTAGCGCGCAATGAGCGCAGCGCCTTGCGCCATTGCCGATTGCCGATTTCCTACTCCCCATTCGCCGCTCGCCATTCGCTTCCCCCCGGGGGGAAGCGCCGATTGCCTCGCGGGCCGGAACCCCGAGGGTTTGCTGGGAGAAGAGAGGTGCGGGGCGTCTAGCCGCCGGACCGTATTTGTAAGGCCTGAGAGTCGGCTCTCACGCCCCGCGCCCGCGCGTGGAACCCGCTTGACCGATCCGATCACCATGGGCCCAGGCCCGCGGGCACGACATCCCGCAGCGCCATTGCGCAGGCCCTCGGCCGCCTCTGGAGGCCGCCCCTCGAGTTGGGCGACCCCCCGGTACCGAGGTGCACGCATCATAGCACACCCTGGGACCTGTGGGATTACTCCGGTTACGGTTAATTTCCCTCTCCCTCCATGGGAGTTCGCGCGTCATCCCGGACTTTCGCGCGCCCGCTGCCACCCCGGAATCTCGCGCGTCGCTGTCATCCCGGAATTTTGCGGCGCTGTTCCCTGTCATCCCGGAGCTGAGCGAAGCCAAGCATGCCGGACCCAGGGGCCACGAACGGAACGGGGCCACGCGGAGAGACCAGCGCATGCGCAATGAGGGCAGCGGGTGGAGCGTGCGGCCCCGGGTTCCGGCTCTCGCGCTCCGCGCTCGGCCGGAATGACGGGAGAGCGCTCGCCCGGAACGACGGACGTCTGACGCGGTCGGGTCTGCGCGGGCCCGAGGTGCTCGGCCCGCACTGTGCGCCTCACGCCGGCGCGCCGTTGGCGTAGGGCTTGAGGGCGGCGTACATGACCTCGAAGGTGGGCGTCGACACGCCCAGCTCGCGCCCCAGCGCCACCACCTTGCCGGCGAGCCACGGCAGCTCGAGGCGGTTGCCGCGCAGCAGGTCGATGGCCATGGACGGCATCATCTCGGGGGGAAAGCCGCGCGTCGTCGCCAGCAGGCGCTGCTCGAGGTCGGCGGCGAGCCGCACGCCCCGCGCGCGGCCCACCGCGGCGGCCTCGGCGATGCCCTTCTCGAACAGCGCGAACACCTCCGGGTCCTCGCGCAGCTTGCCGAAGGGCAGGCGGGTCAGCGCCACCACGGCGCTGTTGGTGGCGAGCAGCACGAACTTCTCCCACAGGGCGGTGAGGATCTCGCCGCTGAGGAGCGAATCGAAGCCCGCCTTCCGGCACAGCTCGTGGAAGGCGGCGCCGCGCGCGCTGGGTCGGCCGTCGAGCTCGCCGAACACGAGGCGCATGAAGGTGCCGGTCTGGCGGATCACCCCGGGCTCGGAGATGGTGGCGCTGATCTGCGCCACGCCGCCCATCACCGCCTCCCGGCCGAGGATCGGGGCGAGGCGCTCGCTGGCGTCGATGCCGTTCTGCAGCGGGATCACCGCCGTCGCCGGCCCGATGAGCGGCCGGATGGCCGCACCCGCGCTCTCCACGTCCCACAGCTTGACGCAGAACAGCACCACGTCGACCTCTCCGACGTCGCCCGGCCGGTCGGTGGCCCGCGCCGGCTCGAGGTGGATGTCTCCGCGGGGGCTGAGCACCTTGAGCCCGCCGGCGCGGATCGCCGCCAGATGCGCCCCACGGGCCAGGAACGTCACGTCGGCGCCGGCCTTGGCCAGTGCCGCTCCGAACGCCCCGCCGACCCCGCCGGCCCCGACCACCGCTATGCGCATCGCCGTTTCCCCGAGACTGCCGCCGCGCCCGCGCGCGACCGAGACGGCGCGACTGTCGAACAGCGGCCGCGCCCGGTCAACGGCCCGGTTGTCCGATTGACAGGGCCCGGCGGCAAATCCTAACTGCTCCAGCAAGGCTCGGAGGAAACAGCATGGGCACGCGCCGGCTCGGCATCATCATGAACGGCGTCACCGGCCGCATGGGGACCAACCAGCACCTGGTGCGCTCGATCCTGGCGATCCGCGCCGAGGGCGGCGTGGCGCTCTCGAGCGGCGAGCGCGTGATGCCCGACCCGATCCTGGTCGGCCGCAGCGCCGACAAGCTCGCGGGACTGGCCAAGGCGCATGGGCTGACGCGCACCACGACCGACCTGGAGGCTGCTCTCGCCGACAAGAACGATGCCGTCTTCTTCGATGCCGCCACCACCCAGATGCGGCCCGCCCTGCTCGCCAAGGCGATCGCCGCCGGCAAGCACATCTACTGCGAGAAGCCGGTGGCCACCGGCCTCGAGGAGGCGCTGGCCATCGCCCGCCGGGCCAAGGCCGCCGGCATCCGCCACGGCGTGGTGCAGGACAAGCTGTTCCTGCCGGGGCTGCGCAAGCTCAGGCAGCTCATCGACTCGGGCTTCTTCGGCCGCATCCTCTCCGTGCGCGGCGAGTTCGGCTACTGGGTGTTCGAGGGCGACCTGCAGCCGGCCCAGCGCCCGTCGTGGAACTACCGCGCCGAGGACGGCGGCGGCATCATCCTCGACATGCTGTGCCACTGGCGCTACGTGCTCGACAACACCTTCGGCAGCGTCAAGGCCGTGTCCTGCCTCGGCGCCACCCACATCCCGGAGCGCATGGACGAGGCGGGCCGGCGCTACCGGGCGACCGCCGACGACGCCGCCTATGCCACCTTCCAGCTCGAGGGCGGCATCATCGCCCATTTCAACTCGTCGTGGGCCACGCGCGTGCGCCGCGACGATCTCTTGACGCTGCACGTGGACGGCACGCACGGCTCGGCGGTGGCCGGGCTGCAGGAGGTGGTGATCCAGCCGCGCATGGCCACGCCCAAGCCGGTGTGGAATCCGGACGTGAAGCAGGAGATCGACTTCTACGCCGGCTGGCAGCGCGTGCCCGACACGCAGGCCTACGACAACGGCTTCAAGCTGCAGTGGGAGGCCTTCATCCGCCACGTGTGCGAGGGGGCGCCCTACAAGTGGGACCTCATCGAGGGCGCCAAGGGCGTGCAGCTCGTGGAGTGCGCGCTCAGGTCCTGGAAGGAGCGGCGCTGGGTCGACGTTCCGGAGCTGAAGGTGTGAATCCCTTCTCCCCGCAAGCGGGGAGAGGGGGTTCGCCCCCGCGGGAAGCGGGAGGCTGCGCGGCATTCGACGGATTCAGGCTATGAACGCACCGATACTTTCGTCGCTGAAGATCAACCTCCCCACCGACACGGGGAGGCTCGAGACCTTCGCGCTGTCCGAGCCGCGCGCCTTTCCCGACAGGGCCGAGGGCGCCTTCACCCGCGTCGCCTTCGCCGCCGCCCACGTGGTGGCGGATGCGCGCGCCGGCAACGACCCCTGGCTCGACTGCGCGCTCGACTGGGAGGCTACCCTTCGCTACCGCGAGCACCTGTGGGACCTCGGACTCGGCGTGGCCGAGGCCATGGACACCGCCCAGCGCGGCATGGGCCTCGACTGGCCGACCTCGCTCGAGCTGATCCGCCGCTCGGTAGCCGCCGCCGGGGCCTGGGAGGCCAGCAACGGCCGGCCGGCGCTCGTCTTCTCGGGCTGCGGCACCGACCACCTCGACCCCGCGGCCGTGCGCTCCCTCGACGAGGTGACCCGCGCCTACGAGGAGCAGATGGCGGCGATCGAGAAGGCCGGGGGGCGGCTCATCATCATGGCGAGTCGGGCGCTCGCGCGCGTCGCGGCATCGCCCGCCGATTATGAGAAGGTCTACGACCGCGTGCTTTCCCAGGCCAGGGAGCCGGTGATCATCCACTGGCTGGGCGAGATGTTCGACCCCGCGCTTGCCGGCTACTGGGGCAGCCTCGACCACATGGCGGCCATGGACACGGCGGTTGCCATCATCAACGCCCACGCCGCCAAGGTCGACGGCGTCAAGATCTCGCTGCTCGACAAGGACAAGGAGATCGCCATGCGCCGGCGGCTTGCCAACGGCGTGCGCATGTACACGGGTGACGACTTCAACTACGCCGAGCTGATTGCCGGCGACGGCCGCGGCCACAGCGACGCCCTGCTCGGCATCTTCGATGCCATCGCGCCCGCGGCGTCGGCCGCGCTGGCGGCGCTGGCGGCGGGGGACCGGGCGCGCTTCGACGACATCCTGGCGCCCACCGTGCCGCTGTCGCGCCACATCTTCAAGGCGCCGACGCGCTTCTACAAGACCGGCGTCGTGTTCATGGCCTACCTCAACGGCCTGCAAGACCATTTCGTCATGGTCGGCGGCCAGCAGAGCGCGCGGTCGATACTGCACCTGGCCGAGCTCTTCCGCCTTGCCGACCGCGCCGGCCTGCTGCGCGACCCGGAGCTGGCGCGGCGGCGCATGGGCGCGGTGCTCGCCGTGCACGGGATCGCCTGATGCGCGACCTCTCGACGGGCGTGGAGCACCTGTCCATCAACACGGCGACGCTGAGGAAGCAGCTGCCGCTCCCCGCCATCGTCGAGGCCTGCGCCCGGCGCGGAATCGCCGCCGTCGACCCCTGGCGCGACCAGGTGGCGGCGGCGGGGCTTGCCGCCACTGCGCGGCTGCTCCGGGACGCCGGCATCCGGCTTTCGGGCTACTGCCGCGGCGGCTTCTTTCCCGCCGCCGACGCCGGGGGCCTTGCCGCCGCGCTGGAGGACAACCGCCGCGCCGTCGACGAGGCCAAGGCGCTGGCCGCGCCCTGTCTGGTGCTGGTGGTGGGCTCGCTGCCGGGTGCGCTCGCCGGCAGGCCCGCCCACAAGGACATCGCGCTCGCCCGCGCCCAGGTGGAGGAGGGCATCGCCGCCACCCTGGAGTATGCGCGCGGCGTGGGCATGCCGCTCGCCATCGAGCCGCTGCACCCCATGCAGGCGGCCGACCGCGCCTGCATCAACACGCTGGCCCAGGCGCTCGACATCTGCGACCGGCTCGACCCCGGCCGCAGCGGCGCGCTGGGCGTGGCGGTGGACATCTACCACGTGTGGTGGGACCCAGAGCTTGCCCGCCAGATCGCGCGCGCGGGGCGGGAGCGGCTCCTGGCCTACCACGTGTGCGACTGGCTGGTGCCGACCCGCGACCTCCTCAACGACCGCGGCATGATGGGCGACGGCGTAGTGGAGCTGCGCAAGATCCGCGGCTGGATGGAGGCCGCCGGCTTCGCCGGGCCGGTCGAGGTGGAGATCTTCTCCGAGGCCTGGTGGAGCCGCCCCGCCGAGGAGGTGCTCGACGCCTGCATCGCGCGCTGCAAGACTGTGGTGTAGTTCCTCTCCCCGCTTGTGGGGAGAGGCAGTTGTGCCCACGTTCCAGCGGAGCACTGATGACCCGCCCTGCCGCGACCGACCCCGCCCTCCTCTCCGCCACCGAGCTCGTCGGCCTCTATCGCGCGAGGCGCCTGTCGCCGGTGGAGGCGGTCGAGGCCACGCTGGCGCGCATCGCGCGCTTCAATGCCGTCGTCAACGCCTACTGCCATCTCGACGCGGAGGGCGCGCTCGCCGTCGCGCGCGCCGCCGAGGCGCGGTGGGCGGCGGGAGCCCCCAAGGGCCTTCTCGACGGCGTGCCGGTGGGCATCAAGGACAACATCCTGGTCGCCGGCATGCCGGCCCGCTTCGGCTCGCGGCTGACGCCCGAGGGTGGGAGGGACGGCGACGCCCCCGCCGTGGCGCGCCTCAGGGAGCAGGGCGCCGTCATCCTCGGCAAGACCGCCATGCCCGAGTACGGCTGGAAGGCCACGAGCGACAGCCCCCTCACCGGCATCACCCGCAATCCCTGGGACACGCGCATGACCACGGGCGGATCCTCGGCCGGGGCGGTGGCGGCGTGCGTTCTCGGCATGGGCACGCTGCATCTGGGCACCGACGGCGGCGGCTCGATCCGCATCCCCGCCGCCTTCACCGGCTGCTACGGCCTCAAGCCGACGCGGGCGCGGGTGCCGGTGTTCCCCGCCTCGCCGCTCGGCACGCTCGCCCACCACGGGCCGCTCACCCGCACGGTGGCCGATGCGGCGCTCGTCATGAGCGCCATTGCCGCCCCCGACGGCCGCGACGTCTACGCCTGGATCTCGCCCCCGCCCGACTACCGCATCGGGCTCGAGGACGGCGTGCGCGGCCTGCGCCTGGCCTATTCGTCCACGCTCGGCGGACTCGCCCGCCGCGTCGATCCGCAGGTTGCGCGCCTGTGCGCCGCGGCGGCATCGGCTTTCGCCGACCTCGGCGCCCATGTCGAGGAGGCGAGCCCCGAGCTGGGCGCGGACCCCATCGACGCGTGGAACGCCTTCTGGTGGCCGGGCATGGCCCTGCAGCTCGAGCCCTTCGCCGACCGCGCGGCCGACCTCGCAGATCCGGGCCTGCTGGCCGAGGCGGCGATGGGGCGCAACGCCACCGCACTCTCCCACATGCGCGCCCAGCTGCGCCGCGCCGAGCTGCACAACGTGATGGCTCGCTTCCACGAGCGCTTCGACCTGCTGCTCACGCCCGCCATGCCGCTCGCCGCCTTCGAGGCCGGCCATCTGATGCCCCCCGAGGGCGGCTGGGGCAAGGCGTGGACCGACTGGGCGCCCTTCAGCTACCCCTTCAATCTCACCCAGCAGCCGGCCGCCTCCGTCCCCTGCGGCCTCACCGGCGCCGGCCTGCCGGCCGGCCTCCAGATCGTGGGGCCGATCGGGGCCGACGCGCTGGTGCTGCGCGCGAGCCGGGCGCTGGAGGCGGCACGCCCGTTTCCCGTGCTTGAGGCGCCGGTCGTACGCTGAGTCACCGAAAAGTGAGTGCCCGTGACTTGCCACGCCATGCCGGCCTTCCCAACATTCTGCGCCGTGCCGCGCCGATCCTGCCCTAGGCCGCAATGCCCCAGCGCGTCCCGCGCCATCGCCGGCGCGCGCCGGCTGGGGCTCCACCTTCTGCTGCTCCTGCTCGTGATAGCTGCGCCGGGGTCGGTCGCGCCGGCCGCGGCGGCGCCGCCCGCGGGCGAGCTCGTGCGCGCCGAGCTCATCGCCGAGCCGGCGGCGGTGGCCCCGGGCGAGCCGTTCTGGGTCGGCGTGCGGCTGGCAATTGCGCCGGGCTGGCACGTCTACTGGCGCAACCCCGGCGACTCGGGCGAGGCGGTCTCGGTCGCCTGGCAGCTGCCGGCGGGCTTCTCGGCCGGCCCCCTCGCCTGGCCCACGCCCGAGCGCATCCCCGTCGCCCACCTCGTCAACTTCGGCTACGAGCGCGCCGTCACGCTCCTCGCCCGCATCACGCCGCCCATCGATCTGGGCGCTGGCGGCCCCCTCGCGATCGCTGGCCGCGTCACCTGGCTCGTGTGCCAGAAGGAATGCATTCCTGGCGAGGCCGATGTCGGCCTGTCCCTGCCGCTGGCGCAGGCCGGCGCCGCACCTGGGGCCGACGTGCGCGCCGGCGCGGCCTTCGAGGCGGCCCGCGCCGCCCTGCCGAAGCCCGCGCCCTGGCCCGTCCGACTGGAGATGGGGCCGGAGCGGCTGCGGCTCAGCGTTGACGCCCGGGGGCTCGATGCGGGGGCCGTGCGCTCCGCCTACTTCTTCCCCTTCGCCGAGACGCTGGTGCAGCACGCCGCGCCGCAGACGTTGACGGTGACGCGCGATGGCCTCACGCTCGAGCTGCAGCGCAGCGCGCTCTCCGTGGCGCCGCCGACCGAGGCGGGCGGCGTGCTGGTGGTGGAGGAGGCGCTCGGGGCCACCACGGCGCGCCAGGCCTTCGAGCTCGCCGGCGTGCCCATCGCGGATGCAGCGGCGGCATCTGGCGCGGCGCCGGCCTCGGCTGTGGCAGTGCTGCGGGCGGCGCTCCTGGCCCTCGTGGGCGGTCTCATCCTCAACCTGATGCCATGCGTATTCCCGGTGCTCTCCATCAAGGTGCTGGGCTTGATCGAGCACGCCGGCGGCTCGCGCGTCCAGGTGCGCCGGCACGGCCTCGCCTACACGGCCGGCGTGCTCGCCACCTTCGCCGCGCTCGGCCTCCTGCTCATCGGGCTGCGCTCGGCCGGCGCGGCGGTGGGCTGGGGGTTCCAGCTGCAGTCGCCGGTGGTGGTGGCGGCGCTGGCCTACCTGCTCCTGGCGATCGGCTTGAACCTGTCGGGCGTGTTCCACGCCGGCTCGGCCGTGCAGGCGCTTGCCGCCCGCGCCCTGCCGCGCGAGGCGGGCGGCGGCCTTGCCGGCTCGGCGGCGACCGGGGCGCTCGCCGCAGTGGTGGCGACGCCCTGCACCGCCCCGTTCATGGCCGCCGCCGTCGGCTTCGCGCTCACGCAGACGGCGCCGGTTGCGCTCGGCGTAATGCTGGCGCTGGGGACCGGCCTTGCCCTGCCCTTCCTCGTCCTCACGCTGGCACCGCGGCTGCTGGCGCGCCTGCCGCGCCCGGGCCCGTGGATGGCGACGCTGCGCCAGCTGCTCGCCTTCCCGGTCTATGCCAGCGTCGCCTGGCTCGTCTGGGTCCTCTCCCAGCAGCTTGGCCCCACGGGCCTCCTCGCCGCCCTTCTCGGCCTGGTGCTGGTCGCGCTGGCAGCCTGGTCGCTCGGCGCCGCGCAGGGCGCAGGCCCGCGCGGCCGGCGTGCGGCGCTTGCCGGGCTCGCCGGCTCCCTCGCCGGCCTTGCGGTCGCCCTGGCCGGCCTGGACGGCACGGGGGCGCCGGGCACGCCGCCGGCGCGCAGCGCAAGCCACGGCGAGCCCTTCACGCAGGCGCGGCTCGATGCGCTCCTCGCCTCCGGCCAGCCGGTGCTCGTCAACCTCACGGCAGCCTGGTGCATCACCTGCCTCGTCAACGAGCAGACGGTGCTGTCGAGCGGCGCCGTCAGGGCCGCCCTGGCCGCCAAAGGCGTGGCCTATCTCGAGGGCGACTGGACCAGCCGCAATCCCGAGATCACCCGCCTGCTGGAGCGCCACGGGCGCAGCGGCGTTCCTCTCTATCTGCTCTATCCGGGCGGAGCGGCGGCCCCCGTCGTGCTGCCGCAGATCCTCACGCCCGCCATTGTTCTGGGCGAGATCGCGCGCCTTCGCGACCGGCCCCGGCGCGAGGCCTTCCTGTCAACCGCAGCGGAGTGAACCCCATGCAGCTCTTGAACCGACGCACAGCGCTGTTTGCCGGCGGCGCGGTGGCAGCCATCGCCCTCGCGCTGGGCCTTACGTGCGTGCCCGGCAGCCACGCGGCGCCCGCCCAGCAGGCCCGCATCGGCGCCCCGGCGCCCGCCTTCACCCTCACCGACAGCAACGGCAAGACCGTCTCGCTCGCCGACTTCAAGGGCAAGACCGTGGTGCTCGAGTGGACCAACCACGACTGCCCCTACGTGCGCAAGCACTACGGCGGCGACAACATGCAGGCGCTGCAGAAGAAGTGGACGGGCCAGGGCGTGGTGTGGCTGACGCTGATCTCGTCCATGCCGGGCTCGCAGGGCTACGTGTCGGCCGAGGAGGCCAACAAGCTCACCCGGAGCCGCGGCGCCGCCCCCACCGCCGTGCTCTTCGATCCTCGGGGCGAGGTCGGCCGCGCCTACGGCGCTACGGTGACGCCGCACATGTACGTGATCACCGGCGCCGGCACGCTCGCCTACATGGGCGGCATCGACGACAAGGCCACCACCCGGCTCGAGGACCTCAAGACGGCGCGCAACTACGTGGACCAGGCGCTCACCGAGATGGCGCAGGGCAAGCCCGTATCCGTCACCACCTCGCGCGCCTACGGGTGCACCATCAAGTATTCCTCCTGATCCCGGACGCGGACCGCGCGTGCGCGGCCGCCTGCCGGCGGCCGCCGCCTCCCTCCTGCCCGGGGGCCTACTTGATCGCCAGCGGATTGACCGGCGAGCCCACCGCCCCGGTGATGGGAATGGCCGGCGCCACGAACAGGAACTCGTAGACGCCGTCGGCGGCGCAATCCTCGGCCAGCTCCTTGACGTAGAAGATCTCACCCATGGTCATGCCCATGATCGGGATGGTGATCCAGTGCCAGGGCTGGGTGATGCCGGGCTCGGTCTCGTTGGGCCGCACCTCGCAGCCCCAGGTGTCGCTGGCGAACGCGGCAAGCTCGGTGCGCGCCACCCACTCGAGCGTCTCGAAAGCCATGCCCGGCGCGTCCCCGCCCGGATAGCCGTCCCAGCTGCCGCGCGCGAGACACTTCTCGAGCTGGCCGGTGCGCAGCACCACGAAGTCGCCGCGCCGCACCTCCACGCCCTGCTTCTTGGCCGTCAGCTCGAGGTCGGCGCAGGTGATGGGATAGCCGTCCTCCAGGCACTCGGTGCCAAGGGCGCGTGCCACGTCCAGGAACACGCCGCGGCCCACCATGCGGCTCTTGGTCTTCTCGATGCCGCACCTCTGGGCGCCGTTGCTCGTCACCTCGCGGCAGTCGTAGCCGTTCCACATGTGGTTCTCGTAGAAGACGTGGCCGAGCCCGTCCCACTGCGTGCCGGCCTGCAGCGGCAGCACCACCATGTCGTCGGCGGCGCGGATGCCGCGCTTGTCGAGCACGCCGGAGTAGGCGTCGGTGCCCGTGCGCAGCATGACGTGCAGGGGGTTGATGCGCCCGAGCGCGGGGTAGTTGCTCCTGGCGCCCTGCGGACCCTTGTCGTCGTAGTTGAGGGCAAGCGAGATGACCTTGCCCTTCCTGACGAGGCGCGCGGCCGCCACGATGTCCTCGGGCCGCGTGTAGTTGAGCGTGCCGATCTCGTCGTCGGGCCCCCACTTGCCCCAGTTCTTGTACTTCTCGGCGGCCTCGCGCAGGTCCTGGCGGGTGAGCTTTCTCTTGGGCTGCTCGGCGGGCATGGGCGTCCTCGGTGTGCTGTGAAGGGGTGCAGGGCGATGATACTATGGCGCAAGCCACCGACCAGGGAGGACGACGTGCAGGCATTCTTGCGGCTCGCCGCAGCTCTCCTCGCGCTCGCGCTCGCCGCCGGGCCCGCGGGCCAAGCGCGGGCGCAGGGCTATCCGGAGAAGCCCGTGCGCATCATCGTGCCGTTCGCGGCGGGCGGTCCCACCGACGTCATCGCCCGCATCGTCGGCGACAAGCTGTCGGCGGCCCTGGGCAAGCAGTTCTACGTCGTCAACCAGCCGGGCGCGGGCGGCAACACCGGCACCGCCATGGCCGCCGCCGCCCCGCCCGACGGCCACACTCTGCTCGCGGTCAGCACCGGCTTCATGATCAACCCGAGCCTGTTTGCCAAGGTGCCCTACGATCCGGTCAGGGACTTCGCGCCCATTACTATCGTCGCCGTCTCGCCCAACGTGATGACCGTCAACCCGACGGTCCCGGCCCGCAGCGTGAGAGAGCTCATCGAGCTCATCAAGGCCAACCCGGGGAAGTACAGCTTCGCCTCGCCGGGCGTGGGCAGCACGCCGCACCTCTCCGGCGAGATCTTCCGCATCTCCCGGGGCCTCGACCTTGCCACCGTGCAGTTCACCGGCGCCGGCCCCGCCATCCAGTCCACCGTCGGCGGCCACACGCCGATCGCCTTCACGGCCCTGCCGCCGGCCGCCCCCCAGATCAGGGAGGGGACGCTGCGCGCGCTGATGGTGACGAGCGAGACGCGCGCGCCGGGCTTCCCCGACGTGCCGACCGCGGCCGAGGCGGGCCTGCCCGGCCAGGAGGCCTACACCATCACCGGCATCGTCGCGCCCGCCGCCACGCCCCGGGAGACCGTCGCCCTTCTCCATCGCGAGATCGTCAAGGCCGCCGCCCTGTCCGACGTGCAGAAGCGGCTCGACGAGCTCGGCTTCACCGTGCTTGCCGGGACGCCAGAGGAGTTCGCCGCCCGCATCAAGGTCGAGATGGAAAAGTGGGGCAAGGTGATCCGCGACGCCAAGATCGGCGCGGAGGCGCCCAAGTAGCGCCCGCGCCCCGGCGCCGGGCGGGCCGAAGCGGACTCGGTGTAGCATGGGCCCATGCAGTGGTCCGACGAAGGCGTGGTCCTGAGCGTGCGCCCGCATGGCGAGAACGGCGCCGTGCTCGAGCTTTTCACGCGCGGTCACGGCCGCCATCTGGGCCTCGTGCACGGCGGCCGCTCGCGCCGGCTGCGCCCCCTGCTGCAGATCGGCAACCATCTCGATGCGACGTGGAAGGCGCGCCTCGCCGACAGCCTCGGCCACTTCGGCGTGGAGCTGCGGCGCGGCTTCGCCGCCCAGGCGATGGAGGACAGGGCGGCGCTGGCCGCGCTGACCTCGATCGCTGCCCTCGCTCGGCTGCTGCCCGAGCGCGATCCTCACCCCAGCCTCTACGAGGTCACGCTGTTCGTGCTGGGCTATCTCGACGAGCGCGCGGTGTGGCCGGCGCTCCTGGTGCGCTGGGAGCTGGTGCTGCTGGAGGAGCTGGGCTTCGGGCTCGATCTCGCCTCCTGCGCCGCCACCGGCAGTACGCGCGACCTCCTCTACGTCTCGCCGAGGTCGGGCCGCGCGGTCTCGGCAGCGGCCGGCGAGCCCTACAAGGACCGGCTGCTGCCGCTGCCCGCCTTCCTGCGCGGGCAGGCCTCGGAGCCCGTTACCGAGGCCGACGTCCTGGCGGGCTTCGCGCTGACCGGCCATTTCCTGGAGGCGCGGGTGCTGCAACCGCGCGACTTGGCCGTGCCGGACGCGCGCGTGCGGCTTCTGTCCTATCTACGGCCAACTTCGTGAGCACTGTGGCGGTGGGGCCTCGAGACGGTGTCACCATGCCAGGAGCCAGTGCCAGCCAGTACCTGAGCAGCCGGCCGGCCGAGGTGCTGGCCGCCCTCGGCCTCGTCTCGGGCCTCGTCTCGGCCTGGGCCTGGGTGCAGGGCTTTGGGCTCGAGCCGCTGCGCCCTCTGGCCCGGGTCTTCCTCCTCGACCCCGGCGCGCTTCCCATCGGCTTCGCCTACGGTCTCGCCATGGGGCTCGGCATGGCCGCCTGTGCGCGTGCGTGGTGGGCAGCCCCGCTCGTCGTCGTCACCACCATGTACGCCTGGAGCGCGGCGATTCACACCGCCGTCCGCCTCCAGCGCAACACCGACGACGACCTCTACCTGGCGGCGGCGAGCCTTGCCGCGGGGGCGGTGGGCGCCGCCCTGACGCATGCGGGCTGCGCCCTCGTCGCGCCCGGGCTGCGCCGCCCCCCTTGGCGGATCGCGCTTACCGCGGCTCTCGGCGCCGCCTTTGGCATGCTGTTCTACCTGGGCCAGCGCAAGCTCATCGCCGAATGGGTGCTGTTCCTCGTCTGGCAGCCGGCGGTGGCCTTCGCCATCGGCCTCGGCCTGCCGCGCGGGGGCGACGGGAGCCCGTCCGCCTGAGGCCCCGGCTCCAGCGCCGCCATCCCGGCGGGCGGCCCTCACATGGGCGGCGCGATGAAGGCGACCTTGTCGGCCAGAGGACCCGTCAGATACGCCCCGCGCCATGCCGCACTTCCTGGAGGGCTTGCGCAGGGCCGGGCTGCAGCAAGAGGGAGGGCGCGGCGCCTTGCTCCGGGCGCGCAACCTACCGCCGGCGCTCCACCTCGACGCGCAGGGCGCGGGCCTCGCCGCGCACCACGAAGCGGTCGCCGGCGGCGGGCTGCCAGGGCCCGGCCGCGGCGCCCTCGAAGGCGAGCGCGCGCGGGCTGCAGCTCGTGTGCGTGACGGTCGTGCGCACCGGCAGAGTGTGGGCGCTCTCGCCCATCCGGTAGCGCACCGGGCCGCCTGTCCGGTTCTCGATGCGGAACTCGACCTTGAGCGCCTCGGGGCGGGCCAGGAGCTGCACCGAGATGAACTTGGGGTGCTTGTCCGGGGCACGGGCCACGCCCACGCCGATCTCCGTCGCGCCGGCAAGCAGCATGTTGGCGCGATGGCCCGGCGAGTCCTTCCAGCCCTCCACCACGTCCCGGGCGAGCTTGGCGGTGGCAAAGCCCCGGCTGTCGAGATTGAGGGCGAGGTTCTCGGCCACCAGGCAGTGGCGATAGCCCTGCGCCTCGATGCGCTGCTGCGGCTCCCGCCCGTCGGCCTCGTGGGCGAAGGTGCCGGTCCTGGCCAGATACTCGGCGAAGGCGCGGGCGGCGGCAGCGAGCGCCGGGTGGGACGTCACCGCGCCGAGCTCGTTCTCCTTGCGGAAGGCGTTGGTGAGCTCGACGATGGCGATCTCGGTCTGCGGCAGGTCGGGCAGGACGGCCATGGCGGCGCACCGTCAGGTTGCGATAATCGGCCGGCAGCTCGCGCCCCTCCGGCACCACGGCGCGGCCAGGATCAGGGCGGGAGCGGCGAGACGGCCCGATCGTGGAAGGTTGCGAGGACGCAGATAGTCGTTCCAGCCACGCTGCGCAAGCAGCGCCCTGCGCGCAAATATCGCCGCGCCACTTGAGATTGTCCCGGCAGCCCGATAACCAAGCCTCATGCCCAAGACCGTGATTCTCCCCCCGCCGCCGCCCATCGAGCCCATCAAGCTCAAGGACGCGCTCGAGGAGCGCTATCTCGCCTACGCGCTCTCCACCATCATGCACCGCGCGCTGCCCGACGTGCGCGACGGCCTCAAGCCCGTGCACCGGCGCATCCTCTACGCCATGCGCGAGCTCAAGCTCGATCCCGCCGGCGGCTACAAGAAGTGCGCCAAGATCGTGGGCGAGGTGATGGGCAACTTCCACCCCCACGGCGACCAGGCCATCTATGACGCGCTCGTCCGCCTCGCCCAGGACTTCGCCGTGCGCTATCCCCTGGTCGACGGCCAGGGCAACTTCGGCAACGTCGACGGCGACAACCCCGCCGCCATGCGCTACACGGAGAGCCGGCTCAGCGCCGTGGCGCAGCTCCTGCTCGAGGGCATCGACGAGAACACGGTCGACTTCCGGCCCACCTACGACGGCACCAGCCGCGAGCCGGTGGTCCTGCCCGCCAACTTCCCCAACCTGCTCGCCAACGGCACATCCGGCATCGCCGTCGGCATGGCGACCAGCATCCCCCCGCACAACGTCGAGGAGCTGTGCAACGCGCTCCTCCACCTCATCAAGCATCCCAACGCCCACATCGACAAGCTGGTCGAGATGGTGCCGGGTCCGGATTTTCCCACCGGCGGCGTCCTCGTCGAGCCGCGCGAGCAGATCCTGGAGGCCTACAAGACGGGTCGCGGCGGCTTCCGGCTGCGCGCCAAGTGGGAGAAGGAGGACACGGGCCGCGGCACCTACCAGATCGTGGTCACCGAGATCCCCTACCAGGTGCAGAAGGGCAAGCTGGTGGAGCGCATCGCCGAGCTCGTCGAGGAGAAGAAGCTGCCTCTCCTCGGCAGCGCGCGCGACGAATCGGCGGAGACCGTGCGCCTCGTTCTCGAGCCCAAGAGCCGCACCGTCGATCCCGTGCTGCTGATGGAGAGCCTGTTCCGGCTCACCGAGCTCGAGGTGCGCTTCTCCCTCAACATGAACGTGCTCACCGGCGGCCAGGTGCCGCGCGTGCTGTCGCTGCGCGACGTGCTGCGGCAGTGGCTCGATCACCGCCAGACGGTGCTGGTGCGCCGCTCCCGCTTCCGCCTCGAGAAGATCGAGCACCGGCTCGAGGTGCTGGACGGCTTCCTCATCGCCTACCTCAACATCGACGAGGTGATCCGCATCGTCCGCTTCGAGGACGACCCCAAGGCCCGGCTCGTCAAGCGCTTCAAGCTCACCGAGGTGCAGGCCGAGGCGATCCTCAACCTGCGCCTCAAGTCGCTGTCGCGGCTGGAGGAGATCGAGATCAGGGCCGAGCACGACCGGCTCTCCAAGGAGCGGCGCGAGATCAAGTCGCTGCTCAAATCCGAGGACCAGCAGTGGGAGCGCATTGCCGAGGAGGTCAAGGCCACGCGCGAGGCCTACTCCAAGAAGACCGCGCTCGGCCGCCGGCGCACCTCCTTCGCCGAGGCCCCGGCCATCGAGATCGACCTCGATCAGGCCATGATCGAGAAGGAGCCCATCACCGTCATCCTGTCGGAGAAGGGCTGGATCCGCGCCATGAAGGGGCACATGGACGACGTCTCCAAGCTCGAGTTCAAGCAGGGCGACGGCCTCAAGCGTGCGGTCAGAGCCCAGACCACCGACAAGCTGCTGCTGCTCGCCTCCAACGGCAAGGTGTTCACGCTCCCCGCCGACCAGCTGCCCGGCGGGCGCGGCCACGGCGAGCCGGTGCGCCTGATGGTCGACCTGGAGGAGAACCACGCCTTCGTGGAGATCTTCGTGCACCAGCCCGGGCGCAAGCTGCTGGTCGCCGCCACCTCCGGCCACGGCTTCGTGGTCGAGGAGGACGAGGTGGTGGCCATGACGCGCAAGGGCAAGCAGGTGATGAACGTCGACGAGCCGGCCGAGGCCTGCGCGTGCGTGCCGGCCGAGGGCGACACGGTGGCGGCCATCGGCGAGAACCGCAAGATGCTGGTCTTCCCGCTCGAGGAGGTGCCGGAGATGGCGCGCGGCAAGGGCGTGCGGCTGCAGCGCTACAAGGACGGCGGCCTGTCGGATGTTCGCGTCTTCAAGAAGAGCGAGGGCCTCACCTGGCTCGATCCGGCAGGGCGCACCTTCACCCTGCCCTTCGGCGAGCTCAGGGACTGGGTGGGCCAGCGCGCCCAGGCTGGGCGCCTCGCCCCGCGCGGCTTCCCCAAGTCCAACCGCTTCGGCCCCGCCTTCTGATCCCGCTCACACCACGGCGAAGTCGCCAGCCGTCAGGGAGAGGAAGGGGTCGAGGGTGGCGAACTGCACCTGCCCGCCCGCCTTCGAGCCGTTGCTGTCGTAGTAGAGGGCTCCCGACTGATCGTCGTAGATCAGGAAGTCGTTGGCGTCGAGCGCCTTCGTGCCGATGACAAAGAATTCGGGTGAGAGCAGGTCGGTGGCCGCCAGCTTGGTGAAAACGGCGTTCTCAAGCCGGATGCGGTCCAGAACAACGTCGAAGTCGGTGATGGTGTCGACGTTGGTCGCGCCGAGCGCCGAGTTGAACAGGAAGGCATCCACGCCGTCCCCGCCGGTCAATATGTCATTTCCGCCTCCGCCGATCAGCAGGTCGTCGCCGGCGCCGCCGTCGAGCGTGTCGTTGCCGCCGCCGCCTTTCAAGGTGTCGTCGCCGCCGCCGCCCGAGATGACGTTGGCTCCGGCGGAGCCCGTGAGGGTGTCGGCGAGGTCGGAGCCGGTCAGGTTCTCGAAGCCCGACAGGATGTCCCTGCCCGCGCCCGCGGTGTTCTGAGCCGTCACTCCGTCCTGGATGGAAAGGTTGACTGTCACGGGGGCCAAGGCGCCGGCGTAGGAAACCGTATCGCCCGCGGCGCCGTGGGCGCCGCCGACCAGCGTGTCGTTGCCGGCCCCGCCCTCGATGGTGTCGTCGCCCGCCCCGCCAGTGAGGCGGTTGGCGAGGTTGTCGCCCGTCAGGACGTCGCCGAAGGCGCTGCCGATGAGCCGCTCGATGGAGATCAGCGTGTCGGTGCCGGCGCCGGCCGTGCTCTGCGCTCCCGCCATGGAGAGGTTCACGGTCACGGCGCCGCCTGCGGTGGCGTACGAGGCCGTGTCGCCGAGGCCCGCTCCACCGTCGAGCGTGTCGTTGCCGAGGTCGCCGATCAGCGTGTCGCTGCCGCTCCCGCCCGAAAGGGTGTTGTTGCCAGCATCGCCGGTGAGCGTGTCGGCGAAGGCCGAGCCAAGCAGGTTTTCGATCTCGGTGAGCGTATCCTTGCCGCCCCCGCCCGTGATCTGCGCCGTGCCCTGCAGGGCCAGGCTCACCGTCACCCCAGCCGTGGAGCCGGCGTAGGAGCCGGTGTCGCCGCCGGAGGCGTGGGCGCCGCCGGTCAGCACGTCGGCGCCGGCGCCGCCCTCGAGGGTGTCGTCGCCGCCGCCGCCGGCGAGCGTGTCGGCGCCCGCCCCGCCCAAGAGCAGGTTGTCGGCGCCGTCGCCGGCCAGCATGTCGGAGAGCCCCGAGCCGATCAGGTTCTCGATCGAGAACAGAACGTCGCCGCTCGCATCTCCCGCGCTCGCCTGCGGGCCGGCCAGCGTCATGTTCACCGTGACGGGCGCGGCGGAGTTGAAGTACGAGGCGGTATCGGCATCGGCCCCGCCGTCGAGCGTGTCGGCGCCGGGCCTGCCGATCAGGGTGTCGTTGCCGGCCTCGCCGTTGAGCACATCGTTGCCCGCTCCGCCGTTGAGGATGTCGTCGCTGTCCCCGCCGTTGAGCACGTCGTTGCCCATCAGGGCATTGAGCGTGTCGTTGCCGGCCCCGCCCGAGAGAACGTTGTCGCCGGTCGAGCCCGTGAGCGTGTCGGCGTGGGCCGAGCCGATCAAGTTCTCGAAGCCCGACAGGGTGTCGACGCCGGCGCCGCCCGTGGTCTGCGCCGTTCCCTGGAGCGCCAGGCTCACCGTCACCGCGCTCGCAGCCGCGGCGTAGGACGCGGCGTCGCTGCCGGCGCCGCCGAGCAGCTTGTCGCTGCCCAGTCCGCCGTCCACGGTATCGTCGCCCTCCCCGCCGTTGAGCGTGTCGTTGCCGCCCCCGCCGGAGAGGACGTTGGCGGCGCTGTTGCCGGTGATGAGGTTGGCCAGGCTGTTGCCCGTGCCGTCGCTCGGGCCGGTGCCGATGAGCTCGAGGTTCTCGACGTTGAGCCCGCCGAGGTCGAGATCGAAGCTGACGAGGGCCTTCACCGTGTCGGTGCCGCCGCCTGCGACCTCGATGATCGTGTCGAAGAGGCTGTCGACGATGTAGGTGTCGTTGCCGGCGATCCCCTGCAGGAAATCGTTGCCGCCGCCGCCGTCGAGGGTATCGCCGCCCGCGCCGCCGATCAGGAAGTTGGCGAGGCCGTCGCCGGTGCCCGTGAAGCTGCCGACCCCCACGAACTCCAGGGTCTCGATGTTGGAGAATGCCGGCAGCGAGTAAACGTTGAGCTTGGTGCGGATCGTGTCGAGACCCTGGTTGAGGCCCTCCACGACGACGTCGTTGGCGTGGTCGACGAGATAGAGGTCGCCGTCCGCACCGCCGTCCATGTAGTCGGCGCCGGTGCCGCCGTCGAGAGTGTCGAACCCCGCAAGGCCGAACAGAACGTCGTTGCCCCCGCCGCCGCGCAGCGTGTTGTTGACGAGGCTGCCGATGATCTCCTCGCCGAAGGCAGTACCGGTGGCATTCTCGATGAGATAGAGCTGGTCGCTCTTGCCCGCGGCGGTGGCCGACTGGTAGCCCACCTGCTCCCTCAGGTCGATGTTGATCTGCATCGGCAGCAGGCTGTAGTCGGCGGTGTCGATGCCGTCCTCGCCGAGCAGGACGTCGTTGCCGAGGCTGCCGAAGAGCGTGTCGTTGCCGCCGTTGCCGTCGAACACGTTGTCACCGGGGCTGCCGATGAAGGTGTCGTTGAGGGGCGTGCCGGTCGCGCGCTCGATGGAGATCAGCGTGTCGTTGCCCGCGCCGGTGCCGGTGGCCGCTCCCTTCACGAGATCGACGCTGACACCGCTGTCCGTGATGTCGCTGAAGTCGGCGGTGTCGAGGCCGCTTCCGCCGTCAAGGATGTCATTGCCGCGGCCGCCATGGAGAAAATCGCTGTTGTCCTCGCCCAGCAGCCGGTCGTTGCCGCCGTTGCCCAACAGGGTATTCAAGGCCTGGTTGCCGCGGATGTAGTCGGGGTCGGAGTTGCCGACCGCGTTCTCGATGATCGAGCGCGGGGCGATGAAGACGCGCCAGTCGTTCTGGTCGAACGCCGCCGGGTTGGCGTTGCCATCCCCCATGCCGGACCAGCCGACGCTCTGGTTTAGCGGCAGGATCTCGAAGCCGTTGGGGGACACGCCGGTAAGCTGGCCGGGTGTGAGATCGATGTGCGCGCTGTTGTCGGCGTCGGTCCACACCAGGGTGTCGGAGCCGCCGTCGTCCCAGATCGTCATCAGGGTGTTGACATCGGCGTGGTAGACGTTGTTGCCGGTGTTGAACTCGGCCGTCTCGCCCGTGATCGCCCGGGCCGCCATGATGTCGAGGTACATCGGCGTCTGCGGGACCAGGCCGCCCTGGTCCTTGTAGCTCATCTGGGTCCAGAGCGTGGTGTCCCAGATCGTTCCCATGAGCACCTGGTCGTCGAGGCCCGGAAGGCCATTGCTGATGTCGCCGAAGCTGAACAGCGCATGGCCGAGCTCGTGAATGACGGTGTGAAACTCCTGGGTTCCGGGTGCCATCGTTGCGCCGGCAAAAGCCGTCGCCTGGAACCACACGTCGCCGACATTGGCCGAATCACGTCCACGCGGCGCGTAGGCGTGAGCGTAGGCGATGTCGCTCGACGAGCTGAGCCCGAAGCGGATGTCGCCGGCGCTGCTCGCCGTCTCCGTCACGCGCACCAGATTGATGTTGGTGACGGCCTCCCATCGGGCGATCGCCTCCTCGATGTTGGCCATCTGCGCGCTGGACCAGGACTGGATGCCGTTGATCTCGGAGCCGATGCCGTACTCGTTGGGGTCGAAGCTCGAGGATGGCGTGATGAAACTGTAGGTGATCGTCAGCTGCGGGCCGCTGCCGTCGTTCCACTTGTAGGCGTCGGCGCCCAGCGCGATGAACAGCGCGTTGACTTGGTCCTTGTTCCAGATGTTGTTCGAGGTGATCGGCCCGAAGCTGGTCTGGCTCAGGATCGAATCGAAGATGCCGTCGTTGGCCATCGGCGCGTCCCGCGATCAGGCATTGCACAGGCACGGGCGCCGTCAGGGTGGTTGCCGGATCGACCAGCCGTCGGGGCGCCGCTCAGCTCGCATGACAGAGAACTGTGAAGCCGGGTTGGCGTCGTCCCCCATTTGGGGTATCTTTCGCCCATGACGTCGCTGCAGGGAGGCATGCTCTCCGCACGCCGTGCGGAGGCTCGTGCATCATATTATATTTGGCGCAATCGTCGGGTCGCCGCTGCCCCAGCGACCCGCGCACGTCGATGCGGCCTTTCGGCGGTGGAGTTGCTGGCTCAAACCTCCTCGCGCGTCGCCTGCGATGCCGGATGATGGCCACCGCCTTGCGGCAACCCTGATCTTCGACATCTATAGCGCTCTCATCGGGAACGCCACGTGGCAGTCGTTCCTGGAGAGATTGAGTGGGATGCTGCCCAACGGCAAGGCCACCCTGTTCTATCACGACCTCACGCTGCGCTCCGGCGCCTTCTCGCTCAACGCGCAGTTCGAGCCCGCTTGGATCGACGCCTACAAGGGCCATTTCGCCGCCAGGAATCCTTGGATGGCCAAGGCCAGCGTCAGACCCCTCGACCTTGGGGTGTGCGCTGAGCAGATGCTGCCGGCCCATGATCTGGCACGCACCGAGTTCTACTCCGATTTCATGAGACCCCAGCGGCTGCAATCGGCGGTCGGCGTGACCGTGTTCCGCGACCGCGGCTGCAACTTCATGCTCAGCGTCCTGCATGGAGCCGTCGAGGAGGCCGAGGCGAAGTCCGCCGCCCGCCTGCTCGGCACGCTGGCGCCCCACCTGCGGCAGGCCTTCACCTACTACAGGCGCGCCGGCGCCGTGGCCGGCGCCTCCAGCGTGGTCGGCGCTGCATCCGACGCCCTTGGCGTCGGTATCGTTGCGCTGGGCGTCGACCGGCGCATCCGCTGGGCCAATCGGCTGGCGGAGGACTTGCTGTGCGCGGGCGATCCGGTCGGCCTCGATACCCTGGGCCGCGTCGCCGTCTCGCACCGTGAGGTCAGGGACGCCATCGACAGTGCCCTCGGAGAGGTGAGGCGCGGTGAGGGCGCGGGCAGGACCGCCGTGCTCGCTGTGCCGGGGCGCCGCGATGAGCCCTCCTTCCGCGTCACCGTCGTGGTTCCGGAGCTGAGCGAATCCGAGGCCTATTTCGCTGGGCCATTCGTCCTGCTTCTGCTCGAGAGGACCGATCCCTCGCTCAGGCCGGCCGCAGATGCGCTTCGCACCGCCTTCGCGCTCACGGAAAGCGAGGTGCGGCTCGCCAGGGCGCTGGCTGCCGGCACCAGCCTCTCGGAGGCTGCCGCCAGCCACAACATCACCCGGGAGACGGCGCGCACGCAGCTGAAACGAGTGTTCGCCAAGGTCGGAGTGCATCGCCAGGCGGAGCTCGTGGCGAAGGTGCATCAGCTCGACCGGCGCACCCGCTCCCGCGGTTCGCAAGGGTGAGCGGCGGCGCTGCCTGCGGGGCGCTTTTTTCCCGCCCGGGCCAAGGCCATAGTCCGCCCACTTGCGCGCCGCCTGCATCCGGGCGATGGGTATGCCGCGCAGCGAGGGGGAGCCTCAGCAATGCGACGGGCGCGAGTGCTGTGGGTGGCCGGGACGCTGGTCGCGCTCCTGGCGGCCGGCGCCGGGCCGGCGCCCGCGCAGGCCCCTACCTGCGCCAAGGCCGACTTCGAGGCGGTGGTGGACGAGGCGGCCGGCGCCCTGCGCGGCCTCGCCCAGCAGAACACGCCCACGTTCCAGAGCAAGCTGCGCCAGCTCAAGGCCAAGCGCCGCTGGAGCGACGAGCAGTTCCTCAAGGCGGCCGAGCCGCTGGTGCGCGACGAGCGCATCGCCGAGTTCGACCGCAGGTCGGAGGAGTTCCTGCTGCGCATCACCAGCGGCGGGCAGACCGCCTCGGCCGCGGCCGTGCCCGACTGCGCGCTGCTCGGCGAGCTGCGCGCCACGCTGCGCGCGCTGGTGGAGGCGCAGAAGGCGAAGTGGGCCTACATGTTCGAGAAGCTGGAGGCGGAGCTCGCCAGATGAGCGCCGCCCTGCCCGTCCGGACGGCGGTCAGGCGGCCGGCGGCAGGTGCCGGATGAGGGCCGAAGGAAGCAGACCGAGCAGCCAGAAGGCGCACTCCGATTGCCGCCGCGTGCGCTGGCGGTCGGCGAGGTCGCAGGCCATGGCGGCGGCGAAGGCGCCAAGGCCGCACGCGAGCAGCACCAGCGCCGGAGCGCTCGGCGCGTCGGGGAGAAGCGCTCCATCTCCCGCCGCGGGTGGGCCCGGCGGCGCTCGGCGGCAAGCGCGCGCAGCGCCTCCACCTGGTCGAGGGTAAGCCGCCGGCGGGCAACCGCCGCCTCGAGGTCCACCTCGCCCAGTGCCCGCTCGCTGCTCGCGTTCATGTCGTCCTCCGGGCTCGGGCCTCCCGGCGCCCCGGATAATATAACTCATTAGTTAAATAACAAAGGGTGGAGAAGAAGCCGCTGCGCGCTCCGGTGTCGCACCCCGGCGTGCGCCGGGGGGCGGGGGCGAGTTGCGCCGCCGGCGGCGCTTTTCGCCGCGCCCGCTATCGGCTATGACCGCTGTCGACAACACCCACTCGAGGAGACGGCCATGGATCTCGGCATCAAGGGCAGGAAGGCCATCGTCTGCGCGGCGTCCAAGGGGTTAGGCAAGGGCTGCGCCCAGGCGCTGGCGCGCGAGGGGGTGGACGTGACGATCTGCGCGCGCGGGGCCGAGGCGCTCAACGCCGCCGCCAAGGAGATCGCGGCGCTCGGCGTCAAGGTCACGCCGGTGGTGTGCGACGTCACCACCGAGGCCGGCCGCAAGGCGCTGCTTGCCGCCTGCCCCCATCCCGACATCCTCATCAACAACGCCGGCGGTCCCCCGCCCGGCGACTTCAAGAATTTCTCGCTCGACGACTGGCGCAAGGCGGTGGAGGGCAACATGATCACGCCCATCGCGCTGATCCAGGCCACCGTCTACGGCATGATGGAGCGTGGCTTCGGGCGCATCGTCAACATCACCTCCGCCTCCATCAAGCAGCCCATTCCCGCCCTCGAGCTGTCGAACGGAGCCCGGCTCGGCCTCACCGGCGCCGTCGCCGTGCTGGCGCGCAGGGCGGCCAAGAGCAATGTCACCATCAACGGCATCCTGCCGGGGCCGTTCGACACCGACCGGCTGCGCGGCACCACCGTGAAGATGGCCGAGGCGCGCGGCGTGCCCATCTCGGTGGTGGAGGCGGAGCGCAAGGCCGCGGTGCCGGCCGGCCGCTTCGGCACGCCTGAGGAGTTCGGTGCCGCCGTCGCCTTCCTGTGCTCCGTGCACGCGGGCTTCATCACCGGCCAGAATCTGCTCATCGACGGCGGCGGCTACCCCGGCTCGCTGTGAGCCCGCGCAATCGGTAGCCGCGCTTATGCGTTGTGGCTGCGGCTGGTCGCGTTCGCTGCCGCCGCTAACCAATTCCGCGGGTGTCGCATGTGGCGCTGGCGACACACCGGGTGTGGCATCGTGCGCGGGTGCCTTGATTCTTAAGCCGGAGTCTGAGGCCACTGCGACAAATGTATGAATTCGGTTCACTATTTCTGCTTGACGGTATTTTCCTCCGTTGCTCACTTGCGCCCGCCGGAAGGCGCTGACGTACCGAATCGTCAGCGGGCACGCGGGGTTCCGGCATCTGGCTCCGGAGCGATCCAAGCACGGCTGGACGGGACGACAGGACTTCCACTCCCAACCGACACGGCACCGGGCGATCGGGAACGCGGCAACGCGCTCTCGCATTCTCCGACCGCTGCCCGTCCAGCACCGGGGTCTATCGTTATGCGCAGAGGAGAACGAACATGAGACAGTTGCTCACGACGCTTGCGCTCTCGCTCGTACTGGGTGGGAGCGTTTCGTTGCCGGCTTCTGCCAGTCACGGGGACCATGCTGCGAACAGGGGAATTGGCGAGCCATCGGGCGCCCCGCATATCGGCTCGCAGGCGCCTGCCGGCCAGCCCTATCGCGTCAGGCTCGCCCGCGCCGCCTTCAGCGATGCCGAGGAGGCCTCGACCCGGCTGCGCCGGCGGCCGGCCTACGACCGCTACGACGGCGGCTATCGCCCGCGCTACACCAAGCGTCGGCACGTCCGCGGCATCAGGCACGCGCACCGTCACCAGCGCGCCGCCCAGCGCCGCGCGGCCGCACGCCGGCACGCGGCCGCTCAGCGCCGCGCTGCTGCGCGCCGGCACGCGGCCGCGCAGCGCCGTGCAGCGGCAGGGCGCGCGGCGCGGGCGGCGTGGGCCAAGCGGAGTCTGAGCACCTCCGGCGCTGGCCACGGCATCGCCTCCTACTACTGGCAGCCGCAGCGCGTCGCCGCCGGCGGCTGGTTCGACCCCAATGCCATGACGGCCGCGCACAAGACGCTGCCATTCGGCACCAAGGTGCGCGTCACGCATCTCGGCAATGGGCGCACCGTCGACGTGAAGATCAACGATCGCGGGCCCTACGTCGCCGGCCGTATCATCGACTTGTCGAAGGCGGCTGCGGCTCTGCTCGGCATGACCCAGCAGGGCATCGCTCGCGTCAAGGTCGAGGTGCTCGGGCGCTAGCACGGCGCCCTTCCTGGGAGTGGAGACTTGAGGCGGCGGGCGCGGCATGCGCCCGCCGCTGTCGCTTGGCGGCGGCGTGGATCGACGCGGGTTCCGAGGGTTGTGGGAAGCGTGCCGACGCACTTGCGGAGCAAGGCTGGGCCTGCGCAACTGAACTCGTGCTTGCGTTGATTCGGAGCCCCTCGACGCAGGTCGCGGAGGTGCGGGCGGTTGGTCCTCTATCTCATCGTATTCTTGACCGGCGTCGCTGGCATGACGCAGCTCTCGTGGTGGGCCGCGGTGGCTGGCGGCTGTGTCTTGTTCTTGGCCCTGGCGGCGGACGATCGCTCACGCCTCCGTGGCGAGATCGCCGCTTGGGAGGCAGCGCAGCTTGCCTCCAATCTGATTATCGGCGCGACCGCCTCGATCCTGGCCTTCGGCGCCGGCCGCGTGACGGCAATCGTGTGGGGGCTATAGGCCGACCAACAATCGGCTGGAAGCGTCGGCGCGCACGCCACCATCGCGAAATAGATGAGCGCGAGCCCCAGTGCAGCAGTGAGCACCCGCACTATTAGAAGACCGTACCTGCTCGTAGAAACGCGACATCTTAGCCCCCAATCGACCCATCGGCCTCAATCCGTGCAAGCGACTTCAGCCATACGAAGCATGCTGGTTCGCCATACCGGCCCTGACGCGCGGGCGCAGCCGACCGTCCGCTTCGCTCCTCTTGCCGGCGCACGGTCTCTAGAGTAGGCGGTCGCGGCCGAGGAATGCGCTTCCTGGTGGACTGGGCGAGAGAGGGTCCCTACATGCGCGGCCGCGGGGGCGCACCGTGACCTGGCTGGCGGTTCTCGCCCTCGGCCTCGGCGCCGGCACGCTCTCCGGCATCGTCGGCTTCGGCGCGTCGATCATGCTGATGCCGGCCCTGGTGCTGGCCTTCGGGCCGGTCGAGGCCGTGCCGATCATGGCCATCGCCGGCATGCTCGCCAACCTGTCGCGCGTGCTGGTGTGGTGGCGCGAGGTCGACTGGCGCGCCAATGCCTACTACTGCGCGACCGGCGTGCCGGCCGCTGCGCTCGGCGCGCGCACCCTGCTCGCGCTCGACCCGCGCCTGGTGGAGGGCTTCCTCGGCGCCCTGTTCCTCACCATGATCCCGGCGCGTCGCTGGCTGCTCGGGCGCGGCCTGCGCATCGCCGCCTGGCATCTGGCGCTGGTCGGGGCGGGCATCGGCTTCCTCTCCGGCATGGTCGCCTCGACCGGCCCCATCAACACGCCCTTCTTCCTCGCCTACGGCCTCGTCAAGGGAGCCTATCTCTCCACCGAGGCCATGGGTTCGATGGCGATCGGCATCACCAAGGCCGTGGTTTTCCACACCTTCGATGCGCTGCCGCTCGAGATCGTGGGGCGCGGGCTTCTCATCGGCGTCTCCCTCATGCTCGGCTCGCGGCTCGCCAAGGGCTTCGTGCTGCGGCTCGATGCACATCAGTTCCGCACGCTCATGGACTGCCTGCTCGCCGTCGCCGGCCTCGTGCTGCTGGGCGGCGCCCTGCTCCTGCCGCCACGCTGACGGGCTGGCTCAGCGCCGCGCCTGGTCGCGGTTTATCACCATGAGCCCTGCCACCACCAGCGACAGGGCGAGCGCGTGATACCAGGCGAGCGCCTCGCCGATCAGCACCATCGCCTGCGCGGCGGTGAAGGCCGGCGTCAAGGTGAGCGAAGCCGAGGTCAGGACCGGGCCGTTGCGGGCGAGCGCCACGTTGTAGCCGAGAAACGCGCCGATCCCCGTCGCCAGCACCACCACCGCGAGCCACGGCAGCGTGCGCTCGTGCAGCACCGGCAGGCCTGCCGCCAACACCTCGGCGGCGGCCAGCGGCGCGAGCGCCAGGGCCGCGCCCAGGCTCATGACCGCGAACTGCGGCATGGGCGTGAGCAGGGCGGGCGTGCGGCGCAGGGCCAGCGTATACGCCACGAACACCAGCATGCCGGCGCTGGCCCACAGGTCACCCTCGGCGACGCGCAGCTGCCCCAGCACCTGCGGCTGCCCACGCGTGACGACCGCCACCACCCCGGCGAGGCAGGCGGCGATGCCGAGGAGCAGGCCGGGTGTGGCGCGCTGGCGCCCGGCCGCGATCTCGGCGGCGGCAATGAGGGCGCTCGCGCACCCGTAGATCAGGCTGATGTTGGTGGCCTCGGTGGTGCGCGCAGCGACGAATGCGGCGTACGCGCAAAACCCCATGGCCATGGCGCCGAGCAGCGCCGTGCGCACGAGGTGGGCGGGCGGCGCGCGCCAGCGCTCGCCTTTCCCGCGCACGGCGGCGACGACGGCTATCACCAGCCCGGACAGGAGCCACCGCACCAGCGACAGGCTGGCGGGGCCGAAGTCCTCTGCCAGCGCGCGCCCGGTCACGGGGTTGAGGGCGAAGCAGGCAGGCACCAGGGCGAGCAGTAGAAGCTTCATGCCACGCGCCAGTGCCCGCCTTGCGCCGTCCCGCCCGAGCTTCGCCTGTGCGCCATCCACCCATCTCCACGCCGCGCCTGTCGGGGCCGCCACCTGCCCGCCGGCTGCGGCCGCCCTTGACACGGGCATTGGACTGCCCATCGCCTGAGCGCTCTGCCTACCGTTCGGCTCGGACCGAGCAAGGCGCCATGGGCGAGTTGCTCAATTTCATCGATGTGGGACCCAGAAAGCACAGCCCTGCGAGGACGGTCGGCGCGAATCGCGTCACATTCCGGTCGCGAAGCCCGGTGCGGCAATGCAGGCATGACGCCAAGGCATGCAGTTTGCAGCTCCGAGCGTTGTACTGAGGCTGGCAAGGGCTGCCGGCAATTCGCAGGCGTTCGTTGCAACTGGGGCGGACACGCGATCAAGGGGAGGTGAGAAGAGGCGAGGACCGAGACAGGGATATTCCTATGTCGAGAACATGGCTCTTGGCCACCCTCATGGCCATAGCGACGCCGGCGGCGGCACACGACTGGTACCCGATGGAATGCTGCCACGGCATGGACTGTGCACCGGTCGAGAAGGTCGAGATGCTCTCCGGCCCCTCGGTCGCGAGCATGCTGAGCAGCCCCGCTCACGCAAATCCGCTCGACGGCATGCTGGTCACCACCAAGCACGGCAGCGTGCTGGTGCCCGCCAACTTCCCGCGGCGCGAATCCAAGGACCACCGCATGCACGCCTGCATGCGCCCCGGCCAGGGCGGCACGATGCGGCTCATCTGCATCTTCCTGCCGCCCGCCATCTGAGGGCGTCTGCCGGCGCCTGACCCCGCGTCGCGCGCACCTGCCTAGCCGCCCGCAGGCGGCGCGGCTATCCTGCACCTGCGGCAGTGCCGGAGGTGCAGCGTGGACGATCTCGAGGATGCGGTTGCACGCCACTACGGGGCCTCCAACCTGGGCGCCACCATCCTGGGCGCCCTGGCCGCGGCCGGCCTCAATCCCGAGCACCTGAAGCCCGCCGACCTAGCGCCCGTCGACGAGTTCCACATCGGCGGCCGCGCCGCCACCGTCTACGTGCTCGACAAGCTCGATCTCACCGCCGGCAGCCACGTGCTCGATGTCGGCTGCGGCATCGGCGGCGCCACACGCTACATGGCCGACACGCTGGGTTGCCGCGTCGCCGGCATCGACCTCACCCCCGAGTACATCGAGGTCGCCCGCATGCTGGCCGAGCGCACCGGGCTCTCCGAGGCCATCGAGTACAAGGTGGCGAGCGCGCTCGATCTGCCCTTCGGCAACGGCGCCTTCGATGCCGTCATCACCCTCCACGTCGCCATGAACATCAAGGACCGGGCGCGGCTCTACCGCGAGATGGCCCGCGTGCTGAGGTCGGGGGGCGAGCTTGCCGTCTACGACGTCATGCAAGGCCCGGGTGCAGGCTTGACCTTCCCCGTGCCCTGGGCGCAGACCCCCGCCACCAGCCATCTCGAGACGCCCGAGGGGATGGCGGCCCTGCTCGGCGACGCCGGCTTCGACGTGGTCGAGACCGAGGACCGCACCGACTACGGCATCGCCTTCTTCCGCCAGCGCCTCGCCGCCATGGCCGGCGGGCAGCCGCCCGCCCTCGGCCTGCACCACCTGATGGGTGCCGACGCACGCGCCAAGTTTCGCAACATGCTGGCCGGCCTCGAGGCGCGCGCCATCGCGCCGGTGGTGATGATCGCGCGCCGCAGGTGAGCGCAGCCCGCGGCTCGCCGGCTGCGCCGGTTGCGCCAACGCGCCCGATTTGGGCTATCGTGCGCCGGGCCGCGCTGCGGCCTGGCGTTGACCGGCACGATGGAGCGGAGCATGCGGCACGGCGGCAAGATCCTGATCGATCAGCTCGAGCTCAACGGCGCCAGCGCGGCGTTCACGGTGCCGGGCGAGAGCTTCCTCGCCGCGCTCGACGGTCTCCACGATTCGAACCGCATCAAGACCGTCGTCTGCCGCCAGGAAGGCGGGGCCTCGATGATGGCCGAGGCGTGGGGCAAGATCACCGGCGAGCCCGGCATCCTGTTCGTCACGCGCGGCCCCGGCGCCGCCAACGCCATGAGCGGCCTGCACGTGGCCCGCCAGGACTCCACGCCCATGCTCGCCTTCATCGGCATGCCTTCGCGCGACACCGAGGACCGCGAGGCGTTCCAGGAGATCGACATCAAGGGCGTGTTCTCGACCTTCGTGAAATGGGCGGCGGTCGTCCGCGAGACGGCGCGCATCCCCGAGTACGTGAGCCACGCCATGCACGTCGCCCGCTCCGGCCGGCCGGGTCCCGTCGTGCTGGGCCTGCCCGAGGACATGCTGGCCGCCGACTGGGAGGTCGCCGACGCCCGTCCCGCCCGCATCGCCGAGACGCACCCGGCCGCGGCCGACCTGCGCCAGCTGCAGGAGAGGCTCGCCGCTGCCCAGCGCCCGCTCGCGATCGTCGGCGGGCCGGGCTGGAGCGAGGCGGCGCGGAGGCGGCTCGAGGCGTTCGCGGAGCGCTTCGACCTGCCGGTGGCGGCCGCCTTCCGCTACCAGGACTACATGGACAACCGGCACCGCTGCTACGTGGGCTGCGCCGGCATCGGCATCGAGGCGAAGCTCGCCGCCGCCGTGAAGGACGCCGACCTCCTGCTCGTGCTGGGTGCGCGGCTGGGGGAGATGACGACCGCCGGCTACACGCTCCTCGACATCCCCAATCCCCGGACGTTCTTCGTGCACGTCCATCCCTCGCCCGACGAGCTGGGCTCGGTCTACCGCGCCGACCTGCCGATCGCCGCCTCACTCGGCGCCTTCACCGAGGCGCTGGCCGGCCTTGCGCCGCCGCCCCGGATCGCCTGGTCGCGCCGGCGCGCCGAGCTGCGCGCCGCCCACGAGGCGAGCCTCGAGCCCATCCCCCTGCCGGGCTCGGTGAAGATGGCGGACGTCATGCGCACGGTGTCGAGGCTGCTGCCCGAGGACGGCATCCTCACCAACGGCGCCGGCAATTTCGCCGCCTTCGTCCACCGCTACTTCGAGTACAAGCGCTATCGCACCTGCCTTGCCCCCACCTCCGGCTCCATGGGCTACGGCCTGCCGGCGGCCGTCGCCGCCAAGCTCGCCCATCCGACGCGGGCGGTGGTGAGCGTGCAGGGCGACGGCGATTTCCTCATGACCGGCCAGGAGCTCGCCACCGCCGTCCAGTACGGCCTGCCTCTCGTCGTCATCGTTGCCAACAACGGCATGTACGGCACGATCCGCGGCCACCAGGAGCGCGCCTATCCGCGCCGCGTGGTGGGCACGACGCTTGTCAACCCCGACTTCGCCGCCTACGCGCGCAGCTTCGGTGCGGACGGCTATACCATCGAGAGGACCGAGGATTTCGCCCCCGCTTTCCGCCAGGCGCTTTCCGCCGCCAAGCCCTCGCTGATCGAGCTCAAACTCGATCCGGAGGCGCTCTCCACGCGCAAGACGCTGACCGAGATCCGCGAGCGGCGCTGAGCGGCGGCGGCCTCTCCCTCCGTCCGGCTCTGCCGTCCGCGGCGGTTATATCCAATGTTGAGAATGAGTTTCCCGCCGTATTGTTTCGGGATCTGCATTTTAATTAATCCGGCAGGGTTAAGCACGATTTATCGTTTCGATGGACTTTACGGTGCACGAGGCGTTACCGCTCCGTCTGCTTCACGCGAGCACTCAACCGGTGCCATGGATCTCCTCTCGATCGAGCAGACGAAGGGAAGGCTACTGATCAAAGCCAGCGTGCTGGGCTGCTTCCTGCTGGCAGGCGCGCTGCTCGTCGCCTCCCTCCTCGTTCCGCCGCCGGCGCCTTCGATGCCGGAGAAAGGGGTGCCGCCCAGCACCGCCTCGGTTCGCTGATCGGCAGGCAGGTCCGCCCGACGGGTTCTTGCAAGTGACGGCACTCCCCGCGACCCCCTCTTCCCTCCCACGGAGAGGGGGTCGGCCGTTGCGGGCACCGGCGTCGCGCCTGCGCGCCCGGCCTACGCCGCCTTGGCGAAGTCGAGCTTGAAGCCGTGCGCCTCCGCCAGCGTGCGGATCACCTTGTCGGCCTCCGCGGCGGGCAGCTCCACGAACGGCGGGCGCATCTTGGCCCAGCCCGGATCGCGCCGGTAGTGGGCGATGAGCGCCTTGAGGGCGGGGATCATCGGAAACGCCTGGATCGCCTTGCGCAGGGCCGTGACCTCCCCCTGCAGGCGGTCGGCGTCGGCGCCCTGCCAGCTGTCGTAGACGTTGCGGATCGCCGCCGCGCCAACGTTGCAGGTGGCGGAGATGCAGCCGGCCGCACCGTTCCTCAGCCCGTCGAGCAGGAACACCTCCGAGCCGGGGAACACCTCGAAGCCGGGATAGGTGGACAGGATCGCCGCGGTGTTGCTCCAGTCGCCCGAGGAGTCCTTGAGGCCCACCACCGTGTTTGGGAACGCCTTGATCAGGCGGCCGATGAGCGGGATGGAGAAGCCCACCTGCGCCACCGGCGGGATGTGATAGAGGTAGACCTTGAGATCGTCCTCGGCCACCTCCTCGATCACCTCGGAGAAGAAGCGGTAGAGGCCCTCCTCGCTCGGCGCCTTGTAGTAGAAGGGCGGCAGCATGAGCACGCCGCCGCACCCCAGCTCCACCGCGTGCTTGGTGAGCGTCACCGCGTCTGCCAGCGAGCAGGCGCCGGTGCCGGGCATCAGCAGCGCCGGGTCGATCTCATCGCTGTCGACCAGCTCCTCCAGAAGCTCCATGCGCTCGTCGAGGCCCAGCGAATTGCCCTCGCTGGTGGTGCCGAACGGGGCAAGCCCCGTGCAGCCATCCGCCATCAGCCACCGGCAGTGCTCCACGAAGCGCTCCGCGTCCGGCGCGCCGTCCTCGCCGTAGGGCGTGAGCACTGGAGCGATCACGCCGCCAAAGCCGCTCTTCTTGTGCATGTCTCAAGTCCTCGCTCGCGCGTTGCCTCTCGCCCGGGCTCAGGCCGGCATCGGGATGCCGGGCTGCTTGATCGGCACGTGATAGCCTTTCGCCACTGCCGGCCGGGCCGCGATCGCCTTGTACCAGCGCAGGACGTTGGGGTACTTGGCGAGGTCGACCTGGTGCCACTCGAAGCGCGAGATCCACGGCCAAGTCGCGATGTCGGCGATGGAGTAGGGCCCGGCCATGTACTCGGCCTCACCCAGGCGCTTGTCGAGCACGCCATAGAGCCGGTGCGCCTCCTTCATGTAGCGCTCCTCGGCGTAGGGAGCCTTGCCTTTGGCGTTCCTCAGGAAATGGTGGACCTGGCCGATCATCGGCCCGATGCCGCCCATCTGCCACATCAGCCACTGCATGGTGAGCCAGTAGCCGTCGGGGTCCTGCGGCCAGAGCTTGCCGGTCTTCTCGGCGAGGTACATCAAGATCGCGCCCGATTCGAAAAGAGAGCGGCCGTTGTCGCGGTCGATGATCGCGGGAATGCGGTTGTTGGGGCTGATCTTGAGGAAATCGGGGTTGAACTGCTCGCCTTTGGTGATGTCGATGGGGTGGGCGGCATACTCGAGCTCACATTCCTCCAGCATGATGGACACCTTGCGCCCGTTCGGCGTCGACCATGTGTAGAGATCGATCATCGCGCTTCCTGGAGTGAGGCCCGCGGCGCAGGCCGGTGAGGGATTGGCGCCGGCGAGCCTAGACGAAACCGGCGCGCCGGAGCAACGAAAAGCGCTGGCTCGGCCGGGCTTTCCCCAGCCCCTCAGGCCGAGCCCAAGTTCTGCCCCAATGTGGGGGGAGGCTGGCGCGAAGGTCGGGGCAAGGCCCGACGGGTCTCCCGTCCCGTGCCGGAACGCCGCTCTTGGAGCTCGGGCCCTCAAGCCTCCTGGCCGAGAGCTCCCCATGGGAGCGGCGGACCTGACCGGACGGCCTTGCCCCTACCTGACCTCCCGCACCGGTTGCAGCACTCGCCCATCGGCCGCATTGCGCGCGCGTGCCGCCAGCAGCTAGGCTGCCACGCAGGCCAAGCCCCGGAGAACACCTCATGGCGATCACCAAGGATGCAATCGTCGCCTCCCTGCTCGAGAGCTTCGGCAGCGCGCGGCGGCAGGAGCAGCCCTACCGCCACTGGTTCCTGGAGCGCTGCCTGCCGGCGGACGCGGTCGATGCCATCCTGGCCCTGCCTTTCGAGGCGCCCGCGCTCGGCGGCGTCTCCGGCAAGCGCGAGCTGCACAACGCCACGCGCAAGTATTTCGACGTCGCCAACCGCGGCAAGTTCCCGGTGTGCGAGGCGTTCTGCCAGGCCTTCCAGGACAAGCGCGTCACGGCCAAGGTCGCCGGACTGTTCGGCTCCAAGCTCGCCGACACCTACCTGCGCGTCGAGTTCGCGCAGGATACGGACGGCTTCTGGCTGGAGCCGCACACCGACCTCGGCGTCAAGATGTTCACCATGCTGCTCTACCTGTCCAAGGACCCGCAGCACCGCACGCTCGGCACCGACATCTACGACAAGGACAAGAAGCACGTCGGCTCCTCTCCGTTCGCCAGCAATGCGGCCATGGTGTTCGTGCCCTCCAACATCACCTATCACGGCTTCGAGCAGCGCCGCATCGAGGGCGTACGCAAGTCGGTGATCATCAACTACGTGACCAACGAATGGCGTGCTCGCGAGCAGCTGGCCTTCCCCGAGCAGCCGCTCTGAGACGCATCCGTCGCCCGCTCGCGCCGCTCTCAAAACAGGCGGCAGGGCCTGCCGGTCGCGGTGCAGTGCTTGGCCGACGCCCCGCCGCCGCACTTTACGTCCTTCTCCTCCGCGCGCCGCCAGAAGCGGTAGCGCCAGCCGTAGGTGTCCTGCGCCCGCCGGCTCCAGTTGGCGATGGCGCTCTCGCGCGCCCGCTGCTCGCGCGAGGCGTCGCTGAGCTGGGCGGCCGAGCGCGCCTTGGCGGTGATGGCGTCCTTGCAGGTCTTGGCCTCGGCCGGCGCGGCCGTGAGCGCGCCTGCGGCGAGGGCGGCGATGAGCGCGATGCGCATGCGCGGGTGCTCCTGTCTGTCTGATGGCGCGCGTGACGCTCTACAATCGCGGGAGCGGGGAGGCAAGCGGGGCCGCCCGCTCACCTCGGCGTCAGCCGCCAAGTGCCGATCGCCGAGCGTGCGAGCGCATCGCGCCTGGTGGGGATCTCGATGTACTCGACCTTCGCCCAGCGCTCGGCGAACGAGCGATAGAAGGGCGAGAGCGGGTTGCCGGACTGCCCGGTGGTGTGGATGTAGAGGGAGCGGTCGAGGTCGGCGAGGTCGTAGATGGCGCGGTAGCTCGAGGCGTGGCGGTTGGCATAGGGCGGCTCCGAGCCGAGATCGACCTTGCCGCGGTCGAGAGTATAGGTGCCGCCGGGGCTCGCCGGCGTCACGTTGACGAGCCAGCCGAGGCCAGGCACCGGGCCCAGGGCGCGGTGCTCGCCGTCGGCGTAGTGCGCTTCACCCCAGCGCCAGCGCGTGCGGTCGGCGCCGTAGCGCCGGGCGAGGTCCTCGAGCGCCGCCGTCAGCGCGCCGGCGATCACCGCGTCGCACGTCTCGCGCGTAGGCGTGCCGCGGTCGTCGCACCAGTCGCGGCCGCCGGCACGGCCCTCGAGCAGGCGCGCGAGCGCCAGCGCGCGGGTATCGAAATAGGCATCGAACGCGGCGCCCAGGTCGTCGCGGTAGACGGCCGCCACGGCAGCGCGCACCCAGGCCATGAAGATCAGGGGCTCGGCGCGATCGCTGCGCATGGCGGCATCCCAGGCCGCCAGCCGGTCGAGCAGTGCGGCATCGGCCCCGCCGGCGCGGCGGGCGGCGGCAATCATCAGCGGCTTGATGCGCGCAAAGCCCAGGTCGAGCACGTCGGCCTGGCCCTGACGCATGCTCGCCATGTCGTGCCCGCTGCGGGAAGCGATCAGCTGGTCGATGCGCCGCTGGCGGAACTCGGGGTCCCAGTCGTAGGTGAGGTGATGGGGATAGTCGGCGCCGACGATGCGGGCATTGGCCGTGCCGATGACCCCGGTCGGCGGGTCGGCGACCTGCGGCAGGTCCTCGAAGCGCAAGAAGCCTTTCCAGTCGTAGGCGGCGTCCCACCCAGGCACGGGGGCGCGCCCGGCCACCCGGTTGGCGCCGTCGCGCACCGGCACGCGCCCCGGGGCGATCAGGCCGATGCGCCCCTCCACATCGGCCAGCACCATGCTCTGCATCGGCACCACATATTGGCGCATGCGCTCCATGTAGTCGGCGACCGTGCGCATGCCCGGCTCGAACATGCCGGCGGCGATGGTGGTGTCGTCGTCGCTCAGCGCCGTCCACTGCAGGGCGGCGACATAGCCCGGCGCCAGCAGCCCCTCGAGGTTGCGGTAGAAGCCGGGCAGGACCGGCCCATGGCGCGTGCGCCGCCGCTCCACCCTGCGCACCCCTGCACCCTTGACGGCGATCGCCATCTCCTCGCTGATGAACGCCCGCCAGCCGTCGGGCGTGAGGTACTGGCGCGGGTTGTCCGGGTTCACCTTCTCGATGAACACGTCCTGCACGTCGGGCCCGGTGTTGGTGAAGCCCCAGGCCAGCGTGCTGCTGCGGCCCAGCACCACGATCGGTACGCCGGCCAGCGTCGCCCCGACGATGTCGACCGTGCCGCCGCCAGGGGCCGCCAGCGCGAGGTGGGCAAGGTACCAGATGCCGGGTGCGCCGAGGCGCAGGTGGGGATCGTTGGCGAGCAGCGGCTTGCCGGACGTGGTGCGCGACCCCGCCACCACCCAGTTGTTGGAGGCGCCGCCGCCGATGAGCGCATCGAGGCCGGCGGCATCGGCCCGTCGCTGTGCCGCCGCGGTCCCGCGCAGCGGATAGAGGGAAGCGATCTCGGGCAGGGGCGGCGGGGCGGGGCCCGCGTCGTCGCGGGGCATCAGGTCCTCGATCTCGGCGGAGGAGAGGCCCTGCGCGGCCAGCGCCAGGCGCAGCATCTCGAAGTTGAGGTTGGTGGAGAGGTTGAGCGCCATCATCTTGACGATGGCGACGCTGTCGGCCGGGCGCCAGGGCTCGGGCTCGTGGCGCAGCACGAGGAACTCGGGCGGCAGGCGCGGCTCGAGCAGGCCGGTCCTGCGTGCCAGGAAGGCGTTGACGCCGCGCGCGTAGGCCTCCAGGTTGCGCCGTGCCTGCTCCGGCAGGGCGGCGATCGAGCGCTCGGCATGGCCGTAGAGGTCGAGGGTGCGCAGGAACACGTCGGTGGCGAAGGTGCGCTCGCCGAAGATCTCCGAGAGCCGGCCCTGGGCGCTGCGGCGCGTGAGCTCCATCTGCCAAAGCCGGTCCTGAGCGTGCACGAAGCCCAGCGCGCACAGGAGGTCCTCCATGCCGGCGGCGAAGAGGTGCGGCACGCCCTCCTTGTCGCGCACCGCCTCGACCGGGGCGGAGAGGCCGGCGACCGCGAGGCTGCCCGACGGCGACGGCACCGTATTGCGCAGCACGATGTAGCCGAGCCCGGCTGCGGCGGCGATCAGCAGCACGGCCGCGGCCGCCACAAATCCGGTCCATTTCAAGGCACGACGCATGCTGCTCGCCCGCGCGGCCGCGCCGGCCGGGGGTGCGCGGCCTCGGCGCGGAGACAGACACCCGATATGTGGCGGCGCCGTCCGCCGTTCAACGGCACGGCGGGAAGATCAGTAGATCACCACGCTCCTGATGCTCTCGCCCTTGTGCATCAGGTCGAAGCCCTTGTTTATGTCGGCGAGCGGCATGGTGTGGGTGATCATCGGGTCGATCTCGATCTTCTTCTCCATGTACCAGTCGACGATGCGCGGCACGTCAGTGCGGCCGCGCGCGCCGCCGAAGGCGGTGCCCTTCCACACCCGGCCGGTCACCAGCTGGAACGGCCGCGTCGAGATCTCGGCCCCCGCCGGCGCCACGCCGATGATGACCGAGACCCCCCACCCGCGGTGGCAGGCCTCGAGCGCCTGGCGCATGACGGTGACGTTGCCCGTGCAGTCGAAAGTGTAATCGGCGCCGCCGATCTGGTCGGCGCCCTTCTTGGTCATGTTGACGAGATGGGCGACGAGGTCCTTGCCGGCCTCCCTGGGATCGACGAAGTGCGTCATGCCGAAGCGTTCGCCCCAGGCCTTCTTGGCGGGGTTGATGTCGACGCCGATGATCATGTCGGCGCCGGCGAGCTTCAGTCCCTGGATGACGTTGAGGCCGATGCCGCCGAGGCCGAACACGACGGCCTTGGCGCCCGGCTCCACCCTGGCCGTGTTGAGCACCGCGCCGATGCCCGTCGTCACCCCGCAGCCGATGTAGCAGACCTTGTCGAAGGGCGCGTCCTCGCGGATCTTGGCCACCGCGATCTCCGGCAGCACGGTGAAGTTGGAGAAGGTCGAGGTGCCCATGTAGTGGAAGAGCTTCTTGCCGGAGAGCGAGAAGCGGCTGCTGCCGTCCGGCATCACGCCCTGCCCCTGGGTGGCGCGGATGGCCGTGCACAGGTTGGTCTTGCGCGACAGACAGGAGGGGCACTGCCGGCACTCGGGCGTGTAGAGCGGGATGACGTGGTCGCCCTTCTTCACGCTCGTCACCCCGGGCCCGACGTCGACCACGACCCCGGCGCCCTCGTGGCCCAGGATCGATGGGAACAGTCCCTCGGGGTCGGCGCCCGAGAGGGTGAACTCGTCGGTGTGGCAGATGCCGGTGGCCTTGATCTCGACCAACACCTCGCCGGCCCTGGGGCCCTCGAGATCGACCTCCATGATCTCGAGCGGCTTGGCCTTCTCGAGGGCGACGGCAGCCCGGGTCTTCATGACGCGTCCCTGCAGTGCGGTTGTCGATTGATGCTGCGGCGCCGCGGCGGGCGGCGCATCAGCGCCGATACTGCACGAACGGCGACTTGGTCGCCACCTGGTCGTAGAGCGAGCGGGCGCGATAATTGAACTCCTGCGTCGCCCAATAGGTCCGGGTGCAGCCGCGCGCATCGGCCTCGCGGTAGGTGGCCTCGATCAGCGCCCGGCCGGCGCCCCGCTGCCGCAGGGCCGGATCGACGAACAGGTCCTCCAGGTAGCAGTACCAGGTCGGCGACCAGGTCGAGCGGTGGAAGAGGACGTGAGCGAGGCCGATGGCCCGGTCGCTGTCGTCCACGGCGACCAGCGCGATGTGGAAGTCCGGCGCCCCTTCCATCAGCCTCGTCCAGGTCGCCTCGATCACCTCCTCGGGCACCGAAGCCTTGTAGAAGGCGATGTAGCCCTTGAAGAGGGCGAGCCACTGGCTCCTGTCGCGGGCCTCAAGCCGCCGCACGCGCACGCTCATGGTCTTGGCTCCTTTCCGGCTCAAGGGCTCCAGGTCCAGCGGAAGTTGGTCTCGCGGAACGACTTGGCCCTGTCGAACAGCACCTTGTCGGCCGCCTGGCCGAGCTGGCCCAGCCGGCGGCCGTTGACGTCGTAGTAGGTGCGATCGGCCTCGATGCTGAGCGTCCGGTCGCCGATCCCGCACTCGTAGGGGGCGGCGCGGCCGCCGCCGAGGAACCTCCACTGGCTGCCGTGGCGCGCGCCCACACACACGATCTCGCCGATCTTCAGATCCTGCTTGCGCAGCTCGACCTCAATCTCGCCCACGAGCTTGGCCTCGCCGGCAACGGCCGCCAGCACCTCCTCGAGGCTGAGGCTGCCGCCGGCACGTGCCGCCGGGCCCACGGCCACGGCCAGGGCCAGCGCGCACGTCGCGGCGGTGCGCTTCCCGAAGGACATTCTGCTGCGCATCGTGGCGGGCCCCTCCTTTCGCCCGCTGAGCCGATAGCACGGGCTGCGTCGCAATCCATACCCGTTCGCTGGTGCTTGCGCGACACAGCGCGCGGCAAAGTCGGGTGTTGCACAGAAGCCCTTAACCTTTGCGCTCGAGATTCTCTCAGCTCCGCAGCACCTTGCCCTCACCCCGGCGCCATGCAACATCGCTCGGGGCCGGGTTCTGGCACTTGGGGGAAGCATGGCTTCGGGAAAGGCTTGCGCGCTCGCCGCCTGTGCTCTGCTGGCGGCCACAATGTCCTCGGCCGGAGCCGAGGAGGCCGCCATCCAGGGGCAGAGGCCTTTCGCCTGCACGCCGGGCCCCAATGCGCTGGGCGTCGCACGGGTGGTGCAGATCGACACCGACGCCGGACCCCGCTTCGGCTTCCAGTACAAGGAGCAGGACTTTCTCGCCGACGGCGAGGTGGTGCTGACCTTCGACGACGGGCCCTTGCGCGCCTACACCAGACCCGTGCTCGATGCGCTCGCCGCCCACTGCACGCGCGCCACGTTCTTTCTGGTCGGGCGGATGGCCGTGGCCGACCCCGACATGGTCAAGGAGTACGCTCGCCGCGGCCACACCATCGGCACCCACACCTGGTCGCACGCCAACCTCAGCGCGCTCAGCCCGCAGCGCGCCCAGGCCGAGCTCGAGCTCGGCTTCTCGGCGGTGCAGGAGGCGCTGGGCAAGCCGCTCGCGCCCTTCTTCCGCTTTCCCTACCTGCGCGACTCCAAGGGCATGATCGCCTATGCGCAGGAGCGGCGCATCGGCGTCTTCTCCATCGACGTCGACAGCAAGGACTTCCGCACCCGCGACGGCGGCACCGTGCACCGCCGGGTCATGGAGGGCCTGGCCCGGACCAAAAAGGGGATCATCCTCTTCCACGACATCCAGCCCTCGACCGCGCACGCTCTGCCGGGCCTGCTCTCCGAGCTCAAGGCCCGGGGCTACCGGGTCGTCCATCTCGTGCCCAAGGCGCCCGCCGTCACCGTCGCCGAGTTCGACGCCCAGGCGAGGCAGGCGATGGAGAGGAGACGGGCGACGGCCGCCGCCAACCCGCTCGCCAGAAGGGCCGTCACCTGGCCGGTGACGGAGGGCGCGGGCGCCGAGCTCGGTGCGGAGGCTCAGCCCGCCGCCGACAAAGCGCAGGCCGACGGCGCCGCGCGCAAGACGCGCCGCCCGCCCCGCCCGCTCGCCCGCGTCCGTGCCAAGGGCGAGGACTGGGGCGGCAGCCTCTGGAGCTGGTGAGCCCGCGCGCCTGACCTTCGCGGGGCCAGGCGCGCGCGCGAAATCCGCCGCCGCAGCGCTCGCGGGCGCGCGCTCCTGCGTCTCGATACCCGCGCGAGGCGCGCTTGACGGTGTGTATTCCAACTAATACGCTCGCCTCCGACCGGCCTCGCGGCCCGGTTCAAGGGAGGATGCGATGCTCAGACAATTCGCTCACGGATTGCTGGCGGCGGCCGTCACCGGCTTCGCCGCTCTGGCCACCGCCAGTGCGCAGGAGGCGCCGAAATCGGTCAAGGTCGGCTACGTCACCTCGCTGTCCGGGCCGCAGGCGCCCGGCGCCATGCTCACCACCGTGCCCAACTACCGCCTGTGGGTCGACGAGGTGAACAAGGCCGGCGGCCTCATGCTCAAGAAGTACAACAAGCGGGTGCCCATCGAGGTCACCGAGATCGACGACGCCTCCAACATCGAGAACATGGTGCGCCTGCTCGAGCGCCTGATGGCCGTCGACAAGGTCGACATCGTGCTCTCGCCGTGGGGAACGGGGCCCAACCTGGCGGCTGCCGCCACCTTCGCCAAGCACGGCTATCCGCAGATCATGGGCACGGCGGGCAGCGACCGGCTGGAGGAGCTCGTCAAGCAATTCCCCACCATGTTCTGGTTCCTGAGCAAGCCCTCCGAGCAGATCAGGGCCATGGTGTCGATCATGGCCGACCAGAAGAGCAAGGGCAGGATCGGCGACGCGGTGGCCGTGTTCGTGGTCCAGCATCCCTTCGGCCAGGAGTACAGCTCCTCCCTCAAGCCGACGCTGGCCAGCGCCGGCTTCAAGGTGGTCTACGAGACCGTCTATCCGTTCCCGCCGAGCGACCTCTCCGCTCAGATCAAGGCCGCGCGCGCCGCCAACCCGGACACCATGATCGCGCTCTCCTACCCGCCCGACACCTTCATGATCACCGAGCAGGCGGCCATCAACGACTTCAATCCGAAAATGAAGTTCCTCGGCGTCGGCGTGGCTTTCCCGAGCTACAAGGCCAAGTTCGGCGACAAGGTCAACGGCATCTTCGGCCTCGGCGGCTGGGACCCGAACGGGCCCGGCATGAAGGAGTACTTCGAGCGCCACAAGGCGGTGAACAAGGGCCAGGAGCCCGACCGCTGGGCCAGCGCGGCCACCTACGCCGGGCTGCAGGTGCTGCAGCAGGCGATCGAGCGGGTGGGCGAGATCGACCGCGCCAAGATCGTGCAGGAGATGCAGACGGGCACGTTCAAGACCGTGGCGGGCGAGATCAAGCTCGCCGGCAACCGCGATGCCAACGCCTGGCACATCGGCCAGTGGCAGGACGGGGAGTACTTTGCCGTGGCGCCGGCCGAGCGGCCGGGGGCCAAGCCGGCGGTCGTGAAGTAGCTTCTTGCGGCGTGCCGGCCGGGCCCGCGAGCCCGCGGGCCCGGGCCTCTGTGTGCCAGGCATGGTGTTGATTGCGTCCGTCACAGCCTTCCTCGAAGGCAGGCTTCGCCTCAGGGTCAATGCAAGCAAGAGCGCCGTGGCTCCCGTGTGGGAGCGTTCCTTCCTCGCCGCCCGCGAATTACTTGGCCTCGGTCCCGGCTTCACGAAAGCTCAGCTCCGCGCTGCCTGGTTGCGCCTTGCGCGCGAACTCCACCCCGACCGCC
>Ga0209172_10000603_pt1 | contig 95561 bp, 93 predicted proteins | sample LarsenN4metaG_FD_184113 | JGI IMG/M metagenome (GOLD analysis project Ga0209172, IMG submission 184113) | Hot spring sediment bacterial and archeal communities from British Columbia, Canada, to study Microbial Dark Matter (Phase II) - Larsen... ... | reverse complement strand
GCGGCGGTCCAGCTGCGGCGCCAGCCACTGGCGGTAGCCGGCCACGCTGGCGGCATCGCCGGCCACCATCAGCCGGTAGCGCACGCGGCTGCCGTCCTGGACCAGGCCGGTGGCGGCCAGATCGGCGTGGTTGAACAGCACGCGCGGGATGAAGTTGTACAGGTCCATCGCCCCGTCCGGCTCGCGCAGCACCTCCGCGCTCAGGCGCAGGCTGACGTTGCCGAGGCGCACGCTGTCACCCAGGTGCAGGCCCAGCTTCTGCAGCAGCCGCGAATCGGCCCACAGCTCGCCCGGCGCCGGCGCCAGCCGGCCCTCCCGCACACCCTGCGACGTGCGCAGCTGCACCTCGCCGCGCAGCGGATAGCCGGCGGTGACCGCCTTCAGCGTCGCCAGCACCGCCTGCTCGCGGGCGAACACCATCGACGGAAAGGTGGCCGCCTCCGCCTGCTGCAGGCCGCGCTGCGCCGCCTGCTGCCGCCACGCGTCCGGCGGCGGCCGGTTGCCGTTGGACACCAGGTCGGCGGCCAGCAGCTGGCTGGCCTGCCGCGTCAGCGCCTGCTCGATGCGGTCGGAAAAGAAGGCGACGCTGCTCATCGCCGTCACCGCCACCAGCAATGCCAGCAGCAGCACCGTCAGCTCGCCGGCACGCAGTTCACGCCGCAACAGGCGCCAGCCCATCTGCAGCGATAACCGGCTCATGTCGCCTCCCGCTGCAGGCGGCCGTCGTTGAGGCGGTACACCGCGGCACAGCGCGACGCCAGCGCGGTGTCGTGGGTGACCAGCACCAGTGCGGTGCCGGCCTCGGCGTTAAGCTGGAACAGCAGCTCGATCACCTGCCGCCCGGTGGCCGGATCGAGGTTGCCGGTCGGCTCGTCGGCAAACAGCAAGGTTGGCCGCACCACGAAGGCGCGCGCCAGCGCCACCCGCTGCTGCTCGCCGCCAGACAGGTGGCGCGGGTAGTGATCGAGACGGTGGCCGAGGCCGACACGCTGCAGCATGGCGCTGGCGGCGGCACGGGCATCGCCGCGCCCGGCCAGCTCCAGCGGCAGCATCACGTTTTCCAGCGCGGTGAATTGCGGCATCAGCTGGAAGTTCTGGAACACGAAGCCGACCTTGTCGCGTCGCAGCAGCGCGCGCTGGTCCTCGTCCAGCGCCGACAGCGCCTGGCCGGCCAGCCACACCTCGCCGGAACTTGCCGGGTCCAGCCCTGCCAGAATGGCAAGCAGCGTGGATTTGCCGCTGCCGGAGGCGCCGACGATGGCGACGCTCTCGCCGGCGGCGACACTGAAGCTGGCTTGGTGCAAGATGGTCAGCGTCTGGCCGTGGTAGTCGACCTGGCGTGCCAGCGCTTCGGCGCGCAGGATCACGTTATTTTCTGGAGAGGGATTCATGCTTTATCGCTGCTTTCTGCTGGTTGTCTTGCTGCTGGCGCCGCACATGGCACACGCCGCGCGTATCGTGGTGTTCGGCGACAGCCTGTCCGCCGCCTATGGCCTGCGCCCGGAACAGGGCTGGGTCAGGCTGTTGCAACAACAACTGGGCAGCACGCATCAGGTCATCAACAGCAGCCTGTCCGGCGAGACCACCGCCGGCGGCCTGGCGCGGCTGCCGGCGGTGCTGCGGCAACAGCGCCCGGAGGTGCTGATTCTGGAGCTGGGCGGCAACGACGGGCTGCGCGGCCTGCCGCTGCCGGCGATGCAGGACAACCTGTCCGCCATGGTCCGCCTGGCCCAGCGCGCTGGCGTGCGGGTGCTGCTGGTCGGCATGGCACTGCCCCCCAATTATGGCCCCGATTACGGCGCCAAGTTCCGGCAGGTGTATGACAAAGTGGCACGCCAGCACAAAGTGCCGCTGGTGCCGCTGCTGGTGGCCGGTTTCGAGCAGGATCTGGCGCTGTTCCAGGGCGACGGCATCCATCCGGTCGCGCAGGCGCAGCCGCGCATGGTGCGCAACGTGCTGCCGGCGCTGACGCCGCTAATCGCCAGAAAATAGCAGGAATCACTGTTTCTTGTGGTGAACGCAACGTTTCTCAGGCTTTTGCCACACTTCATGACATAAAGGTTAACCTTGTGACTGCGGCGGCTCATCCGGCTGTCCGCCCGCTGCCGCTTTCCCACAAGGATTCCCCATGCCCGCTCTTGCCGCCGCGCTCGCCCAGCGCCTGGTCACCCCGTTCCGCGGCTTGCCCGCCGGCGTCTACATCCAGATCGTCGCCACCATGATCAACACCATGGGCGGCATCGCCAAGCTGTTCCTGCCGCTCTATTTTCTGGAGCGCTACCGGCTGCCCTACGGCAGCATCGGCCTGCTGATGGGCTGCTACGGTCTGGGCTGCGTGCTGGGCGCCTATGGCGGCGGCGCCCTCAGCGACCGCCTCGATACCCGCAAGCTGTGTGCGGCGCTGCTACTGGCCAGCGGGCTGCTGACCATGTCGCTGGCGCTGCCGCTGCCGGTGTGGGGCTTCGTGCCGCTGTTGCTGCTGACCGGCATCGCCGACGGCGGCTTCCGCCCCGGCAATATGCGGCTGGTGCTGGAGCCGTGCGCACCGGCGCAACGCGCCACCGCGCAAGGGCTGTACCGGGTGGCGTTCAACCTCGGCACCTCGCTGGCCGGCATCACCGGCGGCCTGCTGGCAGTGTACGGCTACCAGTGGGTGTTCGTGGCGCAGGGCTGTGCCAGCCTGCTGGCCTGCCTGTGGCTGGTGGCCGCCTATCGCCGCCAGCCGCCGCAGCCGGGCCGGGCGCAAGCGCCTGCGGCCAACCTGGTGGAGCAGGACGGCTCGCCGTGGCAGGACCGCGCCTTTTTGCGCTTCATCGCCGGGCAGCTGCTGATCCTGGCGGTATTCGACCAGATGTACGGCACGCTGGGCATGTTCCTGCGCGAACACTACCGACTGGGGCCGGAGTGGATCGGCTACCTGTTCACCCTCAACGGGCTGATGGTGGTGGCGCTGCAGGTCAGCATTGCCCACCGTGTCGGCCGCTGGGGGCTGCAGCGCTGTTCGCACCTCGGCGTGCTGTGCATCGGCATGAGCTTTCTGCTGCTCAATGCCGGCGTCGCCGCCGGCTGGGCGCTGCTGGCGATGCTGGTGCTGACCGTCGGCGAACTGCTGCTGTCGCCGACCTGGTCGGTGATCGTGATGCAGCGCTCGGAGGGACGTCAGCGCGGCCGCTACCTCGGCGTCTACGCCGCAGCGTGGAGCGGGCGCACGCTGTATGCGCCGGCGATAGGCACCTGGGCCTACGGCCAGTTCGGCGGCGCACTGCTGTGGTGGCTGTGCGCCGGGGTGGCGCTGCTGACCGTGCTGCTGCAGGCCGGTGCGCTGCGCCAGATGCTGGCGCCGGCGCCATAAAAAAACCCTGCATCGCGGATGCAGGGTGGTGACTGCGGCCAACCTTAGGGCTGGCGCGGGCAGACGCTGATTACAGCGCGGCGGCGTTCTCGGCCAGGTAGGAAGCCACGCCTTCGGCGGATGGCTTCATGCCTTTCTTGCCCTTGTTCCAGCCGGCCGGGCACACTTCACCGTGTTCTTCGGTGAACTGCAGCGCGTCAACCATGCGCAGCATCTCGTCCACGTCGCGGCCCAGCGGCAGGTTGTTGACCACCTGGTGCTGTACCACGCCGGACTTGTCGATCAGGAAGGAGCCACGGAAGGCCACGCCACCGTCGGCTTCCACGTCGAAGGCCTTGCACAGCTCGTGCTGGATGTCGGCCACCAGGGTGTAACCCACCTGGCCGATACCACCTTTTTCCACCGGGGTGTTGCGCCATGCGGCGTGGGAGAACTGGCTGTCGATGGACACGCCGATCACTTCCACGTTGCGGGACTTGAACTCGGCCAGACGGTGATCAAACGCGATCAGCTCGGACGGGCACACGAAGGTGAAGTCCAGCGGGTAGAAGAACACCACGGCGTATTTGCCTTCAGTCGCCTGCTGGAAGGAATAGTTGTCAACAATCTGACCATCGCCCAGAACGGCAGAGAAGGTTTTTTCGCCTGCAAAGAACGGTGCCTGTTTGCCTACAAGTACGGCCATGTGATTCTCCTTGGAGTTCGGTTATGTGTGAATCCTGCGGACGGTGATTCCGCAAACTGGCACGTTTATAAATCAGCGGCGGCGCCAGCTGCCAATTGAATATCCAAATTGCCACCATTAAGGTGGGCAATCACTACGCCACCAGTGTCCCCTCATCCCCAGCCGCCACGCGCCATGGGATGGCCGGCCATGCGAAGCAGATAACGTTGGCCGCAATCTGGATTAAAATACGACAGGGGCGGCCGTTGGCGCCCCGCTCCCTTTCAACCACCCGCTGCGGGATGACCATGAGCAAACAGCTGACCATACTGGCGGTAGACGATGTCAGCCTGCATCGCACCATGCTGGCCCGCTTCATCCGCCAGCTGGGACACCTGCCGGTGACCGCCAGCAACGGGCAGGAGGCGGTCGAATATTGCGCCACCAGCATGCCGGACATGATCCTGATGGACATCCTGATGCCGGTGATGGATGGTTTCAGCGCCACCCGCCACATCCGCCAGCAACTGGCCGGGCACTGGATCCCGATCGTGTTCCTGTCGGCGATGAACGAAGAAGCCGACTACCTGCACGGGCTGGAGGCCGGCGGCGACGACTACCTGACCAAGCCGGTCAACCTGCCGCTGCTATCGGCCAAGATCAGCAGCCTGCTGCGCGTGATCGACATGCAGGCGCGCCTGGGCGACAGCAACCGCCAGCTGGAGCAGTACTACGCCACCACCCAGCAGGAACACAGCCTGGCGCAGCACGTGCTGGAAAGCTTCAACACCGCCGCCAATGCGCAGCAGCACAATATTCACAGCTGGCTGAAGTCGGCGGTACACCTCAGCGGCGACGTGATCTGCATCGCGCGCTCGCCGTCCGGCGCCGACCACGTGATGCTGGCCGACAGCACCGGCCACGGGCTGGTGGCGGCCATCTGCTGCCTGCCGGCAATCGACAGCTTTCACGCGATGACTCGGAGTGGCTTCGGCATCGGCCAGATCGCCGAGTCGATCAACCGCAAGCTGTACCAGACCCTGCCCACCGGCCACTTCGTCGCCGCCGCGCTGCTCGCCATCGATTACCGCAGCCGGCGCATCACGGTGTGGAACGGCGGCATTCCCTGCTGCAGCTTCCTCAACCGGCACGGCGAACTGGAAAAGACCTTCCGCTCCGCTCATCCGCCGCTGGGCACGCTGCCACCGGAGGCGTTCGAGCAGCAGCAAGAGCAGTACCACTGGCAGCATGACGGCGAGATCATCGTCTGCTCCGACGGCGTCACCGAGGCGCGCAACGCGGCGCAGCAGCAGTTTGGCGAGGACGGCGTGCTGCAGGCCGCCCGCGCGGCACAGGGACACGACACCGCGACGCGGATCGCCGCCGCGTTGCAGCAGCACCTGCAGCAGCAGCCGCACCTGGACGACGCCTCGCTGGTGGTGATCGGCTGCCAGCAGCAGCCGGCACTACCGCCCGACGAGGCAAACTAGCCGCCCCGCCGCAGGCGTAAGCAAGCGCGCGGCGCATGAAAAAACGGGAGCCGCGGCTCCCGTTTGCTGTTGCTGCCTTGCGGCCAACCTTAGGCGGTCGGCTCGGCCTTCTGGCGCAGGCGCAGGTTCAGTTCCTTCAGCTGCTTCTCGTCCACCGCGTTCGGCGCGCTGGTCAGCAGACACTGCGCACGTTGCGTTTTCGGGAACGCGATCACGTCGCGGATCGACTCGGCGCCGCACATCAGCGTCACCAGACGGTCCAGACCGAAGGCCAGGCCACCGTGTGGCGGCGCGCCGAACTTCAGGTTGTCGAGCAGGAAGCCGAACTTGTTCTGCTGTTCTTCCGGGCTGATCTTCAGCGCGGCGAACACCTTTTCCTGGATGTCGGCGCGATGGATACGCACCGAACCGCCACCGATTTCCCAGCCGTTGAGCACCATGTCGTAGGCACGCGCGATGCAGGCACCCGGATCGGTGTCCATCAGGTCTTCATGGCCCGGTTTCGGGCTGGTGAAAGGATGGTGGCAGGCAGTCCAGCGGTCGGCGTCTTCGTCGTGTTCGAACATCGGGAAGTCCACCACCCACAGCGGGCGCCATTCCTTGACGAAATAGCCGCCGGCTTCGCCACGCTCGTGGCCGATCTTGATGCGCAGCGCGCCGATGGCCTCGTTCACCACCTTGGCCTTGTCAGCGCCAAAGAAGATGATGTCGCCGTTGTCAGCACCGGTACGCGCCATGATTTCGTTCAGCGCGTTCACCGACAGGAACTTGACGATCGGCGACTGCAGGCCGCTGCTTTCGTCATTGCTGATCTTGCTCTTGTCGTTGACCTTGATGTAGGCCAGACCCTTGGCGCCGTAGATGCCGACGAACTGGGTGTAGTCGTCGATGTCCTTGCGCGACAGCGCGGCACCGCCCGGTACGCGCAGGGCCACCACGCGGCCATTGGCCATGTCGGCGGCGCCACGGAACACCTTGAACTCCTCGGTCTTCATCAGATCGGTCAGTTCGGTGAACTTGAGCGACACGCGCAGATCCGGCTTGTCGGAGCCGTAGTAGAACATCGCGTCGTTGTAGGCCATGCGCGGGAACTTGCCCAGCTCCACGCCCATCACGTCGCGGAAGATTTCCTGCGCCATGGTTTCGGTGATGTCCATGATCTCGTCCTCGTTCAGGAACGAGGTCTCGATATCGATCTGGGTGAATTCCGGCTGGCGGTCGGCACGCAGGTCTTCGTCACGGAAGCACTTGGTGATCTGGTAGTAGCGGTCGAAGCCGGCCACCATCAGCAGCTGCTTGAACAGCTGCGGCGATTGCGGCAGCGCGAAGAATTCGCCCGGATGCACGCGCGACGGCACCAGGTAGTCGCGGGCGCCTTCCGGGGTGGAACGGGTCAGCATCGGCGTTTCGATGTCGATGAAGCCCTGCTTGTCCAGATGGTTGCGCACCCCCATCGCCACGCGGTAGCGCAGGCGCAGGTTCTTCTGCATCGCCGGACGGCGCAGGTCGATGACGCGGTTGGTCAGGCGCACGTTCTCGGACAGGTTTTCGTCGTCGATCTGGAACGGCGGCGTGGCCGCGGCGTTCAGGATCTCGATGTGCTTGGCCAGGATCTCGATCTCGCCGGAGATCATCTTGCTGTTGGCGGTGCCGGCCGGGCGCTCGCGCACGATACCGGTGATCGCCAGCACGAATTCGTTACGGGTGCTGTCGGCGGTCTGGAATGCTTCCGGGGTGTCCGGATCGATCACCACCTGCACCAGACCTTCACGGTCGCGCAGGTCGATGAAGATCACGCCGCCGTGGTCACGACGACGATGGGCCCAGCCCTTGACCGTAACGGTCTGGCCGAGGAATTTTTTATCAATCAAGCCGCAGTAGTCGGTTCTCATGCAGAAGCCTTTTAGCCTTAAATTCGAAGATTCTTTTAATAAAAACAAAGGCAGAGGCGGGACGACCGGCCTCTGCGGAGTTCATTCAATAACGCATTTTACTTGCGTTTTTCACTATCGGGGGCACTGGGCGCGACAACGCCCATGGAAATGACGTATTTCAGTGCCGCGTCCACCGACATGTCCAGTTCGCGCGTGTCCTGCTTCGGCACGATGATGAAGTAGCCGGAGGTCGGGTTCGGCGTGGTCGGCACGTAGACGCTGATGAAGTCATCCTCGCCCAGCTGCTGCTTCACCTCGCCGGAAGGGGCACCGGTCTGGAAGGCGATGGTCCACGCGTTCTGGTGCGGGAAGCGCACCAGCAGCGCCTTGCGGAAGGCCTGGCCGGAGTCGGACAGCAGGGTGTCGCTGACCTGTTTCACGCTGTTGTAGATGGTTTTCACCACCGGCGTGCGCGTCAGCACCAGCTCCCACAGGTCGAGCAGGCGCTGGCCGAGCACGTTGGCCGCCATGAAGCCGGTACCCAGCAGCACCGCGAACGCCAGCACCACGCCGAGGCCGGGAATGTCGAAGCCGAACAGGCTTTCCGGACGCCAGCCCTGCGGCAGCACGTTCACGGTCTGGTCCAGGGTGCCGATGATCAGGTTCAACACCCACAGCGTGATGGCGATCGGCAGCCAGATCAGCAGACCGGCGATCAGGTAGCCGCGCAACGTCATTTTGATATGTTTCATCGGTATCTCAGGCACATCCGCCACTTCCGCAACCGCCGCTACCGCAAGCCGGACCGCTGCCACTGTTCTTGAAATCGGTAACGTACCAGCCGCTGCCCTTGAGCTGGAAGCCGGCCGCAGTCAGTACCTTGTTGTAACTCTGGCTGCCGCAGGACGGGCAATCGGTCAGCGCCGCATCGCTCATCTTCTGCAGATGTTCGTTCTGCACGCCACAGGCATCACAACGGTATTCGTAAATCGGCATGTTTTAGCACTCCACAAACAAAGACGATGACATAATGCGATCAGATATTGCAGTGCATCAAAGCTTGCTGCAATAAAACCCTGCATGATGATGGGGTCACAAGCGTTGGCGATCAAGTAGCTCGCCAAGTAAACGGATGATTATATCCGACTGATAGAACAATAGAAAACGCTCGCTTCATTGCATTGCAACACGTCCGCGCGATGCTTTGCCGGCAGCGTCATCCTTACTTACCTACTGGAGTTGATCAGCATGAGCCCATCCCACCTGCCCCTCGCCGGCAAACGCGGCCTGATTGTCGGTATCGCCAACGAACACAGCATCGCCTACGGTTGCGCCAAGATCATGCGGGAACAGGGCGCCGAAGTCGCCATCACCTACCTCAACGAGAAGGCGGAAAAATTCGTGCGCCCGCTGGCCGAAGGCTTGGCCGCACCGCTGATCCTGCCGCTGGATGTGCAGGCTGACGGCCAGCTGGAGCAGGTGTTCGCCGCGATCGAGGAAACCTGGGGTCAGATCGACTTCGTGGTGCACTCCATCGCCTTCTGCCCGATGGACGACCTGCACGGCCGCGTCACCGACTGCTCGCGCGACGGTTTCCTGCAGGCGATGCGTGTATCGTGCTACTCCTTCATCGAGATGGCGCGCCTGGCCGAGCCGCTGATGAAGAACGGCGGCGCACTGATCACCATGAGCTATCACGGCGCCGACAAGGTGGTCGAGAACTACAACATCATGGGGCCGGTGAAGGCGGCGCTGGAAAGCACCACCCGCTACATGGCGCACGAGCTGGGCCCGAAAGGCATCCGCGTACACACCATCTCGCCGGGCCCGCTGAAAACCCGCGCCGCCAGCGGCATCGCCCACTTCGACCAGCTGATCGACGACGCCATCGCCCGCGCACCGCAAAACCGGCTGGTGGACATCGAGGACGTCGGCAACACCTGCGCCTTCCTCGCCTCCGACGCCGCCCGCGCGCTGACCGGCGAGGTCACCTATGTCGATGGTGGCTTCAACATCATGGCCTGAGGACTGACATCATGATCCGCGACGCACACGCCTTTAGCGACATCATCAGCCAGGCCACCGCCAACGGTCCACAGCCGATGGCGGTGGCCCACCCCTGCAGCCCGGAAGCGCTGCTGGGCGCGGTCGAGGCCGCCGACCACGGCATCGCCACCCCGATCCTGATCGCCCCGCGCGCCAAGCTGCTCAAGCTGGCCGCCGGCATGGACATCGACCTCGCCCGCTTCGAGGTGATCGACGCCGAGCACAGCCACGCCGCCGCCGAGCGCGCGGTAGCGCTGGTGCGCGACGGCCGTGCCGACAGCCTGATGAAGGGCAGCCTGCACACCGACGAGTTCATGAGCGCGGTGCTGGACCGCACCAAGGGCATTCGCACCGACCGCCGCATCAGCCACGTGTTCGTGATGAAGGTGGAAAGCTACCCGCGCTACCTGTTCATCACCGATGCCGCCATCAACATCGAGCCGGACCTGATGACCAAGCGCGACATCTGCCAGAACGCCATCGACCTGACCCACGCCCTCGGCGTGGCGCAGCCGAAGGTGGCGATCCTGGCGGCGGTGGAAACCATCAATCCGGCGATGCGCGCCACCCTGGACGCGGCGGCGCTGTGCAAGATGGCCGACCGCGGCCAGATCCGCGGCGCGCTGCTCGACGGCCCGCTGGCCTTCGACAACGCCATCTCGCACGCGGCGGCCGACACCAAGGGTATCGAGTCGCCGGTGGCCGGCGAGCCGGACATCCTGTTGGTGCCGGACCTGGAATCAGGCAATATGCTGGCCAAGCAGCTGACCTATCTGGCAGCCGCCGCCAGTGCCGGCATCGTGATGGGCGCCCGGGTGCCGATCGTGCTGACCAGCCGTGCCGATGATGCGGCCGGACGGCTGGCCTCGGCGGCGGTGGCCAACGTCTTTGCCGCCTACAAAAAAGGATAAGTAATGGGCAAGGCTCTCATCGCCATCAATGCCGGCTCCGCCACGCTGAAATTCCGTGCCTACCAGCCGGACGGCGTGCAACTGCTGGCACGCGGCCTCGTCGACCGTTTCGGTGCCGCCGGCGCCAGCCTGGAGCTGGACTACGGCGGCCGCCAGACGCGGGTAACGCTGGCCGGCAGCGGCCGTGACGAAGCGGTGGCAGCGGTGCTCAACGTCCTCGCCGACAAGGGGTTGGAAGCGGTGGCGGTGGCGCACCGCGTGGTGCATGGCGGCGACCGCTACACCAGCCCGGTGGTGCTGACCCCGGAAGTGGTCGACCACCTGGCGGAGCTGATTCCGCTGGCACCGCTGCACCAGCCGGCCAGCCTTGGCGTGATGAGTGCCTTTGCACGACTGGACAGCAAGCTGACCCAGATCGCCTGCTTCGATACCGCCTTCCATTGCGGCCAACCCGAGGTCGCCACCCGCTTCGGCATCGCCCGCCACTGGCACGAACAGGGCATCCGTCGCTACGGCTTCCACGGTCTGTCCTATGCCTCCATCGCGCGACGGCTGGGCGACATGGCGCTGGCCAGCCAGCGCGTGGTGGTCTGCCATCTCGGCAGCGGCGCCAGTGCCTGCGCCATCCACGACGGCCGCAGCATCGCCTCCAGCATGGGTTTTTCCGCGGTCGACGGCCTGATGATGGGCACCCGTCCCGGCAACCTCGATCCGGAAGTGGTGCTGTACTGGCTGGAACACGAAGGCATGGACATCGCCCAGGTGCGGCAGGAGCTGTACAAGCACAGCGGCCTGCTCGGCGTGTCCGGCCTGTCCGCCGACATGCGCGAGCTGCTGGCCAGCAAGGAGCCGGCGGCGAAGGAAGCGATCGAGCTGTTCTGCTACCGTGCCGCGCGCGAAGTGGCATCGCTGGCCACCGCGATGAAGGGGCTGGACGCGGTGGTGTTCACCGCCGGCATCGGCGAGCGCTCGCCGGAGATCCGCGCCCGCATCCTGAAGCAGCTGTCCTGGCTCGGCTTCGAGGTCGACCTTGCGGCCAACCTTGCCCGCTCGCAACGCATCACCACCCCGCACAGCGCGCGCCACGCCTATGTCATGGCTACCGACGAGGAAGGCGAAATGGCGCGCGAGGCCGCCGCACTGCTCAGCGGCGACGTGCAGCTGTAATCCCGGACCAAGAGAAAAGCGGCGGGCGGCGGATCACTCCGCCGCCCGCCGCTTTGTCTTGCCGCCGCGTCTCAGTTAGTTAGTTAGCCAGCCAGTCGGTCAGCATCAGGCCGATACCGACCCCGCGCGAATGGTGGTTGTAGTCGAGCAGGCTTTCGCCGTAGCCGGAAAAGCCCTGCACATAGCCGCGCAGCCGCCCCGCCACCGGGAAGGTCCAGTCCAGCTGCAACGCGCCCTTGCCGTGCAGCGGGTTGTAGCGCACGCGGCCGCCGAGGGTGTGATCGTTCCAGCGGTATACCGCCTGCACGTCGCCGCGCCCCATGTAGCGGGTAATGTCCGGATTGTCGTCAGTAGCGTCGGATTCCGGCAGCCGGTACCACCAGCGCCCGGTCAGGCTGAGGTTGCCCTTTTCCGCGCCGGCCATCACATAGACCCGGTTCCAGCTGCGCGACAGCGGATCGGTCTGGCCGTTGGACTGGTGCACCACGCCGACACCGGCCATGCGCAGGCGCCAGCCCTGCCACGTCCAGTGCGCCGGCAGCGGCGTGGTCAGCATCACTTCCGGCTCGTAGTCGGTCTCGCGGAACGGCGACGACTGTCCCTTGTTGTACATCTGCCAGTGCGACTGCTGGGTGTAGCCAAACCACAGGTCGGCCGGCGTGCCGAGCACGTTCTGCCACAACTTGCTCTTGAACGACAGCTGGTACTTGGTTTCGACATTGTTGAGCTTGGTGCCGAATAGGCGTACCGATTCCTGCGTCGGCGACGACGGCTGCGAATTGGGCGAGAACAGGTGCCACAGCGGCAGGATGTAGGTCGGCTGGTGCGCACGCAGCACGAAGGTACCCAGCTTGTTGTCCTCGTCCAGATCCCACTGCCTGGCCAGCCCCGAGGCGGAGAAGCGCGGCGCGAGCGGTGGCGTGCCGGCGTCATCCGCCACCGGCGCGGTGGCCAGTTGCGGCAATTCGTTTGCGGCCAACGTTGTCACTGCTGCCGCTGGTGCCGGCGCGACCGACAGCTCCGATGGCAGCAGCAACGGTGCCGGTGGCAGCAGCGCGTCGAAGCAGGCCAGGCGCTCGGCATCGGCCAGAATGCCGCGGCAGTGCTTGAACGGTGACAGCGCCTCATCGGCATGGACTTGACTGGCTAGCAGCAACAGGACTGGCGGCAACAACTTCATCGACTCACCCGCAATTCAGGAACAAAGCACGGTAGACCACGCAGAAACACAAAAGGCTCCGCGTTTGCGGAGCCTTTGCGTATTCTTGCGTCAAACTCGGATCAGGCAGCCATGGCCTTGATGTGAGCAGACAGACGGCTCTTATGGCGAGCTGCCTTGTTCTTGTGGTACACGCCTTTGTCAGCCAGACGATCAATCACTTTAACGGAAGCGAGGAACACAGTGTTTGCTACTGCCTTGTCGCCGGCTTCGATTGCTTTGATCACTTTCTTAACGGCGGTACGGAAGGCCGTACGCAGGCTTGCGTTGTGCGCGCGCTGCTTAAGGGCCTGGCGTGCACGCTTGCGAGCTTGTGCGCTATTAGCCATGGAATTCTCCTGATGAGCTGAATCTGAAACGGCAGATTTTAAGGCCTAAGATCACGTTTTGCAACAACAATACCTCCCGCGTAAACTACGGCCCTCGATAAAAGCGTTATCAACCCGTTCGGTAAAGCATGAATTTACTCAAAGCACTGGCAAAAGTCAGCAGCATGACCCTGGTTTCGCGCGTGCTCGGCTTCGTGCGCGATGCCATCATCGCGCGTGTTTTCGGCGCCGGCATGGCCACCGACGCCTTCTTTGTCGCCTTCAAGCTGCCCAATCTGCTGCGCCGCATTTTTGCCGAGGGCGCCTTCTCGCAGGCCTTCGTGCCGGTGCTGGCGGAATACAAGGAACAGCAGGGCGAGGACGCCACCCGCCGCTTCCTGTCGCACATCAGCGGCACCCTGAGCCTGGTGTTGCTGGTCGTCACCGCGCTGGGCATGCTGGCCGCCCCCGCCATCATCTGGATATCGGCGCCCGGCTTTGCCCATGATCCGGACAAGATGGCGCTGACCAGCGAGCTGCTGCGCATCACCTTTCCTTATATCCTGTTCATCTCGCTGTCGTCGCTGGCCAGCAGCGTGCTGAATACCTGGAACCGTTTCTCGGTGCCGGCGTTCACGCCGACGCTGCTGAACGTGTCCTTCATCCTGTGCTCGCTGCTGCTGACGCCCTACTTCGACCCGCCGGTGCTGGTGCTGGCGTGGGCGGTGTTCATCGGCGGCATCGCGCAACTGCTGTACCAGCTGCCGCACCTGAAGAAGCTGGACATGCTGCCGTGGCCGCGTCTGGATCTGAAGGACGCCGCGGTGTGGCGCGTGGTGCGGCAGATGGGGCCGGCGATCTTCGGCGTGTCGATCGCGCAGATCTCGCTGGTGATCAACACCATCTTTGCCTCCTTCCTGGTATCCGGCAGCGTGTCGTGGATGTACTACGCCGACCGGCTGATGGAGTTCCCGACCGGCATCCTCGGCGTGGCGCTGGGCACCATCCTGCTGCCGTCGCTGTCCAAACATGCGGCGCGCGACAGCGGCGAGGAATTCAGCCGTCTGCTGGACTGGGGCATCCGCCTGTCGCTGCTGCTGGCGATTCCGTCCACCGTCGGCCTCGCCCTGCTGTCGCAGCCGCTGATCGCCACCCTGTTCATGTACGGCAAGTTCAACGCCCATGATGCGCTGATGACGCAGCAGGCGCTGATCGCCTACGCCATCGGCCTGCTGGGGCTGATCCTGGTCAAGGTGCTGGCGCCCGGCTTCTACGCGCGGCAGAACATCAAGACCCCGGTCAAGATCGCACTGGTGACGCTGACCGCCACCCAGCTGATGAACCTGGTCTTCATCGGCCCGTTCCGCCACGCCGGCCTCGCGCTGTCGATCGGCCTCGGCGCCTGCCTCAACGCCGCGCTGCTCTATCACCAGCTGAAACGGCACGGCATCTACCGGCCGCAAACCGGCTGGGGCGGCTTCCTCGGCAAGCTGCTGCTGGCGGTACTGATGATGGCCGCCACGTTACTGGCACTGCAGCAGCTCTTGCCGATCGACTGGCACGGCCACGCCTGGCAGCGCGCGGCGTGGCTGCTGCTGCTGGTCATCGCCGGTGCCATCGCCTACTTCGCCACCCTGCTGGCACTGGGCATGCGCCCGCGCCAGTTCATGCGCCGCGAAAGCTGACGACTCGCTACCATTAAACATCAAGCTGTTGCCGCCCTAAGGTTGGCCGCAAGCCAAGGAAGACCATGATGAACCCGAGCTACACCCCCGAATTCTCGCCACTGGGCAAGAAGGTCGACTACCAGGACCAGTACGACGCCAGCCTGCTGTTCCCGATCGCGCGCCAGCAAAAGCGCGACGAGATCGGCGTCGCCGAAGGCGCGCTGCCGTTTGCCGGCGTCGACCTGTGGACCGGCTACGAAGTATCCTGGCTCAATGCCCGCGGCAAGCCGCAGGTGGCGATCGCCACCTTCCGCATCCCGGCCGACAGCCCGCGACTGATCGAGTCCAAGTCGTTCAAGCTGTACCTCAACAGCTACAACCAGACCCGCATCGCCAGCTGGCAGCAGGTGGCCGCGCAGCTGGAGCTGGACCTGTCCAACGCCGCCGGGGGCAAGGTGCAGGTCAGCCTGCGCTCCCCCGCCGAATTCGGCCGCGAGCGGATCGTGGAGCTGGCCGGCGACTGTATCGACGAACTGGACATCGAAGTCAGCAGCTACGCGCCGTGCCCGGAAGCGCTCAGGGCCGATGCGGCCAACATCGTCAGCGAAACGCTGACTTCGCAGCTATTGAAATCCAACTGCCTGGTCACTGGCCAGCCGGACTGGGGCAGCGTGCAGATCAGCTACACCGGGCCGCAGATCGACCGCGAGACGCTGCTGCGCTACCTGATCGGCTTTCGCCAGCACAATGAATTCCACGAGCAGTGCGTGGAGCGCATCTTCGTCGACGTGCTGCATGCCTGCGCGCCGAGCCGGCTGACGGTGTACGCGCGCTACACCCGCCGCGGCGGGCTGGACATCAACCCGTGGCGCAGCAGCGACCCGGCCGCCGTGGCGCCGGACAACACCCGCACCGCACGGCAATGACACATTGCCGCCGTGCCGGGCACGGCCGGCAAAAGAAATTGCCGCCATCGGCTTGACAGGCGGCGGCGGCATCCGTATAGTTCGCGTCTCTCGCAAGCAACAGCAAACGAGAACAGTGCACCCGTAGCTCAGTTGGATAGAGTATTTGGCTACGAACCAAAGGGTCGGGCGTTCGAATCGCTCCGGGTGCACCACCACAGCGTCCCTATAGTTTAGCGGTTAGAACACTGCCCTTTCACGGCGGCGGCCGGGGTTCGATTCCCCGTGGGGACGCCAAGTTGCACCCGTAGCTCAGTTGGATAGAGTATTTGGCTACGAACCAAAGGGTCGGGCGTTCGAATCGCTCCGGGTGCACCACACAATTCAGTCCCTATAGTTTAGCGGTTAGAACACTGCCCTTTCACGGCGGCGGCCGGGGTTCGATTCCCCGTGGGGACGCCAGATTCAGCAAAAACACCACCCTCGGGTGGTGTTTTTGTTTCTGCCTCGATATTCCCGCCTTGCCATTGTTTTTGCTCTCGATATCGCATATTGATATATAAAATCAGTCTTTCTGGCCGCGTCCGCGCTCCGGTACAGTTCAACTGTCGGAATCCCCGGCACGGCAGAGATGCTGCCGACGATGCCAACAGCCAGAGAATTGAGCGCAAAGATGAATATCAGTCAGGAGAGGCTGACTCACCTCAAGCAACTTGAAGCCGAGTCCATCCACATCATCCGTGAAGTCGCCGCCGAGTTTGACAACCCGGTGATGCTGTACTCCATCGGCAAGGATTCGGCGGTGATGCTGCATTTGGCACAAAAGGCCTTTGCCCCCGGCCGGCCGCCGTTCCCGCTGATGCATGTGGACACCACCTGGAAATTCCAGGACATGATCGCGCTGCGCGACAAGCAGGCGAAGGAATACGGCTGGGACCTGATCGTCCACGTCAACCAGGAAGGCGTCGACGCCAACATCAACCCGTTCACCGCCGGCAGTGCCAAGCACACCGACGTGATGAAGACCGAAGGCCTGAAGCAGGCGCTGAACAAGTACAAGTTCGACGCCGCCTTCGGTGGCGCCCGCCGCGACGAGGAAAAATCGCGCGCCAAGGAGCGGGTGTACTCCTTCCGCGACAAGAACCACCGCTGGGACCCGAAAAGCCAGCGCCCGGAGCTGTGGAACATCTACAACGCCAAGATCAACAAGGGCGAGTCGATCCGTGTGTTCCCGCTGTCCAACTGGACCGAGCTGGACATCTGGCAGTACATCTTCCTCGAGAACATCGAGATCGTGCCGCTGTACTTTGCCGCCGAGCGCAAGGTGATCGAGCGTGACGGCACGCTGATCATGATCGACGACGAACGCATCCTGCAGTACCTCAGCGACGAGGAAAAGGCCAAGATCGAGACCAAGAAGGTCCGCTTCCGCACCCTCGGCTGTTATCCGCTGACCGGCGCGGTGGAATCGGAAGCCACCACGCTGGCGGAAGTGATCCAGGAAATGCTGCTGACCAAGACCTCCGAACGCCAGGGCCGCGTGATTGATCACGACTCGTCCGGCTCGATGGAGAAGAAGAAGATGGAAGGCTACTTCTAAGCCGCCGTTTCTTTCCCCTACCGAATGTTCAAAGGTTGGCCGCATGCGGCCAACCTTGCTGATGCAAGGCACGACGCTCATGGCACACCAATCCGACCTGATCGCCAGTGACATCCTGGCGTACCTGAAGCAACACGAAAACAAGGACCTGCTGCGCTTCATCACCTGCGGCAACGTCGACGACGGCAAATCGACGCTGATCGGCCGCCTGCTGCACGACTCCAAGCTGATCTTCGAAGACCAGCTGGCGGCGATCCAGCGCGACTCGAAAAAGTACAACACCACCGACGAGGAGATCGACCTCGCGCTGCTGGTCGACGGCCTGCAGGCCGAGCGCGAACAGGGCATCACCATCGATGTCGCCTACCGCTACTTCAGCACCGACCGTCGCAAGTTCATCATCGCCGACTGCCCGGGCCACGAGCAGTACACCCGCAACATGGCCACCGGCGCCTCGACCTGCAACCTGGCGGTGATCCTGATCGACGCCCGCTACGGCGTGCAGACGCAGACCCGCCGCCACAGCTACATCGTCAGCCTGCTGGGCATCAAGCACGTGGTGGTGGCCATCAACAAGATGGACCTGCTGGACTTCGACGAGGCGGTGTTCAATCGCATCCGCGACGAATACCTCGCCTTTGCGGCCAACCTCGACATCACCGACATCCGCTTCGTGCCGATCTCGGCGCTGCGCGGCGACAACGTGGTTACCGCCAGCGAGCGCACACCGTGGTATGACGGCCAGACGCTGATGGGCATTCTCGACAGCGTCGAGATCGACCACGACGTGGCGCAGAACGCCTTCCGCCTGCCGGTACAGTACGTGAACCGCCCGAACCTGGACTTCCGCGGCTTTTGCGGCACCGTCGCCAGCGGCGAGATCCGCCCCGGCGACCGCATCGTCGCGCTGCCGTCCGGCAAACAGAGCACGGTGGAACACGTGGTGGTGTACGAGGGCAACCTCGACGTGGCGCGCAGCGGCCAGGCCATCACCCTGACGCTGGCCGACGAGATCGACATCTCGCGCGGCGACATGATCGTGCGCGCCGACGAGACGGCGCCGACGGTGAGCCAGGCGATCGAGGCCCACCTGGTGTGGATGGACGAAAACCCGCTGGTGGTGGGCAAGGACTACGGCTTCAAGCTGGCCGGCAAGAACGTCACCGGCCGCGTCGAGCGCATCGTGCACCGCGTCGACGTGAACACGCTGGACGCCTTCGAAGCCGAGAAGCTGCAACTGAACGAGATCGCGCTGGTGCGCATCGTGTTCACCGCCCCGGTGGTGTTCGACGCCTACAAAGACTGCCGCGCCACCGGCAGCTTCATCGTCATCGACCGCCTGTCCAACGGCACCGCCGGTGCCGGCATGATCCGCAGCGCGGTGGCGGTGGACAGCGCCAGCCAGGACCAGAGCGACCTCGCCCGCCTGCGCGCGTTCGAGATCGAGTTCAACGCGCTGGTGCGCAAGCACTTCCCGCACTGGGAAGCCAAAGACGTCAGCAAGCTGTTCGGTTAACCCTGCGGCGCCGCCACCCCACAAACGACCAGCCATCCGGCTGGTCGTTTTGTTTTGTGCGCGGCACACCGGGGGCAGGGCAGTTCCCGATGGCGCGGCGACGGATGCGGCGGTTACAATTGCCGCCTTCCGGTCGCCTCGAACGAGTCATAACAATCAAGGGTGCGCGCACTCGCCGGAAGCGCAGCGCCCCCTGCCCAACCCAGAGTCGAACATGTCCCTACCCCGCTTGCTACGTCCTGTGCTGCCGCTGGCACTGACGCTGCTGCCGTCGCTGGCCCACGCCAGCGTCAATGGCGCAGAACTGTCCATGCTGTGGGCCGTGCCCTTTGCCGGCCTGCTGTTAAGCATTGCCCTGATGCCGCTGCTGGCCCCCGCCATCTGGCACCACCATTTCGGCAAGATCGCCGCCGGCTGGGCGCTGGCCTTCGTGCTGCCGTTTGCGGCCAACCATGGCCTGGCCGGCGTCAGCCACGACATCCTGCACACCATGGTGCTGGAGTACGTGCCGTTCATCATCCTGCTGGTGGCGCTGTTCACCGTCGCCGGCGGCATCTACATCAACGGCAACCTGCACGGCTCGCCGCTGCTCAATAGCGGCGTGCTGGCCACCGGCACCGTGCTGGCCAGCTTCACCGGCACCACCGGCGCCTCGATGCTGCTGATCCGACCGCTGTTGCGCGCCAACGACAATCGCCGCTACAAGACCCACGTGTTCGTGTTCTTCATCTTCCTGGTCGCCAATATCGGCGGCTCGCTGACGCCGCTGGGCGATCCGCCGCTGTTCCTCGGCTTCCTCAAGGGCGTGGGCTTCGGCTGGACCATCGAGCACATGCTGGCGCCGATGTTCAGCGCCAGCCTGATCCTGCTGCTGGTTTTCTTCGTGCTGGACAGCTACTTCTACCGCAAGGAAAGCGCGCAGACGCTGGCACGCGACCCGACCCCGGACAGCCCGCTGCGCATCGAGGGCAAGCTCAACTTCCTGCTGCTGGGCGGCGTGGTGGTGGCGGTGCTGCTGTCCGGCGTGTGGCAGCCGGGCGTGGTGTGGCAGGTGTACGGCCTCGACATCGAGCTGCAGAACGTGGTGCGTGACCTGCTGCTGCTGGCGATGGCGGGGCTGTCGCTGAAGCTGACGCCGCGCCACTGCCGCGAGGCCAACGCCTTCAACTGGGCGCCGATGCTGGAGGTGGCCAAGCTGTTCGCCGGCATCTTCATCAGCATGATCCCGGTGCTGGCGATGCTGAAGGCCGGCCCGGACGGCGCCTTCGCCGGCCTGGTGCGCATGGTGACCGCGCCCGACGGCACGCCGGTCAATGTCGCCTACTTCTGGCTCACCGGTGCGCTGTCCAGCTTCCTCGACAATGCGCCGACCTACCTGGTGTTCTTCAACCTCGCCGGCGGCGACGCGCAGCAGCTGATGGGCGCCGGCGCCAACACCCTGCTGGCGATCTCGATGGGCGCGGTGTTCATGGGCGCCAACAGCTATATCGGCAACGCCCCCAACTTCATGGTGAAGGCAATCGCGGAAGAGCGCGGCGTGGTGATGCCGAGCTTCTTCGGCTACATCGGCTGGGCCTGTGCCTTCCTGATCCCGACCTTCCTGCTGCTCACCGTGCTGTTCTTCTGATGACGCCCCTGCGGCCAACCTTGCACCAGGTTGGCCGCAAACAAAAAAGCCGCCCTCGGGCGGCTTTTTTCATGCACCGACGTTCACAGCCGGTAACTGCTCACCGTCATCAGCTTGGCGGACAGCTTCATCATGCCCTTCACCGGCGGCGGCAGGCTGGCCGCCCCCAGCTGCTGTGCCATGTCGGCGTGTTTCAGCTCGTCATCGCGCATCTGGCTGACGATGGCGCGGCTCTTGTCGTCCTGTGCTGGCAGCTCGCTGAGATGGCTGTCGAGATGGGCGCCGACCTGGTGCTCGGTTTCCTGCAGGAAGCCGAGGTTCCACTTGTCGCCGAGCAGGCCGGCGGTGACGCCGATCGCCAGCGAGCCGGCGTACCACAGCGGGTTGAACAGGCTGGGACGGCCGCCCAGTTCGCGGATGCGGCGCTCGGTCCACGCCAGATGCTCCACCTCCTCGAACGCGGCATGGCGCAGCGCCTCACGCGCCGCCGGATCGCGCGCGGTCAGCGCCTGGCCCTGGTACAGCGCCTGCGCGCACACCTCGCCGCAGTGGTTGACGCGCATCAGTCCCAGCGCGTGGCGTTTGTCCGCGGCGGACAGCTCCGCCTCGGCGACATCGCGGTCGGGGTGCGGGCGCGCGCTGCTGGCTGGCGCAAACAGGGTGCGCAGACCGCGGTCGAATTCGGAAATCAGGTTATCTAGCATCATGTGCGGTTATGGCCTTCATCAATAGACGCGATTATACCTCGGCTGGGCTGCTGGTATAATCACCGGGTTTATTCCTGACGACTCAACCGGAAAAGGACTTTCACGCATGAATATCGACCTCATCAGCCCGGGCAAGAACATGCCGAACGACGTTAACGTCGTCATCGAGATCACCGCCAACAGCGCCCCGATCAAGTACGAATTCGACAAGGAAAGCGGCGCGCTGTGCGTGGACCGTTTCATGGGCACCTCGATGTTCTACCCGGCCAACTACGGTTTCGTACCGCAGACCATCGCCGGTGACGGCGACCCGGTCGACGTGCTGGTGGTGACCCCGTTCCCGCTGCCGCCGGGCGTACTGATCCGCGTGCGCATGCTGGGCCTGATCAAGATGGAAGACGACGGCGGTGTCGACGCCAAGCTGATCGCGGTGCCGGTCGAAAAACTGTGCCCGATGTACAAGGACATCCAGAAGCTGGAAGACCTGCCGCAGCTGCTGCGCGACCAGATGGTGCACTTCTTCGAGCACTACAAGGACCTGGAAAAAGGCAAATGGGTCAAAATCCAGGGTTGGGGTACACTGGAAGATGCCACCCGCGAACTGGAAGAAGGCATCGAGCGCGCCAAGCAGGGTTGATCCCGTGATGGCCGACACAGCCGGTGGCACGCGCCACCGGCTTTTTTTATCCTGCTTTCAGGCTGCCCCACCATGACCCGACTCTCCCTCGACGCCCTGCTGGTACTGGACGCCATCGACCGCCGCGGCAGTTTTGCCGCCGCCGCCGAGGCGCTGTTCCGTGTGCCGTCCGCCATCACCTACAGCGTGCAGAAGCTGGAACAGGATCTGGGCGTGATGCTGTTCGACCGCAGCGGCCACAAGGCCAAGCTGACCTCGGCCGGACAGCTGCTGCTGCAGGAAGGGCGCGCGCTGCTGGATTCGGCGGCGATGCTGGAGCAGCGGGTGAAGACCCACGCCACCGGCTGGGAGGGCGAGCTGCGCATCGCCATTTCCGAGCTGCTGCCGTTCGCGCGCGTGATCCAGCTGGTGCGCGAATTCAACGAGCTGGGTGCGCAGACCGAACTGCGCCTGACGCGCGAGAACTTTGGCGGCATGTGGGATGCACTGATCGACGGCCGCGCCGACCTCACCATCGGGGCGCCGGACATGCCGGTACAGGGCAACCTGTACTGCCGCGAGATGGGCCACGCCGCCTTCGGCTTTTGCGTCGCACCGTCGCACCCGCTGGCACAGGCGGCGGAGCCGATCCCGGCGCACGAGCTGCGCAAGCACCGCATCATCGTGCTGGCCGACAGCTCGCGCACGCTGACGCCGCGCAGCGCCTCGATCCAGGAAGGCCAGGCGCGGCTGACGGTGTCCAGCCTCGACGACAAGATCAACATGCAGTGCGCCGGCCTCGGTATTGGTTTTTTGCCACTGCAGCATGTACAAAAACCGCTGGCCGACGGCCGTTTGCTGCTCAAGGCAGTGGAAGACGCGCGCGATCCCGTGCCACTATATTACGCATGGCAAACCAAGGAACCGGGGCAGGCGATGGCCTGGTTCCTGCAGCGTTTGCGCGACTTTGACTGGCAACTACTGTAAACACCGGATGGAACTGCCCGCCTCTCCCGCCACCACCCTCGACGCGTTGCAACAGCGGCTGGGTGACTGCGGCCTGCAGCCGGCGGCCAGTCGCCACGGCACGGCGCTGTGCTGGCAGGGCTTGCGTCTGGGTGGCAGCGACAGCGCGGATATCGACGTCGAACTGGCGGTCACGCCGCACCCGGCGGCGCGGCAGTACGGTTTCATGCTGTTCGTCGGCTGCACCCCGGCCTTGCGTGAGCAGGCACGGCCGCTGCTGGACGCCCTCGCTCCGGCTGCCGGCGCCTGGCTGTGGTGCGGCCCGCGCGGTGCAGGCCGCTTCTGCCAGCGCGTGTTTGACGCCTTTCTCTACATCAACGGCCCGCTGCTGCGCGAGGCGATGCAGCACGGCCAGACACAGCCGGACTGGCCGGCGTTCTTTGCCAGCCAGCTGCAGCTGGGACAGCAGCTGCTGGCGCTGGCGCAGCAATACCGCCGTGCGCAGCACGACGACAGCCAGCCGGAGCTGGGTGCACTGCTGCAGGAGTTTGCGCGGCCGCCGCTACAGCACAGCCACTACGCACTGACGCTGGCCCGGCTGCTGGAGCTGGGTCTTGGCCAGCAGCAGCTGACGCAGGGCATCTTCGAGCAGCTGCTGCGGCCGGCGCCCTGAGCCCGCCGTCCACACGCAAAAAAGCCGCCTTTGCAGGCGGCTTTATTCATGAGTAGAGCCCGGCTTACGGCTTGCTGCCGCTCATGTCCTTGGACAGGAAGAAGGCATCGGAGAAAAACTCGTCTTCCGGCAGCTTGCGCTCGGCGATGAAGGACTTGTGCGCGGCCTCGACCATGATCGGCGCGCCGCAAGCGTACACCTGGTAGCCGGACAGGTCGTCGAAATCGTCCAGCACCGCCTGGTGCACGAAGCCGCTGCGGCCAAGCCAGTTGTGCTCCGGCAGCGCGTCCGACACCACCGGGATGAAGGTGATGTTGGCGTTTTGTGCCTGCCACTGGCCGGCCTGCTCCGCCATGTACAGGTCGTGCGGCGTGCGTGCGCCCCAGTAGAACACGATCGGGCGGGTGATGCCGTGGTGGATGGCGTGCTCGATGATGCCCTTGATCGGCGCAAAGCCGGTACCGCTGGCCACCATGATGATCGGCTTGTCGGAATCCTCGCGCAGGAAGAAGGAACCCAGCGGCCCCTTGAAGCGCATGATTTCCTTTTCCTTCATGCTGTTGAACACGTACTCGGAGAAGGTGCCGCCCGGCTGGTTGCGGATGTGCAGCTCGATGAAGGCGTCGTCGTGCGGCGCATTGGCGATGGAGAAGCTGCGCTTCTTGCCGTCCTTCATCAGGATGTCGATGTACTGGCCGGCCATGAACTGCAGGCGCTCGGAGACCGGCAGCTTCAGTTTCAGCACTGCCACATCGTGGATCTTCTCGATCGACTCTACGCGGCATGGCAGGGTCTTGATCTGGATGTCGCCGATGCCAGCCAGCTCGCGCACTTCGATGGTGATGTCGCCCTGCGGCTTGGCACAGCAGAACAGCGCCATACCCTGGGCGCGGTCGGCGGCGGACAGCGCCTTTTCCTGCGCGCCACCGTGCTCTACCTCGCCGGCGACAACCTTGCCCTTGCAGGCGCCACAGGCACCGTCACGGCAGCCGTAAGGCAGGCCGACGTTCTGGCGCAAAGCTGCCTCAAGAATGGTTTCATGCGTTTCAACCGCAAAAGAATGGCCGCTCGGAAGCACCTTTACCTGACACGTCATCTTGTTCCCTTAAACTTCGCTAAAATGGCCGTCATGCGAACCCTGTTGATCATCGGCACCGGCGACATCGCCCGGCGTGCCCTGCCCCTGCTGCTGCCGCACTGGCGGATACTGGCGCTGACGCGCCGCCCGGAAACCGCCGCGCAATGGCGACAGCTGGGAGCCCGGCCCGTGCCGGGCGATCTGGATGATGCGCGCAGTCTCGAACGCCTCGCCGGTATCGCCGACGCTGTGCTGTACACCGCGCCGCCGCCGGAACACGGCAATATCGACCCCAGAATGCGCAAGGTCTTGTCGCGACTGGCAAAAACGGCGAGTTTACCACAGCAACTGGTCTATATCAGCACCAGCGGCGTGTACGGCAATGCCGATGGCAAGTGGCTGGACGAGACCGCGCCGCTGCGGCCAACGTCGCCGCGCGCCCGCCGCCGCGTCGACGCCGAGCGCGCGCTGCGCAGCTTCGCCATCGCCCACGGCAGCGCGCTGACCATCCTGCGCGCACCGGGCATCTACGCCGCCGAGCGGCTGCCGCTCACCCGCCTCCTCAACGGCACGCCGCTGATCGATGCCGCCGAGGACAGCGTCAGCAACCACATCCACGCCGACGACCTGGCGCGGCTGTGCGTCGCCGCGCTACAACGGCCGCGCGGCGGCATCCGCGTCTACAACGCCTGCGACAGCCAGCCGCTGCCGGTCGGCGAGTGGTACGACAAGCTGGCCGATACGCTGGGCTATCCGCGCGCGCCGCGACTGCCGCGCGCGGTGGTACAGCAGCAGGTGTCGCCGGGGCTGTGGTCGTTCATGGCCGAATCGCGGCGCCTCTGCAACGCGCGGCTGCTGCGCGAGCTGCCCGGCTGCCTGCGCTACCCGACGGTAGACGAGCTGCTGCGCCAGCTGTAGCGCCGCCTTGCGGCCAACCCTGGCCGCCGCCATAAAAAAGCCCGCAGTGGCGTGCGCCACTGCGGGGGATTCCGTTATCGGCTGCTGCTGCGTCAGATCGCTTCGCTGGCGTCCTCGCACGGGCTGCACAGCCGGTCGCGTGCCATCGCGGCCAGCGCGTCAAGATCGTCGTTGAGGTGCAGCTGCATATGGCGCAGCGCACCGCGCAGGATGGCACTGGCCAGCAGTGCCTCGTCGCACTGGAACACCTCGGCCATGGCGCGCAGCTCGGCGCAGGTCTCGTGGCACAAGGGCAGCGACAGGTGGCGCACCGGCTCCACGCACAGCAGCGTTCCCAGTTCCTGCCCTTCGGCGCGGTACTCTTCCAGCAGTTTTACAAAGTCATGCAGTTCATCATTCATGAGACACCTCCCGTGTCCATTGCTACGTCCGCTTTCCCCTCACACAGCATGGCACATGCTGCCGCTTTGCCAAGGTGAATCGGTTACGGAGTTGATCTGCACCAAGTGGCCGCCGGCAGCGACCCAGGCGGGGCAAGGCCGGGCGCTGTCGCAGCGCGTGCCGTGCCGGTGGCGCAGCCCTACCGCTGGCGGCCAAGATTCGGTAACATCGCGATCTTTTTGCAGTTTTTGAGTGACGACCATGGAAAATCCGGCCTTCAACCGCGCCATTCGCAGCTTCGTGTTGCGTCAGGGCCACCTGTCTCCTGCGCAGCAGCGCGCCATCGACGAAGGCATGCCGAAATGGGGCATCGAGTATCAGGCGGCGCCGCTCGACCTGCAGCAGGCCTTCGGCCGCGCGGCCCCGAAAATCCTGGAAATCGGCTTCGGCATGGGCGGTGCCACCGCCGAAATCGCCGCCGGCAATCCGGACAAGGACTACCTCGGCATCGAGGTGCACTCGCCGGGGGTGGGTAACCTGTTCAAGCTGATCGACGAGCAGAATCTCAGCAACCTGCGCCTGATCCGCCACGATGCGGTGGAAGTGCTGGACAACATGCTGCCGGACGGCTCGCTGGACGGCGTGCACATCTTCTTCCCTGATCCGTGGCACAAGAAGCGCCACAACAAGCGCCGCCTGATCCAGGCGCCGCTGGTGGAGAAACTGGTACGCAAGCTGAAGCCGGGCGGCTACCTGCACGCCGCCACCGACTGGGAAGACTACGCCATCCAGATCATGGAAGTGTTCAGTGCCAATGCCGAGCTGGCCAACAGCGCCGACGGCTACGCGCCGCGTCCGGACTACCGCCCGCTGACCAAGTTCGAGGCGCGCGGCATCCGTCTCGGCCACGGCGTGTGGGATGTGATCTTTACCCGCAAGTAAGCATCTTGCCGGCATGACACTGCGGCCAACCTTGCGCGCAAGGTTGGCCGCAGTGTTTTGTGGCGCCACGACTCAGGTGGCGGCCTGCAGCAGCGCCTCGATGTCGCCGGCGATGTCGTGCGGCTCCGCCGCCGGCTCGTAGCGTTTCACCAGCCGCCCCTTGCGGTCGATCAGGAACTTGGTGAAGTTCCACTTCACCGGATGCGGATGCTTGCCGTCCGCGCCGGTCAGCCAATGCCACAGCGGGCTGGCGTTGCCGCCGTTGACGTCGCCCTTCTCGAACAGCGGGAAGCTGACGCCGAAACGGCTGACGCAGAAATCACGGATCGCGCCGGCGTCACCCGGCTCCTGGCCGCCGAACTGGTTGCAGGGAAAGCCCAGCACGCTGAAGCCCTGTCCCTGATAGGTGCTGTGCAGCTCCTGCAGGCCGGCATACTGCCGGGTGTAGCCACATTCGCTGGCGGTGTTGACGATCAGCAGCACCTGGCCGCGGTACTGCGCCAGGGGTTGCAACAGGCCATCGCCAAGGTTGGCCGCAAAGTCCGCAATCGTGGTCATGGTGGGTCTCCATCCGTATAATGCTGCTTTTCCGAGTAAATCAGTCAACCATGATGTTCGCACCCAGCCGACAGGATGCCCGCCGTTTCTTTTTCGACACCTGGCAGAAGCAACAGGCCGGTCAGCCGCTGACCGATCTGGAGAAGCTGCTGTTCAGCGTGATCATGCTGCATCCGGAATACCACGACCTGCTCAAGCGCCCGCAACAGTACGCCGAGCGCGAGTGGATGCCGGAACAAGGCGAAACCAACCCCTTCCTGCACATGGGCATGCACCTGGCGCTGGAAGAACAGCTGTCGATCGACCAGCCGCCCGGCATCCGCGCGCTGTACCAGCAGCTGTTGCAACAGACCGGCAGCGAGCACGATGCGCAGCACGAGGTGCTGGACTGCCTCGGCGAGATGATCTGGCAGGCGCAGCGTTACGGCGGCGGGCCGGATGTCAACGTGTACCTGTCCTGTATCCGCGGCAAGCTGGGGCAGGATCCGGAAGACACCCCGCGCCTGAACCTGAAAGACATGGACGACTGAGAACCTGTTCACGATCTGCTGCGCTTCGGCGATACCGCGTTAAAAACGGCTTCGGAATGCTTGTTTATTCCAGTTAAACGCCGCTTCCTCAGCCGTTTTTGCCTTGTCTCGCTCTAGCTCGCGAGATCGTGAACACGTTCTGAGACCGGCCGCGCTGCCACCACCCCAAGGCCATCCGGCAACATGCCGTGATGGCCTCTTTGTTATGGCCAAGGTCGCCGCCTTTTTCAAACGGCAATTGCGGGCGGCTGCCGTTCGCGCCAGCGGCCGACGCTGGCATCGAGCTGGTCCAGCGTCAGCAAGGTGGCGCGCGGCGGCAGCCGTTTCAGACCGCGGCAGCCGGCACCACCGAGCCACAGCTCGACGCCGGCCGGCAGCAGCGTGTCCAGCAGCGCGACATCCGCCTGCGGACTGGCCTCGTAGGAGGCGGAAAAGGACAGCACCACCACGTCGACGCGGTGTTTCTGCGCCGCGCTGGCGATGTCGGACAGCGGCATCTGCGCGCCGAAGGCGATGGCGTCGCAGCCGGCCAGGCGCAGCAGCGCTTCCACCATCAGCAGGCCGATCAGGTGCAGCTCGCCGGGACAGGTGGTCAGCATCACCCGCGGCGACTGCTGGCCGGAAGGGATGCCGGCCAGGGTCTCGCGCAGCACGCGCTTGATCTCTTCCGAGTACAGGTGTTCCTCGTGCACGCGCAGCTCGCCGCGCATCCACGCCTCGCCGACTAGCTGGTTGGCCGCCGCCAGAAAATCGCAGATGAAGTGGCGCAGGCCGAGCTCGAACAGGCGGTGGCGCAGCAGCTCGCGCACCGCCAGCGCATCGTGACCGCTCAGCGCGTCGATCAGGCCGGCGCAGACATCCGGCACCACCCGCGCCGGGGTATGCGCCAGCGCCAGCGCCTCCAGCTGCGCCATGCTCTGCCCGACCAGCTTGCCGGGGCGGAAGCCGAGATCCATCAGCCGCCGCACCTGCTTCAGCTTGCCGACCTGCGCCGCGTTGTACAGGCGGTCGCCGGCGGCATCGCGCGCCGGCTGCGGAAAGCCGTAGCGGCGCTCCCACATCCGCAGCAGGTCCTTGGGGATGCCGGTTTCGCGTTCGACGGCGGCGATGGGCAGGCCGCCATCGCTCAGGGCAGAGTCTTCGTTCATCATTTGTACAACCTGGCGTCCCGACAAGACATCGACAAGGCCCGCATTATGCCATGCGCCGTTTGATCACACGCAGCAAGGCACCGATGAGCGGCAGTTTTTCGTACACCCCTTCCGCCGCATCCCAGTAGTCACGGTGCGCGGCGATGCGGCCATCGGCGGCGAGGGTCAGCAGCGTTCCGCCGTGGATCTGCTGCGCCCGCCCGAGCAGCACGAAGCTGAAATCCCAGCTGACGAAGGCCTGGTCGCCCTGCGCCACCACCGTGCCGATCTCGAAGCGCGGCGCCACCAGGCGCTGGAACATGCGCACGTACAGCGCCTTGATCGCGGCGCGGCCGTGCAGCGCCTGGAAAGGATCGCGGAAGGTGGCCGATTCGGCGTAGACGGCGCCGATGTCTTCCAGCGTCACTGGCGACAGCGAGGCAAACCAGTCCAGATGGCGGGCAAGAGAGTCATTCATAGTCCGGTAACCTTGTGGGCGAGCCAGAAATACAGGCGGTAGGGCAACAGTGCGGCCAACTTCAGCGGCCACGAGAAGCGCTTCGGGAAGTGGATGTCGAACTCGCCACGGGCAAAGCCGCGCACGATCTGCTGCGCCGCCGCCTCCGGCGTCAGCAGGGCCGGCATCGCAAACTCGTTCTGCGCGGTGAGGCGGGTGGCGACAAAGCCGGGATTGATCACGTGCACGCCGATGCCGTGGCGGTGCAGGTCGAGGTACAGCGTCTGCGCGAAGTGGTTCACCGCCGCCTTGGTGGCGCCATACACCAGGCCGTTGGGCATGCCGCCCCAGCCGGCGACGCTGGCCACCAGCGCGATGGCGCCGCCGGACTGCGCCATCAGCTGCGGCACCAGCGCCGCGCTGCCGTACATCACCCCCAGCAGGTTGACGTCGACCATGCGCCGCGCCAGCTCCGGCGTCAGCTGCCAGGCGCGCAGCGGGGTGTAGTCGCCGGCCAGCATCACCACCAGGTCGATGCCCTGCCACTGCTGCAGCAACTGGTCGCGGCTGCGCTGCCAGTCCTCGGGGCGGGTCACGTCCAGCGGCAGCAGCCACATGCGCTCGTGGCCGCTGGCGACCTCGCGCAGCGCCGCCTCGTGACGGCCGGACAGCGCCACCCAGGCACCGAGGCGGTGCAGCTCGCGCGCCAGCGCCGCGCCTATGCCGTGGCCGGCGCCGACCAGCCATACACGGCGGTTGTGCCAGTCCTGCAGCTTGGGGTTCAGGCTCACGGCTGCGCCCCCTTGCGGAACATCAGCGTGACTTCGCCGAGGCGCACGCCCCACTTGCTCATCACCGAGCGGTTCAGCACCGTGTGCTCGTCCAGCTGGTACATCCAGTCGTCAAAACGTACCTCGTACACCTTGCCGTCCACCGGCAGGCGCAGCGTGTAGTCCCAGAACAGCGCAAAGCCTTCGCTGCGGCCACTGGCCTGCCCCACCACGTCGCTGGCGGTGCCGCTGTAGCGGCCATCGGGCAGCTTTTGCAGCGTCCACACCCGGCGCTGTTTTTCGCCATCATCGTAAGTAAAGTGCTCGTCCAGCACGCCGCGGTCGCCCTGCCAGCTGCCGCTCATCTGCACGCTGAAGCGGCGCAGCACCTTGCCGCTGCGGTCCTGGAACATGCCCTGCGCCGTCACCGGGCCGTTGAAATACGTTTTCAGGTCAAAGCTTGGCCGCGTGCCGCGGTAATCGTCGATGCTGGCGCTGGAACACGCCGCCAGCAGCCCGCACAACGCCGCCAGCATGGCGGCTTTCAGTATCCGGATCATGTTCTTGCTCCCGAGAAGGTGGCTGCCGGTGGCAAGGCCAGACAGGCCGCCAGCTTGAATAGCGCCGGCAGGCCGGCATACAGCCACGGCAGCGCCGAGGCGTCGCCACCGGGCTGGTAGCCCAGCTGCGCCGCCAGCGGCAGCGCGAGGCCGGCGGCACAGGCCAGCGCCAGCTTGTTCATCATCGACACCGCGCCGAAGGCGGCGCCGCCCTGCGCCGCGACGCGTTCGCCGAGCACGTCGGCCACCAGCGCGCTGCCGAAGGCCAGGTCGGCCCCCAGCGCCGCGCCCGTCAGTAGGCACACCACCGCGAACAGCCCGCCCTGCCCCTCGCCCAGCCCCAGCACCGGCAGGAACACCAGCAGCGCCAGCAGCATGCCGCCGCGCCAGGCGGCGACGCGGCCGATGCGGTCGGCGAGGCGCACCCACAGCGGCAGCGACAGCACCGCGGCGAGGAAGTACAGCAGCAGGAACAGCCCGGCCAGCGCCGGCGTGCGCAGCAGGTCGGCGATGTAGAAATTGAGCAGCGTCGCCGGAATCGCCATCGCGGTGGCGTTGAGCAGCAGCACCAGCAGCACGCGGCGGAAGGCCGCGTCACGCCACAGCTGGCGCCAGTGCGGCGTCGCGCGTTCCCCGGCCGGCGCTAACGCTAGCGGCGCGCGGCGCAGTAGCAACAGGCAGAGGGCGCTGCACAGCAGCAACAGCGCTGCCAGCACCTGCATCGCGTACTGCTGGCCATGACGGGCGGCCAGCGTCGCTGGCAGGGCCGCCGCCAGCAGCACGCCGAGCAGCGCCCAGCCCTCACGCCACGCCGCCACCCGCGAGCGGCCGTGCACGCTGGGCCACAGCGCCGCGCCGTAGCGCAGCAGCGCGATGCTGAGCCAGCCGTGCGCCAGATACACCAGCAGCAGCGCGGCGGCCAGTTGTGGCAGCAACGGCCAGTCGCGCTGCGGCATCACCAACCAGCCGAAACCGGCCAGGCCGCCGCCGGCGGCCAGCAGCAGTAGCGCGCGGGCGCGGGCCGGCGACAGCCGGTCCTGCCACAGCCCGAGCAGCGGGTCGATGGCGGTATCGAACAGCCGCGCCAGCAGCAGCACCCAGCCGAGGCTGGCCAGCGCCACGCCGAAATCGGCGGCGTACAGCGCCGGGGTGTGCACGTACAGCGGCAGCGCCACCATCGCCAGCGGCAGGCCGCCGAGGCCGCTCAGTGCCAGCTGGCGCGTGCTCAGCGCGTTCATCCGCGGCCACCCAGCAGCTGCTCGCGCACCGCCGGCGCCCGCGATGCCGGATCCAGCCAGATGCGGAAAAACAGCTGCCCGAACAGCGGGTCGTCGATGCGGTGGGTCAGGCGGCCGTTGAGCCAGAAGCGCACCACCGCGCCGTCCATGGCGCCGAGCAGCACGTCGCCCTCCTTTACGTCGGGAAAGGCGCGCCGCATGTGCTCGGCCCACGCCGCACGGACGCGCTCCGGCATGCCGTAGCGCAGCATTTCCTCGAGGCTGGTTTCCACCAGCTTGGCGCCGGCAATGCTGCGCGCGTAGCGGATCTCCAGCGCGAACGGCCGCGCCCACTGGAAGGGCTGCGCCGCCGGGGTGTACAGCGCCGAGTCGTACAGCTTGAAACCGAACCAGCGCAGCGTGCCCTGGCCGCGCAGTTGCAAACCGTTCAGTTCTGCCGGCAGTGCCATGGCATTTCCCATCTGTGCGACAAGCAGCGCCACGCTAGCGGCGACGGATTTCCAGTTGGCAGACATCGGTGCGTCCCGCGTCGAAACCGGCGATGCAGTAGTGCAGGTAGAACTGCCACAGGCGCACGAAAGCCTGATCGAAGCCCTGGCCATACACCTGCGGCAGCGCGGCGTTGAAATCATGCAACCAGCGCCGCAGTGTCTCGGCATAGTCGCGGCCAAAGGTATAGCGGTCGGCCAGCTGCAGCCCGGCCTCGGCGATCTCGCGATCCAGCGCCGCCGGCGACGGCAGCATGCCGCCGGGGAAGATGAACTGCTGGATGAAGTCGGTGCCGCGCTGGTAGCGCGCGAAGTAGTCGTCGCCGATGGTGATCACCTGCACCATCGCCCGGCCGCCGGGCTTGAGGCGGTCGTGCAGGGTGCGGAAGTAGCGCGGCCACCAGCGCGCGCCGACCGCCTCCAGCATCTCGATCGACACGATGTGATCGAACTGGCCGTCGATGTCGCGGTAATCCTGCAGCCGCAGATCGGCCTGCGCATCCAGCCCGGCTGCGGCCAACCTTTGCTGCGCCCATTCCAGCTGCGACGGCGACAGGGTCACGCCGGTGACGTGCACGCCACGGCTGCGGATCGCGTACTCGGCAAAGCCGCCCCAGCCGCAGCCGATCTCCAGGATGCGCTGCCCCGGCTGCGCATCGAGCCGCGCCAGGATGCGTTCGTACTTGGCCTCCTGCGCTGCGGCCAACGTTTGCCCGGCCTCGCCGCTGAAGATGGCCGCGGAGTAGGTCATGCCCGGGTCCAGCCACAGCCGGTAGAAGTCGTTGCCGATGTCGTAGTGGGCGTGGATGTTGCGGCGGCTGCCACGGCGGGTATTGGCACGCGTCAGGTGCTTCAGCCAGTAGCCGGCGGTGCCCAGCCAGCTGCCGTGGATCGCCTGCTCGAAGGCGGACTCGTTGGCCAGCGCCAGCTGCAGCAGCGACGTCCAGTCCGGCGACGTCAGCCAGCCGTCGCGCCAGGCCTCGGCAAGGCCGATGTCGCCGGCCAGCACGATGCGGCGCAACGCGCGCCAGTCGTAGACCTGCAGCTGTGCCTGCGGGCCGGGATGCGCGCCACGGAACAGGTAGCTGCCGCCGTCGGGGGTGATCAGCGTCAGCTCGCCGTACTGCAGGCGCGACAGGGCCAGCAGCAGCGGGCGCACCAGCAGCGGTACGCGCAAGGGCAACGGGGAAGCGAGGGTACGCGAGGATGAATTCATGACAACTCTCCGGGAGAAACCGAGCTGGCCGCGTGGCCATCTTTGCCGAAAAACGGGACTTTCTTGCGCCACAAGCGCAGCGCCTGCCAGTGGATGCGCGCCCACACCGCCACGGCAAGCAGGCCGGTGGCCAGCAGCAGCTGCCACAGCCGCGCCGGCGAGTACGGCACCGGCATACCCTGCTGGGTGGCGACGAAGTCGTTGTGCTCGTCGTCGCGGCGGTACTCGATACGCACCGCGAAGCGGCCGTCCGCCGCGCGCAGGAAGCGGAAGCGGTAGCTGCCCTCCACCTGGAAGAACGGCGACACCTGCAGCGCCTTGCCGGCGGTCAGCAGGTCGCGGCTGCCGATGGCACGATGGTCGGGGTGGTGCAGGCAGTAGTCATGATGCTGGCCGAAGGTGTTGCTGACCTCGACCCACACCGCGCGCAGCGTGGCGGCGGTATCGAACACCAGGTAGAAGCTGACCGGGTTGAACACGTAGCCGCACAGGCTGGGCAGGGTGTGCAGCTCGATGCGCGCGATGTCGCGCACCCCGCTTGCGGCCAACCTTGCCGTCAGCCACGGCAGCAGCGGCGAGCCGTCGCGCGGGCCGTGGCGGCGACGCTGCCAGCTCACCCCCGGCGCCAGGCGGATGCGGGCCGGCTCCGGCTGACCCGGCAGCAGCGTCAGCGCCAGCCAGGCGTGGCGGTAGCTGAACTGGTGGCGGGCCGGTGCGCTGCGTCCGTGCCAGACGTGGCCGCGGTAGACAGTGAACGCGCTCATGGCGCGACCACCACCGGCTGCGGTTGCAGCGGCTGTGCGGCCAGCGGCACGCTGATATCCCACGGGATCGGCGCGCCGAGCGCCTGCGCCACCGCCATGCCGGCCTTGAGGCCGTCCTCGTGGAAGCCGTAGCCGGCCCACGCGCCGGCAAACCAGGTACGCTGGCGGCCCTGGATCGTCGCCAGCGACTGCTGCGCGGCGATGGCGGCGCGGTCGAACAGCGGGTGGGCGTAGTCGAACTCCGCCAGCTTGCCCTGCGGCTCGCGGTAGGGGTTCAGTGTCACGATCACCGGACTGCGGAACGGCAGCCCCTGCAGCTGGTTGAGCAGATAGCTGACCATCACCGGCTGCGACGACGGCCCGCCCTCGCCCATGCGGTAATTCCATGCCGCCCACGCCTGGCGCCGCGCCGGCAGGAAGGAAGCGTCGGTGTGCAGCACCGCGCGGTTGGGCTGGTAACGCAGCTGCGACAGCAACGCCCGTTCCGCGTCGCTGGCATCACCCAGCAGCGCCAGCGTCTGGTCGCTGTGGCAGGCCAGCACCAGCTGCTCGAAGTGCTCCTCGCCGTGACGACTGCACAGCGTCACGCCGCGCTCGTCGCGACGCACCTGGCGTACCGGCGACGACAGCCGCACGTCGCCGATGCCGGCCACCATGCGCCGCACGTATTCGCGTGAACCGCCCTGCACCGTTTTCCACTGCGGCCGGTCCAGTATCTGCATCAGGCCGTGGTTGGCGCAGAAATCGAAGAAGGTCGAGGCCGGAAACGCGGCCATGTCGCGGGTGGAGCTGGACCAGATCGCCGCCCCCATCGGCAGCAGATACCAGTCGCGCAGCGCCGCGCTGAAACGGTAACGATCGAGGATCTGGCCCAGCGTTTCGCCGCTGTCGCGGCTTTGCCGCTGCAGCTGCGGCGCCAGCCGGTGCAGGCGCAGGATGTCGCCGACCATGCGCCAGAAGGTTGGCCGCAACAGGTTGCGCTTCTGCGCGAACAGCGTGGCGACGCTGCTGCCGGCCCACTCCACGTTCTCCTGCTCCAGTACCACCGAAAAGGTCATCTCGCTGGCGCGAACCGGCACCCCCAGCAGCGCAAACAGGCGGATCAGGTTGGGATAGGTGCGGTCGTTGTGCACCAGGAAGCCGGTGTCCACCGGCGCGCGGATGCCGTCCAGCTCGACATCGACGGTATTGCTGTGGCCGCCGGCGTAGGCCGCGGCCTCGAACAGCACCACCTGGTGTCCGGCCCGGCTCAGGAGCCAGGCCGAGGACAAGCCGGCAATGCCGGCACCCACCACCGCAATTTTCATGATGTCAGTCCTTTATCGATAGTGCGTTATCGGTCAATCACAACTGATTGTCAAATGTTTGTCCTGTACAAATATGGAAAATTCAACAAAAAAGCCTGACATCGTCAGGCTTTGTCCTCCACATGAGCGCCGGCTCAGTCCAGCCGGTGCTGCCGTTCGCCGCGCTGCCAGGCCTCGATATTGCTGACCAGCTGCGCCGCCAGCCTGGCCATCGCCTCGCCGCTGGCCCAGCCGACGTGCGGCGTCACGATCAGGTGCGGCAGGCGCGCCTTCAGCAGCGGATTGCCGTCGCGCGGCGGCTCCACCGACAGCACGTCGAAACCGGCGCCGCCGAGCTGGCCGAATTTCAGCGCCGCCACCAGTGCTTCCTCGTCCACCAGCCCGCCGCGCGCGGTGTTGATCAGCACCGCGCCCGGCTTCATCGCCATCAGCTCCGGCTGCGCAATCAGGTTGCGGGTGTCGTCAGTGAGCGGGCAGTGCAGCGAGATCACGTCGGAGCTGGCCAGCAGCGCGTCAAATGCCACGTAGCCGTCGCGCACCGTGGCCGCGCCCTTGCGTTCGGCAAACTGCACGCGCATGCCGAAGGCCCGCGCGCGCTGCGCCATCGCCTGGCCGATGCCGCCGCTGCCGACGATGCCCAGCGTCGCGCCCTGCAGGTCGCGGATCGGCGCGCCGAAGTGGCAGAACTGCGCCGCCTGCTGCCACACCCCGGCGGCGACATCGCGCTGGTAGGCCGGCAGGTTGCGCATCAGCGCCATCATCAGCATGAAGGCATGTTCCGCCACGGTGTCGTCGCCGTAGTGGCGGATGTTGCACACCGCGATGCCGCGCTCGCGGCAGGCGGCGACATCGATGTGGTTGTAGCCGGTGGCGGCGATGGCCAGCAGCTTCAGCCGCGGCAATGCGGCCAACGTGGCCGCGTCGAACGCGACCTTGTTGCTGATCACGATGTCGGCATCGGCACAGTGGGCCAGCAGTTGCTCGCGGCTGGTGGACGGATAGGCGGTGAAGCGGTGCGGGAAGGCACAAGACGGCACCGGGACAGGCAAGCTGTCCCGGTCGACAAACACGATGTGAGGATTCATGGAATGGACAGGTGCTAGCGCTCGAAGTTGATCAGGGCGCGATAGGCATGCCAGCTGGACAGCCCGATCAGGGGCATGATGAGCAACAGGCCGATGAACTGGGTAGCAAAACCGATCGCGGTCAGGACCACGATCATAGCCGCCCATACCAGCATCGTCAGCAAATTGCGATACACCGCCTGCACGCTCATCACCATCGCGGTGACGGTATCGACTTCCTTGTCCAGCATCATCGGAATGGCGCAGACGCTGAGCGCGAACACTGCCACAGCAAAGAAGAAGCCGGTGCCGAAGTAGGCAATCAGGAACGGCAGGTTCTCGGCGGTGAAGGCGGAGACCACCAGCTGCTCCAGCGACGGCACGCTCCCCTGGAAGAACAGCGCGAACATCAGCAGCGAGACGCGGAACCAGCCGAACACCAGCACCGCGAGCAAGGCGGCAAACAGGGTAAAGCCCGGCATGTTGACGCGCCACGCGGTCATGCTGTGCATCAGCGTCACCTTCCCGCTACCCGGTGCTTCCAGCTGCCGCGCGATATCGTACAGGCCGATGGCGAGGAACGGACCGCCCAGCAGGAACAGCGTTGCCAGGGTAATCACGTGCTGTGGTGCGAAGTCGAAATACATGTTCAGCAAGAAGCCCATCACCACAAACACGGCGCCGTAGAACAGCGAATCCGCCGGTGCGCGCCGCAAATCCTGCCAGCCCAGGCGCAGCCACTGCAGCGGCTGATCGGGTGTCACATGCCTGACCACTATATGCTCATGAGACGGTAGATGAGTAATGTCCATTGCCATTCCCCTATGTCAGATAAAATCACAGGCGAAAACTTCTCCGCTTTCTCTTTATAAGCAATTGAAGGGCAAAGACAATATCAAGATTTCGACGGCGCGGTAGCGGACTGTTAAAATGCCGCTTTCGCTAATGCAGCAAAACAAGGACATCTCATGGCAGAACTGATCATCGAAGACCTGCTGGTAGGCGACGGCGCGGAAGCCGTGGCCGCTCAGGAAGTGACCGTGCACTACACCGGCTGGCTGACCGATGGCACCAAATTCGATTCCAGCAAGGATCGCTACCAGCCGTTCAGCTTCGTGCTGGGCGAAGGCTACGTGATCAAGGGCTGGGATCAGGGCGTGCAGGGCATGAAGGTCGGCGGCAAGCGCAAGCTGACCATCCCGGCCGAGCTGGGCTACGGCGCCCGCGGTGCCGGCGGCGTGATCCCGCCGCACGCCACCCTGGTATTCGAGGTCGAGCTGCTGCAGGTCGGCTGACCCCGCCTCACCCGGCAATGAATAATGCCCCGCGCTGCGGGGCATTATTCATTTGGCGATCAGGTCTTCGGCGTTGCGCCGGGCTTTCGACTCGCGCCGCTTGTGGCGCCAGTATAAGCCGCCCAGCACCACCGCCAGCAGCGCGATGGCGATCAGGATGCCGGCCTGGCCACGGTGCACCATCTGCATCAGCCACTCGTGGTTGCGCGCGCCGAAGTAACCAAGATACACCCACACCGGCACCGAGATCAGCGCGGCAAAACCGTCCATCAACAGGAAGCGCCAGTACGGGATGCGCCGTGTCAGCCCGGCGGTGAGGAAGATCGGCGAACGCAGGCCGGGCAGGAAACGGGCGACGAACAGCACCCAGTTGCCGTAGCGGGCGAACTTCTCCTGTACCGCGGCAAAACGCTCCGGCGTCATCACCTTGGCAATCGGCTTGAAGCGCAGCACACGGTCGCCGTAGACGCGGCCGGCGAGGAACATCAGGCCATCGCCAAACAGCACGCCGGCCATGCCCACCGCAAACATCACGTGCACGTCGGTATAGCCCAGCCCGGAAATGATGCCGCCGGCGACCAGGGTAATATCCTCCGGAATCGGCACACCAAAACCACACACCAGCAACACGATGAATACGGCAAAGTAGCCATATCCCGTGAACAAATCGAGAAGAATCTGCAGGATATCCATGTCGGCCTGACAAGCTGTTGATCGGTCGAAGTACTTCCGGCAAGGCCAGGCGAAGCAGTTCAGAGAGCGGCTGCCATCATAGCACAGCCCCCGTGGCGCCCTGCTTGACTATGGTTAGGTCGCCACGGCAAAAACAAAGCCACCTTCGCAGGTGGCTTGCGCCGATGCCGGTACGCCGTCAGGCCGCTTCGATCGCCGCGGCGATTTGGCCGGCCCACTGCTCGGCCAGCGCCAGTTCATCCGCTTCGACCATCACGCGCACCACCGGTTCCGTACCGGACGGACGCAGCACCACGCGGCCACGGCCGGCCAGCGCCTGCTGTGCCTCGGCGTACTTGGCGGCACTGGCGGCCTGCCAGTCCTGGCCGTTGAGGCGCACATTGATCATCTTCTGCGGGAACGGCTGCCAGTCGTTGCAGATGGCGGCCAGATCGCTGTCCAGCTCGGCCAGCGCCGCCAGCACCTGCAGGCTGGAAATGATGCCGTCACCGGTGGTGTGCTTGTCCAGGCACAGCACGTGGCCGGACGCCTCGCCACCGACCTGCCAGCCGTTTTCGTGCAGCAGCTCCAGCACGTAGCGGTCGCCGACCTTGGCGCGGCCAAAGGCGATGCCCTGCTGCTGCAAGGCCAGCTCCATCGCCAGGTTGGTCATCACCGTGCCGACCACGCCGCCGCCAAGCTGGCCGCGCGCCGCACGCGCCTTGGCGATCACGTAGATCAGCTGGTCGCCGTCGTAGACCTTGCCGCGGCGGTCGGCCATCATCAGCCGGTCGCCATCGCCGTCCAGCGAGATGCCAAGATCGGCACCATGCTGCAACACCGCCTGGCTGATCGCCTCGGTGTGGGTGGCACCGACGCCGTCATTGATGTTGTAGCCGTTCGGCTCGCCACCGATGGTGATCACCTCGGCGCCCAGCTCGTGGAACACCTTCGGTGCGATGTGGTAGGTGGCGCCGTGCGCGCAATCGACGACCAGCTTCAGGCCCTTCAGGTTACGCTCGTTGGGGAAGGTGCTCTTGCAGAATTCGATGTAGCGGTCGGCGGCACCGTCGATGCGCCGTGCGCGGCCCAGCTCGCGCGACGGGCTGGTCTGCATCGGCGAATCCAGCATCGCCTCGATCTCGCGCTCCAGCGCGTCGTCCAGCTTCTTGCCGCCCTCGGCGAAAAACTTGATGCCGTTATCCTGATACGGATTATGCGACGCGGAGATCATCACCCCGGCCGACAAGCGCAGCGCGCGCGTCAGGTAGGCAATGCCCGGCGTCGGCAACGGGCCGGTCAAGAGCACGTTGACACCGGCGGCAGTGAGGCCGGCCTGCAGCGCCGCTTCCAGCATGTAGCCGGAAATACGGGTGTCCTTGCCGATGATCACCGTCGGGTGTTCCTGCCGCTCGTGATCGACCAGCACCTTGCCGGCGGCATAGCCGAGGCGCAGCACGAAATCGGGGGTAATCGGAAACTGGCCGACTTCGCCACGCACACCATCGGTACCAAAATATTTGCGGCTCATTATTGTTCCTTCAGACTTTTATCCTGCCGATTTTACATCGCCACCCGCTTGCGGGGGCAACTGCCGCCACAGCCGGTTTCAGCCCAGCGCCTGCCACACCTGCAGCGCCTGGTGCGTGGCCTTCACGTCGTGCACGCGGATCACCTTGGCACCGCGCTGCGCCGCCAGCAACGCCGCCGCCACGCTGGCACCGAGGCGCTGGTCCGGCTGCGGCTCGCCGGTGATGGCCCCCAGCATCGACTTGCGCGACATGCCGACCAGCAGCGGCACGCCGGCCAGTGCTTCCAGCTGCGGCAACTCGCGCAGCAGGTCGAGATTGTGCTCCAGCGTCTTGCCGAAACCGAAGCCGGGATCGGCCAGCAGCCGGTCGCGGGCGATGCCGTGCGCCAGACACAGCTCGATGCGGCGGGCGAGGTAGCTGCCGACTTCCTGTACCACGTCGGCGTAGTCCGGTTGCTGCTGCATGGTGTCCGGATTGCCCTGCTTGTGCATCAGGCAGATACCGACCTTGGCCGCCGCCACCAGCGCCAGTGCGCCATCGTCCTCCAGCGCCGACACATCGTTGATCAGGTCGACGGCACCGGCCTGCAGCGCGGCGTGCATCACCGAGGTGCGCCGGGTATCCAGCGACAGCGGCACCTGCAATGCGGCCAACCTTTCCAGTACCGGCAGCACCCGCTGCAGCTCCTCTTCCGGGCTGACGTAGGGCGCACCCGGCCGTGTCGACTCGCCGCCGATGTCGAGGATGTCGGCACCGTCGGCCAGCAGGCGCTCGGCGTGCGCCAAGGCCGCATCCAGCCGGTTGTAACTGCCGCCATCGGAAAAGGAATCCGGCGTCACGTTCAAAATGCCCATCAGCAGCGGGCGCTCGAGCGACAGGCTGAACCTGCCGCAGGCAAAAACCGACATAGCTTTCTCCAATGCAAAACAGGGTGTCAGCCTGGACTGACACCCTGTTGTTTACCTGACCTGCCTTACAGTTCTTGTGCCGGCGTCACCGATGGTTCTGGTGCCGGTGGTGCCGGCGGCTTGCTGTCCGGCTTGTTGAAACCGGCGCCCGGCGATGGCGGACGCGGCGTCTTGCCGGCCATAATGTCGTTGATCTGCTCGGCATCGATGGTTTCCCACTCCAGCAGCGCGGCGGTCATTGCCTCCACCTTGTCGCGGTTCTCGTCCAGCAGGCGGCGTGCCAGCGCGTACTGCTCATCGATGATGCGGCGGATTTCCTGATCCACTTGCTGCATGGTGGCTTCCGACATGTTCTTGTGGGTGGTCACCGAACGGCCGAGGAACACTTCACCCTCGTTCTCGCCGTACACCATCGGCCCCAGACGATCGGACATGCCGTAGCGGGTCACCATGTCGCGCGCCATCTGCGTGGCACGCTCGAAGTCGTTGGAGGCGCCGGTAGTCATCTGGTTCATGAACAGCTCTTCCGCGATGCGGCCGCCGAACAGGATGGCGATGCGGTCCATCAGGTAACCGCGGTCGTAGGCGTAGCGGTCTTCTTCCGGCAGCTGCATGGTCACCCCCAGCGCACGGCCGCGCGGGATAATGGTGACCTTGTGCACAGGATCGGATTTCGGCAGCAGCTTGGCCACTACCGCATGGCCGGACTCGTGGTAGGCGGTATTCTTTTTCTCGTCCTCGGACATCACCATCGACTTGCGCTCGGCGCCCATCATGATCTTGTCCTTGGCGGATTCGAAGTCCAGCATGTCGACCAGGCGCTTGTTGCGACGCGCGGCGAACAGTGCGGCTTCGTTGACCAGGTTGGCGAGGTCGGCACCGGAGAAGCCCGGCGTACCGCGCGCGATGATCTGCGCGTCGACGTCGGCGGCAATCGGTACCTTGCGCATGTGCACGTTCAGGATCTGCTCGCGGCCGCGGATATCCGGCAGCGGCACCACCACCTGGCGGTCGAAACGGCCGGGACGCTGCAGCGCCGGGTCCAGCACGTCCGGACGGTTGGTGGCGGCGATCACGATCACCGTCTGGTTGGTCTCGAAACCGTCCATTTCCACCAGCAGCTGGTTGAGGGTCTGTTCGCGTTCGTCGTTGCCGCCACCGAGGCCGGCACCACGCTGGCGACCGACGGCATCGATCTCGTCGATAAAGATAATGCACGGCGCGTTCTTCTTCGCCTGCTCGAACATGTCGCGCACGCGGGAGGCACCGACACCGACGAACATCTCGACGAAGTCGGAACCGGAGATACTGAAGAACGGCACCTTGGCTTCACCGGCGATGGCCTTGGCCAGCAGGGTTTTACCGGTACCCGGCGAACCGGCGAGCAGGATGCCGCGCGGAATGCGGCCACCCAGGCTCTGGTAGCGGGAAGGATCGCGCAGGTAGTCGACGATCTCCTTCACTTCTTCCTTGGCTTCATCGCAACCGGCCACGTCGGCAAAGGTCACGGTATTGGTGTCCTGGTCCAGCATGCGCGCCTTGCTCTTGCCGAACGAGAACGCCCCGCCCTTGCCGCCGCCCTGCATCTGTCGCATGAAGAAGAACCACACCCCGATCAGCAGCAGCATCGGGAACCAGCTGATGAAGATGCTCATCAGCATCGACGGTTCCTCTTCCGGCTTGGCGGAGAAGGTCACGTTGTTCTTGATCAGCACGTCCACCATTTTCACGTCGAACGGGGCGTAGGTACTGAAACTGGAGCCGTCGGTACGCTTGCCGCGCACCCACTGGCCGCGTAGCGGATTGCCTTCAATGCTCACCGTCTGAATCTTGCCGGACTCCACATCGCTCATGAATTGCGAATACTCGACCTGATTCTGGGTTTCCTGGCGCTTGGTAAACTGGTTGAACACAGTCATCAGTACAAGACCGATGATGACCCAGATCGCGATGTTTTTTCCGATATTGTTCACAAGAGCGTGCTCCTATGTGCCCTGACTTGGTAAATGGTTTTTTCTATTGTAAACCCGGCACGTCGCACTGTCAGCGACGGTCTTTGCCCAGCAGGTAGATTTCACTGGAACGGTCGCGCGAGGCCTTGGGTTTACGCGTTACGACTTCGCCAAACAGCTCGCGCATGGCTTTCAGATAGGGCTGAAAATCACTGCCCTGGAACACTTTGACGAGAAAACTGCCGCCGGGTTTCAAATGGTCACGGACAAATTCCAGTGCCAGCTCATTCAGATGAAAGCTTCTGGCCTGATCAATCCCGCTCATCCCTGAGATATTGGGCGCCATATCGGAAATTACAAGGTCCAGCTGCCGCCCGCCGAGCATGGTCACGAACTCCTCCAGCACCTCGTCGTCACGGAAGTCACCCTGGATGAAGGCGACGTCGGCGATCGGGTCCATCGGCAGGATGTCGATGGCAAACACCTTGCCGTTGTCGCCGACGATGCGTGCCGCCACCTGCGACCAGCTGCCCGGCGCCGAGCCGAGATCGGCCAGCACGGTGCCCGGCCGGATCAGCTTGTCCTTGTCGTTGATTTCCAGCAGTTTGTACGCCGCGCGCGCGCGATAGCCGTCTTTTTGGGCCATTTGCACATAGTGATCGTTGACGTGCTCACGCAGCCAGGCGTTGCTAGACTTGCTTCTTGCCATGTGGATTCCAGTAATTAATGCATGTGCCGTTTGGGGAATGACCTAAAGTTTAGTAAAATCGTTTTTTAATCTGAAACTTGAAGCCACAATGAAAATCGAACTGACCCCAGTCGAGCGCCAATATCTGAAGGGTTTGGCCCACTCGCTCAGCCCCGTCGTGATGATCGGCAACAATGGCCTGACCGAGTCGGTTATCCGTGAAATCGCCGTCAGCCTGGACGCCCACGAACTGATCAAGGTGCGCGTTCTCGGCGACGACCGCGCGGCACGCGTGGCCATGTATGACCAGATTGCAAACGATCTGGGCGCCGGTCAAGTGCAGCACATCGGCAAGCTGCTGGTGCTGTTCCGCCCGTCCGAGGCCAAGCGCATCGACCTGCCGAAAAGCAAGAAGGCACTCAAGGCACGCCCTTGAGCGTTGCCGGCTAGCGGGCGGCGGTCACGGACCGCTGCGCGCGCATGACAGACAAAAAGCGGTGGCGATGCCACCGCTTTGTCTTTGTCGGCCCGCACAAAGGTAGTACGGCTCAGTTGTCGCTGCGCAGCAGGTACACCAGCGCCATCAGGCTTTGCAGCAGGTAGATCAGGCTGGAGATGGCATGCCAGGTGGCAAAACCGCCACCGAACAGCCCTTCCGCAGCATGGTTCATCTGCAGCTTGAGGCTGGCGATGATCGGTGTCACCGCGAAGTGGTTGATCACGATGCACACCAGCATGCCCAGCAGCAGCCAGAAACCGCCCTGCTTCAGGCCGCGTGCGCCGTAGCGCAACACGTAGTCGGCGAGCAGGAAGATGCCGCACACCAGCCCGACCCAGGCGATGGCGGCAAACAGCCGCCCCGCCACCATGCCGGCGGTCACGTTATCCAGTGCCGAAAACAGGATGGGGGCCACGATGATGCCGACCACCCACATGCCGCCGATCCACAGGGTCCGGGCAATTGCACGCAATCCGTCCATTGGTCTTCCTCTTCCCGGCCGGCTTTGCGGCCAACGTTACAGCACCCGCCTGGCCGCAGCCAGCCGCCGCGCTCAGATGTAGCGCACTTCCAGCACTTCGTACTCGCGGATGCCACCCGGGGCCATCACCTCGGCCACGTCGCCTTCCACCTTGCCGATCAGCGCGCGCGCGATCGGCGAGTTGACCGACACCTTGCCCAGCTTGATGTCGGCTTCGTCGTCGCCGACGATCTGGTAGGTCTTTTCTTCTTCGCTTTCCAGATCGGTGAGCAGCACGGTGGTGCCGAACACGATGCGGCCGTCGGCATCCAGCTCGGTCGGATCGATGATCTGGGCGTTGGAGATTTTGCCCTCCAGTTCGGCAATACGGCCCTCGACAAAGGCTTGGCGCTCTTTGGCGGCGTCGTATTCTGCATTCTCGGATAGATCGCCTTGCGCGCGCGCTTCGGCAATGGCCTCGATCACCGACGGACGCTCAATGCTTTTCAGACGCTGCAATTCGGCCTTCAGCTGTTCGGCACCACGCACGGTCAACGGGACTTTGTTCATGACTCGGTTCTCCAAGGGCGTACTGCTGCCCTGTGATAAAAGCGCAAGCCGCCGTACGGGACGGCGGCTTTGCTGGACGTTTGATTCAGCGGTGATTGTAACGAGATTTTGCTCCGGGTTCAAAGGTTGGCCGCATGCGGCCAACCTTTGACCGTGCTTAGCCCTTCAGCTCGGCGTGCAGCTGCTGCACGCTGTAGACGTCGAAATCATCGACGTGCGACAGGCCGACGCAGACCGCCTTGGCACCGGCCAGGGTGGTGTACTGCGGCACGCGCATCTGCAGCGCGGAGCGGCGGATGGCGTGGCTGTCCTGGATCGCCTTGCGCTTCTCGTCCACGGTGTTGACCAGCACGTCGATTTCGCCGTTCTTGATCATGTCGACGATGTGCGGACGACCTTCGTTCACCTTGTTCACCACCTGCACCACGATGCCGGCGTCGGCCATCGCCTTGGCGGTACCGCGGGTGGCGCACACGCCGAAGCCCAGCTTCTGCAGTTCGCGCGCCACTTCGATGCCACCTTCCTTGTCGCTCTCGCGCAGGGACAGGAACACCTTGCCGGTACGCGGCAGGCGGTCGCCGGCAGCCAGCTGGCCCTTGACGAAGGCTTCGGCAAAGGTGCGGCCAACGCCCATCACTTCACCGGTCGACTTCATTTCCGGCCCGAGGATGGTATCCACGCCCGGGAACTTGATGAACGGGAACACCGCTTCCTTGACCGCGTAGTACGGCGGAATCACTTCCTTGGTGAAACCCTGTTCGATCAGGCTGATGCCGGCCATGGCACGGGCGGCGATCTTGGCCAGCGGCGCACCGGTCACTTTCGACACGAACGGCACGGTACGCGACGCACGCGGGTTCACTTCCAGCACGTAGATGGTGTCTTTCTGGATCGCGAACTGCACGTTCATCAGGCCGACCACGTTCAGCGCACGCGCCATCGCTTCGGTCTGGCGGCGAATCTCGTCCTGCACCGCCGGGAACAGGCTGTACGGTGGCAGCGAGCAGGCGGAGTCACCGGAGTGGACACCGGCCTGTTCCACGTGCTGCATGATGCCGCCGATCACCACGGTGGTGCCGTCGGAGACGCAGTCGACATCGACCTCGATGGCGTCGTTGAGGAAGCGGTCCAGCAGCACCGGGCTGTCGTTGGACACCTTCACCGCTTCGCGCATATAGCGTTCCAGGTCGGCCGGCTCGTGCACGATTTCCATCGCGCGGCCGCCCAGTACGTAGGATGGACGCACCACCAGCGGGTAGCCGATCTCTTCGGCCAGACGCATGGCGTCAACCGGGTTGCGCGCGGTGCGGTTCGGCGGCTGCTTCAGGCCGAGGTCGTTCAGCAGCTGCTGGAAGCGCTCGCGGTCTTCAGCGGCGTCGATCATGTCTGGGCTGGTGCCGATGATCGGTACGCCATTGGCTTCCAGCGCGCGCGCCAGTTTCAGCGGCGTCTGGCCGCCGTACTGCACGATCACGCCGAACGGCTTCTCGATGCGGCAGATTTCCAGCACGTCTTCCAGCGTCAGCGGCTCGAAGTACAGGCGGTCGGAGGTGTCGTAGTCGGTGGACACGGTTTCCGGGTTGCAGTTGACCATGATGGTCTCGAAACCGGATTCGCGCAGGGACAGCGCGGCGTGTACGCAGCAGTAGTCGAATTCGATACCCTGGCCGATACGGTTCGGGCCGCCACCCAGTACCATCACCTTCTTGCGGTCGGTCGGATTGGACTCGCACTCTTCTTCATAAGTGGAGTACATGTAGGCGGTGTTGGTGGCGAATTCGGCGGCGCAGGTATCCACGCGCTTGTACACCGGATGCAGCTTCAGCCCCCAGCGGTGGCTACGCACGGCGGCCTGGTCGGTACCCAGCAGCTCGCCGAGGCGACGGTCGGAGAAGCCCTTGCGCTTCAGGCGACGCAATTCGTCGTAGCCCAGGCTGTCTGCCTTGCGGCCGACCAGCGCTTTTTCTTCACCGATCAGGTCTTCGATCTGCGCCAGGAACCATGGGTCGATCTTGCTCACGGCGAAAATGTCGTCGCGGCTCATACCGATACGGAAGGCATCTGCCACGTAGAGAATACGGTCAGGACCGGGCGCACCCAGTTCGTGACGAATGGTTTCTTCGTCCTGGCTGACCGAGTTGAAGCCGGACAGGCCGGTTTCCAGACCGCGCAGGGCTTTTTGCATCGATTCTTGCAGCGTGCGGCCCATGGCCATCACTTCGCCGACCGACTTCATTTGCGTGGTCAGACGGTCGTCGGCCTGCGGGAATTTCTCGAAGGCAAAACGCGGGATCTTGGTGACGACATAGTCGATGGACGGCTCGAACGAGGCCGGGGTAGCACCGCCGGTGATGTCGTTCTTCAGTTCGTCGAGGGTGAAGCCGACCGCCAGCTTGGCGGCGATCTTGGCGATCGGGAAGCCGGTGGCCTTGGACGCCAGTGCCGAGGAACGCGACACGCGCGGGTTCATCTCGATCACGATCATCTCGCCGGTGTCCGGGTTGGTCGCGAACTGCACGTTGGAACCGCCAGTGTCGACACCGATTTCACGCAGCACCGCCAGCGAGGCGTTACGCATGATCTGGTATTCCTTGTCGGTCAGCGTCTGCGCCGGAGCCACGGTGATGGAGTCGCCGGTGTGCACGCCCATCGGGTCGAAGTTCTCGATCGAGCAGATGATGATGCAGTTGTCGTTGCGGTCGCGCACCACTTCCATCTCGTACTCTTTCCAGCCGAGTACCGATTGCTCGATCAGCAGTTCGTGGGTTGGCGACGCTTCGAAACCGCGCTCGCAGATGGCCAGGAACTCTTCCTTGTTGTAGGCGATACCGCCGCCGGAACCGCCCATGGTGAACGACGGACGGATCAGGGTCGGGAAGCCGACCTTGGTCTGCGCTTCCAGCGACTCTTCCAGGGTGTGGCAGACGAAGGACAGGGGGCAGGACAGGCCGATCTTGGCCATCGCCTCCTTGAAGCGGCCGCGATCTTCCGCCTTGTCGATGGCGTCTTCGGTAGCACCGATCAGCTCGACCTTGTACTTTTCCAGCACGCCGTTGCGCGCCAGGTCCAGCGCGCAGTTCAGCGCGGTCTGGCCGCCCATGGTCGGCAGGATCGCGTCCGGACGCTCCTTGGCGATGATCTTTTCCACTACCGGCCACGAGATCGGCTCGATGTAGGTGACATCGGCCATGTCCGGGTCGGTCATGATGGTGGCCGGGTTGGAGTTCACCAGAATGACTTTGTAGCCTTCTTCACGCAGTGCCTTGCACGCCTGCGCGCCGGAGTAGTCAAACTCGCAGGCCTGGCCGATGACGATCGGGCCAGCGCCAATGATGAGAATGCTCTTGATATCAGTACGTTTAGGCATGGTAATCGCTCAATATTGTTCAATGTTTTACACGCTCCGGCAGGCTGACGCGGCCTGCTGCCGGAGACGCTGGGTAGTTACAGGCTGGCGGCGGCCAACTTGGCGCCGAAACCGATAAACATGGCACCGACCGCCCCGCCCATTGCCGCCGACAGGCGACGGCGGCGGCGGAACGCCTCGGCCAGATGATTGCCGGCCAGGATCAGCGTGGTCAGGTACAGCGCGCTGCACAGCTGCACGATGGCGCCGAGGATGGCAAAGGTCAGTGCCGGGTAGTGATAGGCCGGATCGACGAACTGCACGAAGAACGACACGAAGAACAGGATCGCCTTCGGGTTCATCAAGCTGATCAGCAGCGCCTTGGAAAACGGGCGGTTGATGTCCAGCACCGGTGCCGCCACCGCGGCCTGGCCCTGGCGGCGCTGTTGCCAGCCGGTCCAGGCGCCACGCAGCATGGCGATGCCGATCCACGCCAGATAGGCGCCGCCGGCATACTTGACGATGGCAAACAGCGCCGGATTGGCCTGCAGCAGACCGGCGGCGCCGGTTGCAGCCAGGGTCATCAGCACGAAATCACCGACGAACACGCCACAGGCGCCGGCAAAGCCGGCGCGCACCCCGCGTTGCGCCGCCACCGACAGCACATACATCGAATTGGGGCCCGGCAGCAGCACGATGAAGATGGTGCCGAGTATGTAGGTGGTCAGATCAGTGATACCGAACATGATGCGTCCTCCGTGATCAGGCCGGCTTGTGCGCGGCCATCAGCGAGATGAAACGGTCAAACAGGTAGGCCACGTCTTCCGGCCCCGGGCTCGCTTCCGGGTGTCCCTGGAACGAGAATGCCGGGCGGTCGGTCAGCGCGATGCCCTGCACCGTCTGGTCGAACAGCGAACGGTGGGTAATGCGCACGTTGGCCGCAAGGCTGGCTTCGTCAACCTGGAAACCGTGGTTCTGGCTGGTGATCATCACGCGGCCGGAATCGAGATCCTGCACCGGGTGGTTGGCACCGTGGTGGCCGAACTTCATCTTGGAAGTCTTGCCGCCGGTGGCCAGGCCCAGCAACTGGTGACCGAGGCAGATGCCGAAGACCGGCAGCTTGGTGTCCAGGATGTCGCGGATGGCGCTGATCGCGTAGTCGCACGGTTCCGGATCGCCAGGACCGTTGGACAGGAACACGCCGTCCGGTTTCAGTGCCAGCACGTCCTTGGCCGGCGTCTCGGCCGGTACCACGGTCAGCTTGCAGCCGCGCTCGGCCAGCATGCGCAGGATGTTGCGCTTGACGCCGAAATCGTAGGCCACCACGTGGAATGGGGTCTCGGTCTGCTCGACATAGCCCTGGCCCAGACGCCATTCGCGGGTCGTCCAGCCGTAGGCTTCCTTGCAGCTGACCACCTTGGCCAGATCCTGGCCGGCCATGCTGCCGAAACCGCGTGCCAGCTCGACGGCTTTCGCCTCATCGATGTCACCGGCCATGATGCAGCCGGGCTGGGCGCCTTTTTCGCGCAGGATGCGCGTCAGCTTGCGGGTGTCGATGTCGGCGATGGCGACGACATTGTTTCTCTTCAGATAATCGGACAGCGACTCTTCCGCACGGAAGTTGCTGTGCAGCAGTGGCAGATCACGAATGATCAGGCCAGATGCAAAGACGGCGCCGGACTCGGTATCTTCCGAGTTGGCGCCGACGTTGCCGATATGAGGATAAGTCAGGGTGACGATCTGCCGGGTATAGGACGGGTCGGTAAGGATTTCCTGATAACCGGTCATGGCAGTATTGAATACTACCTCTCCGACGGTGTGGCCGTTGGCTCCGATGGCGACGCCTTTGAACAGCGTGCCGTCAGCCAAGGCAAGAATCGCGGGTACGGTTGTCACTGGCTGGCTCCTAATAATGATATTTTTGATTTATTGATACAACAAACGGGACTATAGCGACGTGCGCTTGTCCCGTTCGGTTAAACTTTTCAAGTATATCCTGTTTTCGGCCATCGCGGCAAGGCCGCACGCGGCAACTGATGCTTTTCTGAACAATGGATACAGTCGCCATCACCGGCTAAGCCCTTGTTTACGCTAGCGTCAACCTTACAAAAAATGCGCGCGCCCGGCAAGTTGTTCTGCGCCGGGCGCCGGCCAGCCACACGTCCCGTCATTAACCACCAGCGCCGATCGCCGCATAAAAAACCGCCGGTGCCATAACTGCGGCACCGGCGGTTTTCATACTCGGGACCGTCACTCAGAACAGCGCTTCGTCCAGTTCCAGCACGCTGTCGCCACCGTGAACGATAGCGGCCGCCAGACCGGCGGTCTGCGGCAACAAGTGCTCGCCGTAGAAACGGGCGGTGACGATCTTCGCCGCGAGGAAGTCGGCATCGGCATCCTCGTCGCCCTGCTGCGCCCTGGCGATCAGCGCGGCGCGCCCCATCATCCAGCCGCCGAGCACGATGCCCATCAGTTTGAGGAAGGGCACCGACCCGGCGGCAGCCAGCTGCGGCCGGCTACCGAAGGTGTCGAGGATGAAGGCGACGCAACGCTCGGCATCCTTCTCCGCGGCCTCAAGGTTGGCCGCAAGGCTGGCGTAGCCCGCCGCCGCCAGCTTGCCGGCGGTGACCTTGACCTCCTCCAGCAACCAGCGCGCGGTGACGCCGTCTTCCGCTGCGGTCTTGCGCCCGATCAGGTCCAGCGCCTGGATGCCGGTGGTGCCTTCGTAGATGGCGGTGATGCGCGCGTCGCGACAATACTGCGCGACGCCGGTCTCCTCGATATACCCCATGCCGCCGTGGATCTGCATCGCCAGGCTGGTGATCTCGTTGGCCTGCTCGGTGTTCCAGCCCTTCACGATCGGGATCAGGAAGTTGACCAGCGCCTGGCTGCGCGCTGCCTCGCGGGCCACCGGATCGCGCGCGGCGCGGTCCAGCGCCGCGGCGGCGTAGAACGCCAGTGCGCGCTGCGCCTCAATCTGTGCCTTCATCGTCATCAGCATGCGGCGCACGTCCGGGTGCCGGATGATGGCGACGCCGGCCGGGTCGGGGCTGCCGACGGCACGGCTCTGCACGCGGTCACGCGCGTACTCCACCGCCTTCTGGTAGGCACGCTCCGACACCGCCATGCCCTCGATGCCGACCCCCAGGCGCGCGTGGTTCATCATGGTGAACATGTAAGCCAGACCCTTGTTGGCCTCACCCACCAGGTAGCCGATGGCGCCGCCGTCGTCACCGAAGCTCATCACCGCGGTCGGGCTGCCGTGGATGCCCAGCTTGTGCTCGATCGACACGCAGCGCACGTCGTTGCGCGCGCCGAGGCTGCCGTCGGCATGAACCAGGAACTTGGGCACGATGAACAGCGAGATGCCCTTCACCCCGGCCGGCGCATCCGGCAGCCGCGCCAGCACCAGGTGGACGATATTGTCCGCCATGTCGTGCTCGCCCCAGGTGATGAAAATTTTCTGACCGCTGATCTTGTAGCTGCCTTCGCCCACCGGAATGGCGCGCGAACGCACCTGCGCCAAGTCGGAGCCGGCCTGCGGCTCGGTCAGGTTCATGGTGCCGGTCCACTCGCCGGTCGACATGCGTGGCAGGTAGATATTTTTCAATTCGTCAGACGCGTGGTGATTGATCGCCTCGATCGCGCCCAGCGTCAGCATCGGTGCCAGCGAGAACGCCAGGTTGGCCGAGCACCACATTTCCTCTGCGGCCAACGCTACCAGCGCCGGCAGGCCCTGGCCGCCGAACTCAGCCGGCGCGCGCAGGCCGACCCAGCCGGATTCGACATACTGCTGCCACGCGTCCTTGAAGCCTTCCGGTGCGGTCACCGTGCAGTCGGGCGCCCACTTGGCGCCCGTGTCGCCCTGCTGGTTGATCGGCGCCAGCACATTTTCGGCGAACTTGGCGCCCTCCTCCAGAATGGCGTCGGTCAGCTCCACCGAGCAATCCTCGTAGCCGGGCAGGGTGCAGATGGCCGGCAGCTCCGCCAGCTCGTTCAGGGCAAAGCGGATGTCTTTGCTGGGTGCCTTGTAAATCATCGATAGCTCCTCTGTGTCATTTCTCGTCATTTCTCGTGCAAAAAAACCGGCCATGTGTCCGCCAACGGACAAGCCGCACGCTGCGCACTGCGCGATGTGGACTCCTCCCGACGAACCGGTCATGGCCGGTGTTCTTGTGTGGTGCGGCACCGTAGCGCCGCACCTTATTTTGATTACTGCGTTTTGATTACAGCGGGTGTTACTTGGACAGCTCGGCGATCAGCTCCGGCACCACGGTGAACAGGTCACCGACGATGCCGTAGTCGGCCACCTGGAAGATCGGCGCCTCTTCATCCTTGTTGATCGCCACGATCACCTTGGAATCCTTCATGCCGGCCAGATGCTGGATGGCACCGGAGATGCCCACCGCCACGTACAGCTGCGGCGCCACCACTTTGCCGGTCTGGCCTACCTGGTAGTCGTTCGGCGCGTAGCCGGCATCCACCGCGGCGCGCGAGGCACCGACGGCAGCGGACAGCTTGTCGGCCAGCGGCTCGATCACCGCCTTGAACTGCTCTTCCGAACCCAGCGCACGACCACCGGACACGATGATCTTGGCAGCGCCCAGTTCCGGACGGTCGGACTTGGTCAGCTCCTGGCCGACAAAGCTGGACAGGCCGGCGTCGGACACGGTGGCGACCGCTTCAACGTTGGCCGCACCGCCAGTAGCCGCCGCTTCGAAGGCGGTGGTACGCACGGTGATCACCTTGATGGCATCAAGCGACTGCACGGTGGCCAGCACGTTGCCGGCGTACACCGGGCGCACGAAGGTATCGGCCGACTCGATGGCGATGATGTCGGAAAGCTGCGCCACGTCCAGCAGCGCGGCGACGCGCGGCAGCAGGTTCTTGCCGTAGGAGGTTGCCGGTGCCAGCACGTGGCTGTAACCCTTGGCCAGTTCCACCACCAGCGGTGCCAGGTTTTCGGCCAGGCCGTGGGCGTAGGCGGCGTTGTCGGCCAGCAGCACCTTGGCCACGCCGGCGACGGCCTTGGCGGCATCGGCAGCAGCGGCGGCATTGTGGCCGGCGACCAGCACGTGCACTTCGCCCAGCTTGGCGGCGGCGGTAACGGTGTTCAGAGTGCCTGCTTTCAGGCTCTGGTTGTCGTGTTCAGCGATAACGAGAATGGCCATGGCTTACAGCACCTTTGCTTCGTTTTTGAGTTTGGCCACCAGCTCGGCGGCATTGGCAACCTTGATACCGGCCGAGCGCTTGGCAGGCTCGGCCACTTTCAGGGTTTTCAGGCGCGGGGCGACATCGACGCCCAGCTCGGCCGGGGTGGTTTTGTCCAGCGGCTTTTTCTTGGCGGCCATGATGTTCGGCAGCTTGACGTAGCGCGGCTCGTTCAGGCGCAGGTCGGTGGTCACCACCGCCGGCAGGCGCAGCTTGACGGTTTCCAGGCCGCCATCCACTTCGCGGGTCACGTCCACGGTTTCCGCGGCGACATCCACTTTCGAGGCGAAGGTACCCTGCGCCCAGCCCAGCAGCGCCGATACCATCTGACCGGTCTGGTTGGCGTCGTCATCGATCGCCTGCTTGCCGACGATCAGCAGCTGCGGCTGTTCCTTGTCCGCAATCGCCTTCAGCAGCTTGGCCACCGCCAGCGGCTGCAGCTCGGCGTCGGTTTCCACCAGGATGGCGCGGTCGGCACCCATCGCCAGTGCGGTACGCAGTGTTTCCTCGCACTGCTTCACCCCCAGCGATACCACCACGATCTCGGAGACCTTGCCGGCTTCTTTCAGACGCACAGCCTCTTCCACCGCGATCTCGTCGAACGGGTTCATCGACATCTTGACGTTAGCGACATCCACATCAGTGCCATCGGCCTTGACCCGGACTTTCACGTTGTAATCGACAACGCGTTTCACAGCGACTAGAGCTTTCATATTCCTCCAGCGAACTCTCTGAGTTGAACAATTGTCGTCAATGTGCGGCTGTTTGGCGTGAGGCGACAGCGCAATCTCAAACAAGCGTTTAATTGGTAGATTGCCTACAAAAAAACTGCAGTACAACAGGGGTGACACAAATATTACGCCATTTTCCCCGTAATTTGCATTTGAGGTAAAGCGTGTCAGAATGCGCTGCAACAATTGAGCATGTCATAACACGCCGACAGACCGGACATTCCTGCCGCAAGTGCTGCCATCGTGGTGCCTACTTGCGGCTTTTCTTGCCAAAACAGGGAGCACAGCATGACTGTCTACTTCGAAGATATCCAGATCGGTGACAGCGCCGAATACGCCAAAACCATCACCGAGGCCGATATCCTGATGTTTGCCGCCGTCTCCGGCGACGACAATCCGGTGCACATCAACCAGGAATACGCCGAAGCGTCGATGTTCAAGACCCGCATCGCCCACGGCATGCTCACCGCCGGGCTGATCTCCACCGTGGTCGGCACCCGCCTACCGGGCAACGGCACCATCTACCTGTCGCAATCGACCAAGTTCAAGGCACCGGTACGCCTCGGCGAGACCGTCACCGCCCGCGTCACCGTCACCGAGCTGGACCCGGCGAAGAAGCGCGTCAAGTTCGCCACCCAGTGCCTGGTGAAAGGCAATGTGGTACTGGAAGGCGAATCGCTGGTCATCGCGCCGTCGCGTCCCGCCTGATGAGCACGCTGCGCATCGAACGGCTGTGCGACGAGCACGGCCACATCACCCAGCCGCAAATCCTGGCTGCGGCAATGGCGGTGCATCGACAGCTGCGGCCGATGCTGCCGGAAACCGCCGCCGACTACGTCGCCAAGATGGCGCGCATCACCGGCTACGGCGCACGGCTGGTGGCGGCGCTGAACGAGGACGATCAGGTGCTGGGACTGGCGCTGTATCGCGTCTACGAAAACACCTACGAAGACCTGCGGCTGTACATCGACGACCTGGTCACCGACGAGCGCCTGCGCTCGCAAGGCGTCGGCAGCACGCTGATCGACTGGTGCGAGGCCGAGGCGCGGGCACTGGGCTGCCGCTTCCTGGTGCTGGATTCCGGCACCTGGCGCACCGCCGCGCACAAACTGTACCTGCGCAAGGAGTTCGTGATTTCCTCCTTCCACTTCACCCGCGCGCTGAACTGAGCGGGCACCTGGGGTTGGCCGCAGTCCTTGCGGCCAACCTTTCACGCCCTGGCCTGTTGTTGCGCCAGCGCCCAGGCGACCGACTCGCGCACCACTTCCTCCGCATGATCCTGCCGCTGTTGCAACGCAACAACAATCTCGGCCGCATACGGCGCATTGCCCAGCCCGATGGCCAGATTGGACAGCCACTTGGCGTAGCCGATGCGGTAGATCGGGCTGCCGGCCATGCGGCTGGCGAAGGTCGCCTCGTCCCAGCCGAACAGCTCCAGCAGGCTGACATCGTCCAGCCCGTGGCGCACGGCAAAATCGTCCTCTGCACTGTGCACCACGAAGCGGTTCCACGGGCAGGCCAGCTGGCAGTCGTCACAGCCATAGACGCGGTTGCCGATCAGCGGCCGCAACGGCTCCGGTATCGCGCCCTTCAGCTCGATGGTGAGGTAGGAAATGCAGCGCCGGGCGTCAACCTGGTACGGCGCCACGATGGCGCCGGTTGGACAGACATCCATACAGCGGGTACAACTGCCGCAGTGGCCGTCCTCGCTGTCATCTTCCGGCAACGGCAGATCGGTGAGAATCTCGCCGAGGAAAAACAGCGAGCCCTGCTTCTTGTTGAGCAGCAGCGTGTGCTTGCCGCGCCAGCCCTGCCCCGCCTGTGCCGCCAGCGCCACCTCGGCCAGCGGTGCGCTGTCGGTGAACACGCGGTAGCCATGCTCGCCCACCGCCTGCGTGATGCGCTCGGCCAGCTTCTGCAGCCGGTTGCGCACCACCTTGTGGTAGTCGCGGCCCAGCGCATAGCGCGACAGGTAGGCACGCGTGCCATCGGCCAGCACCGCCTCGGCAGCGCGTGCCGCCGCCGGCCAGTAGTGCATGCGCAGGCTGATCACGCGCACCGTACCGGGCACCAGCTCCGCCGGGCGCACGCGCAGTACGCCATGGCGCGCCATGTACTCCATTTCGCCGTGGTTGCCCGCCGCCAGCCACGCCAGCAGGCTGGCTTCGGCCTCTGCCGGCAGCGCCGCCCGCGTGATGCGCGCGTCGGCAAAACCGAGTTCTTTGGCCCATCCCTTGATTTGGCTGGCCAATTGGCGATAATTCTCGCTTTTACAGGATATTTCACTCATGGCAACGGATGATACCAGCCTGCGGCAAGGCTTCCTTGCCGATGAAAGCGCCACCCTGCAACTAGGTGCCACGTTGGCCGCAGTGCTGCATGGCGGCATCCAGCTGCAACTGCACGGCGACCTCGGTGCAGGCAAGACCACTTTCACCCGCGGCCTGCTGCAGGCGCTGGGCCATCCGGGGCGGGTGAAAAGCCCGACCTACACCCTGGTGGAAAGTTACAGCCTGCCGCCGCTGACGGTGCACCACTTCGACCTGTACCGCTTTGCCGATCCGGACGAGTGGCACGATGCCGGCTTCGGCGACTACTTTGCCGCCGACACGCTGTGCGTCGTCGAATGGCCGGACAAGGCCGGCAGCTGTCTGCCGCCGCCTGACCTGGCGCTGGAACTCTCGGTTTGCGACGCTGGTCGCAACTATCGTCTTCAAGCCTTTAGTGAAACAGGACACCAATGTCTCTCCCGCCTCGCGACCCCCGCCGCCGCCAGCTGATCGGCGCCGCCGCGGCCACGTTTTTCCTGAGCGTCAGCCGCATCGGCTTCGCCAGCAGCAGCCAGATCGTGGCGGTACGAGTGTGGCCGTCGTCGACCTATACCCGCGTTACCATCGAGGCCAGCGAAGCCATCCGCTACAAGCATTTCAGCCTCGCCGAGCCGAACCGGCTGGTGATCGACCTGGAAGGCGTGCAGCTGACCGGCATCCTGCAGGACATCAACAAGCAGATCCAGAGCGCCGACCCCTTCATCCAGACCGCGCGCGCCGGCCAGTTCAACAGCAACACCGTACGCCTGGTGCTGGACCTGCGCAACGAGGTCAAGCCGCAGATCTTCTCGCTGCAGCCGATCGGCGAGTACCGGCACCGGCTGGTGGTGGACCTGTATCCGGCCAGCGGCCAGCAGGACGATCCGTTGCTGGCGCTGCTGCAGGACTACAACAAGGGGCAGTTGAACGAGCAGGCGCCGCTGGGCAGCAAGGGCCGTACCGACAAGAACCGCATCATCACCGTGGTGATCGATCCGGGACACGGCGGCGAAGACCCCGGCGCCGTCGGCCCGTCCGGTGTCTATGAAAAAGACGTGGTGCTGCGCATCAGCCGCCAGCTGAAGAAGCTGATCGATAGCGAAAAGAACATGAAGGCGCACCTGACACGCGACGAGGACGTATTCATCCCGCTGGGGGTGCGCGTGGCCAAGGCGCGCAAGCTCGGCGCCGACCTGTTCATCTCCATCCATGCCGATGCCGTCGCCAACCGCACCGCCAACGGCTCCTCGGTGTTCGCGCTGTCGGAAAACGGCGCCACCAGCAGCATGGCGCGGCTGCTGGCCAAGAGCCAGAACGACGCCGACCTGATCGGCGGCGTCAAGATCAGCGGCAAGGACCGCTACCTCGCCCACACCCTGTTCGACCTGACACAGACCGCCACCATCAATGACAGCCTCAAGCTGGGCAAGTCGGTACTCGGCAAGATGGGCAACCTCAACCGCCTGCACAAGTCGCAGGTGGAGCAAGCAGGCTTTGCCGTACTCAAGGCGCCGGACATCCCCTCCATCCTGGTGGAAACCGCGTTCATCAGTAACTACGAGGAAGAAAAGAAACTGGTCAGCCCGGCCTTCCAGCAGCAGATGGCGGAGGCGATCATGTCCGGCGTGCGCCAGTATTTTGCGCAGGGAGCGGTGCTGGCCCGCATCTGAATTACCGGCTAGCAATGAAAAAGCCGTTGCCTTGCGGGCAACGGCTTTTTGCTGGCTGGCGCTCTGCGCTCAGTCGGGATGGTCGTCAAACGGCAGATCCGGTGACGCCGGCACGCGGTACTGCTCGTCGGCCCACTGTCCGAGGTCGATCAGCTTGCAGCGTTCGCTGCAGAACGGGCGGTACGGGCTGTCCGGCCCCCAGCGTACCGGGGTCTTGCATTGCGGACAGGGAACGATAGTGGGTGACGTCATCGGTAATCAGAACTTGCAAAAGGTCAGGGTGAATTCGATATCCTGCTCCACCTGGCGCGAACGCACCTCGCCGGTGCCGGCATCGATAAAACGGATATTCAGTGCGTACTTGTTGGCGGAGACTTCCGGTACCACCTGGTAGCGCTCATCAAAGCTGACGCGGATCAGCTGCACCACCTTGCCGCCGGACATCTGCTGGAACGCGCCACGGCGCGCGACATAGGAAAAATGCTTACCGCTGTCGCGCAGCAGTTTCAGCAGGATGGCCGCCGCCTGCGCCGTCGGCATCAGCGGCAGCGACCAACGCTGCAGGTCGGCGCGGCGTTGCGCCACCGGCTGCTGCAGCCACAGGTGATAGGACGGCAGGTCGAACGAGCAGGTGCCACCGGGAATGATGGAACGCTGCTTGATCGCCATCAGCCACTCGTTCTCGCGCAGATGCTGGCCAAAACGGCTGCTCAGTTCCAGCAGATGCTGCGACGCCAGCTCGATCTCGTCCAGCACCTGCTCCAGCGCCACCTGTTCGATCGCCGGGCTTTCGCGCCAACTCTCCAGCGCCTGCTTCTGCCGCTCCAGCTCCTGCAGCAGCTCCGACTTCAACTCGGTACGGCCGGCCGCCTCCAGCACCTCGAACAGCGCCATCAAGGCGGCGTGATGCTGGTATGGCTCGTCCTGCGCCATGAAGAAAGCCAACCGCTGGTAGAGCTGCTCCAGCCGGAGCAGCGTTCTGGTACGTTCGGTAACAGGAAACTCGAAACTAGTCACAGCGCCGGATCCACAGAATTTGAAGGGGCAGCAAGGTTGGCCGCAGCGAAACGTTGCAGATAATAACGATGTTTGTTCTCGACTTGAAGCGACAATAGCGCCAAATCGCCACTATTATCAAGCACGGCATCCGCCAGTGCCCGCCGCTGCTCACGCGGCATCTGCGCGGCGATGATGGCATCCACCTGCGCCGCCGGCAAGCCGCTGCGCTGCATCACCCGCTCGCGCTGCAATTGCGGCTCGCAATCCACCAGCAATGTTTCGGCCACCAGGTTTCGATAGGCCGCGGTTTCAAACAGCAGCGGCACCGCCAGCAGCACGTAGGGCGCCTGTTGCAATGCCAGCTGCCGCCGGCTTTCCGCCAGGATCAGCGGATGAAGAATAGCCTCCAGCCGCTGTCGCTCGCCGGCATCGACAAACACCTTCTGCCGCATCGCGGCACGGTCCAGTGCGCCTTCCGCCGTCTGGATCGCGGCACCAAACTGCGCCACCAGCGCCGGCATCGCGGCGCCACCAGCCGCGGTCAACTGATGCGCGATACGATCTGTATCGACACAGGGAATGCCCAGCCTGGCAAACAACGCCTCGACGGTGCTCTTGCCGGCACCAATGCCGCCGGTGAGGCCGATCACCGGGCTAGGCACCGAGATACCACTGCATGATGGCAGGCCCCCATACGAAGGCACACCAGCCGGCCAGCGCCAGATACGGCCCGAAGGGCATGGTTTGGCCTTTTTCATGCTTCGACAGCAGCAGCAACAGGATGCCGAATACCGCGCCCAGCACCGACGACAGCAGGATCACCAGCGGCAACAGCATCCAGCCCAGCCAGGCCCCCAGTGCCGCCAGCAGCTTAAAATCGCCGTAGCCCATGCCTTCCTTGCCTGTCACCAGCTTGAACAGCCAGTACACCGACCACAACGCCAGGTAGCCCAGCACCGCGCCCATGACCGCATCCGCCAGCGGCACCCGGCCACTCCACAGATTGAACAGCAGGCCGGCCCACAGCAAGGGCAGGGTCAGGTCATCCGGCAACAGCTGGGTGCGGGCATCAATCAGCGCCAGCGTCAGCAGCGTCACCGAAAACAGCGATGCCACCAGCCACCACGGCGACAGGCCGTAGTGCCAGGCAAAGCCGGCAAACAGCAGCCCGCTGGACAGCTCCACCAGCGGATAACGCCAGGAAATCGCTGCCCGGCAATGGCTGCAACGACCGCGCTGCAGCAGGTAACTGACGAGCGGAATGTTCTGCCACGCGCGGATCGGCGCCTGGCAATGCGGACAGGCCGACGCCGGCACCAGCAGGTTGAACGGCGGCTGCTCCGGCAACTCGCTGCCCTGCCACAGCGCACACTCCGCCGCCCAGCGCCGCTCCAGCATCAAGGGCAGGCGATAGATCACCACGTTGAGAAAACTGCCCAGCAGCAGACCCAGCAGTGCCGCAATCGCCACCTGGCCGCCGAACGGCAGCTCCGCCAATAGCGCCAGCATCAACCGACCACCTGTCCCATCTGGAAGATCGGCATGTACATCGCGATCACCAAGCCACCAATCAGCACCCCGAGAATGATCATGATCATCGGCTCCAGCAAGCTGGACAGCGACGCCACCGCATTATCGACTTCGTCTTCATAAAAATCCGCCACCTTGTCCAGCATCGAGTCGAGCGAGCCGGACTCCTCGCCGATCGAGGTCATCTGCAGCACCATATTGGGAAACAGGTTGGAGCGCTGCATCGAGTTGTTGAGGGTCGAGCCGGCGCTGACATCCGACTGGATGACCTTGGTGGCCTCGGCATACACCTGGTTGCCGGCGGCACCTGCCACCGAGTCCAGCGCCTCCACCAGCGGCACGCCGGCGGTAAACAGCGTCGACAGCGTCCGTGCCCAGCGCGCAATGGTTGCCTTGCGTACCACGTCGCCGATCACCGGCACCTTCAGCACGAAACGGTCCATCGCCGCCTGCATCTTGGGTGAGCGCTGGTACAGCTTGACGGTACCGATGATCACCACCGCGATGGAGCCGAACACCATCCACCAGTACTCGACGAACAGGTCGGACAGCCAGATCACGATCTGCGTCGGTGCCGGCAGATCGGCACCAAAACTGGAGAACAGTTCCTTGAACGCCGGAATCACATAGATCAGGATCACCGCGGTAATGATGAAGGCGGTGGCGATAATCGCCGCCGGATAGATCATTGCCGACTTGATCTTGCCCTTGATGGCAATCACCTTTTCCTTATAGGTCGCCAGCTTGTCCAGCAAGGCATCCAGCACCCCACCCGCCTCACCGGCGGCGATCAGGTTGCAGAACAGCTTGTCGAAGTACAGCGGGTACTTGCGGAAGGCATCGGCCAGGTTGCTGCCAGACTCGACCTCCGAGCGCACATCGAGCAGGATGCGCACAAAGGCGGCATTGCTGTGCCCCTTGGCCGCGATGTCAAAGGCCTGCAACAGCGGCACCCCGGCCTTCATCATCGTCGCCAGCTGGCGGGTAAACAGCGCGACATCCTTTTCGGTGATGCGCTGCCGCAGGCTGGCACTGCGCTTCTTCAGCTTGGTTGGGCTGACCCCTTGCCGCCGCAACTGGGCTCGGGCAACGGTTTCCGACTCGGCACGAATCTCGCCGCGGATGGCCTTGCCGGCCCGGTCGCGCCCTTCCCAGACAAAGACATGGGAGGCGGGCTTCTTGCTTGGCGTGGGCATAGTGATCGCTTGTCTATTATTCGTTGGTAACGGCTTCGATTTCAGTCAGCGACGTCAGGCCACGTTTTACTTTCAGCAGGCCGGCATGGCGCAAATCGACCATGCCCTCCTGGCGCGCAAGGTCGGCAATATCCATCGCGTTGCCGCCACTCATGATCAAGCGCACCATGGCGTCGGTGATCGGCATTACCTCGTAGATGCCGACCCGCCCCTTGTAACCGCTGCCACGGCACTCCTCGCAGCCGACCGGGCCGTGCGGCTGCCAGCTGCCGTCCAGCTCTTCCTTGCTAAAGCCGGCACGCAGCAAGGCCGGCTCGGGAATCTCGACCGGTGCCTTGCAGTGAGGGCACAGCCGTCGCGCCAGCCGCTGCGCCATGATCAGCAATACCGAGCTGGCGACGTTGAATGGCGCCACCCCCATGTTCAGCAGCCGGGTCAGTGTCGCCGGTGCATTATTGGTATGCAAGGTAGAAAATACCATGTGCCCGGTTTGCGCCGCCTTGATCGAGATGTCCGCGGTTTCAAAGTCGCGGATCTCGCCGACCATGATGATGTCCGGGTCCTGGCGCAGGAAGGCGCGCAGCGCGGCGGCAAAGGTCAGCCCGGCCTTCTCGTTGACGTTGACCTGGTTGATGCCGGGCAGGTTGATTTCCACCGGGTCTTCCGCGGTAGAGATATTGCTGTCCGGCTGGTTCAGGATATTGAGGCAACTATACAGCGACACCGTCTTGCCGCTACCGGTCGGCCCGGTGACCAGCACCATGCCATAAGGGCGCTCGATCGCCCGCAGCAGCATTTCCTTCTGCTCCGGTTCGAAACCGAGCTGTTCGATATCCAGCGATGCGGCGGAAGAATCGAGAATACGCATCACGATCTTCTCGCCATACAGTGTCGGCAAGGTGCTGACCCGGAAATCCACCGCACGATGCTTGGAAATCACCAGCTTCAGGCGGCCGTCCTGCGGCACCCGCCTTTCCGAGATGTCCATCTTCGACACCACCTTGATGCGCGACGCAAGCTTCTCGCGAATGGCCAACGGCGGCTGCGCGATCTCCTTCAGGACCCCGTCGACACGATAGCGGATACGGAAGAACTTTTCGTAGGGCTCGAAGTGAATGTCGGATGCGCCGCCATTGATGGCATCCATCAGCACCTTGTTGACGAACTTGACCACCGGTGCGTCATCGACATCCGGCAGGCTGTCGCTCTCCAGCTGGGCATCGCCATCGGTCAGCTGCAGCTCGCCGAACTCGTCGCCGGCCAGATCATTGAGCACCTTGCTCGGATTGCTGGCATAGCGGCCAATCGCCCGCGCCAGCTTGTCATCCTCCACCACCACCAGATCGATGCTGAGACCAGTCTTGAAGGTAATGGTGTGAAACAGCGTCGCCTGCGTCGGATCGGAGGTAGCGATGAACAGCTTGTTGCCGCGCTTGTACAGCGGCAGCAAGCGGCCGTTGTTGACCGTGTCGTCGTCCACCAGATTGCGTGGCAGTCCGTCCTGGCTCAGCGCAGCCAAATCCAGCAAGGGCAGGCCGAACATGTTGGCCGCAAACACCGCCACCTCGATAGCGCTCATCTTCTTGCTCTGCACCAGCAGCTCGACAAAGCTCACCCGCGTGCTCTGCGCCTGCTTGAACAGCGCCTCGGCATCCGCCGTCGCCAGCCGCTCGTTCTGCACCAGGGCACGTGCCAGTCCGGAAATGCTTGCTGTGCTCATGACATTATTCGCCAGAAAAGGATGAGGGGATTATACGAAGAAAACGGGGCCGGGTTCATGGCGGCGCAACAAATGATGGCATTGCCGACAGCTCTGCCACTTTGCGATGGAGACTGCAATGAAAAAAGGCTGCCGAAGCAGCCTTTTCAGATCAAACCATCAAACGATGATTAGAACTTGGTAGTCAGGTAAACAGCGGAAATTTGCTTCTTACCAGTTTTCTCATCAGTAGCTTCGTTCTTGCGACCACTCTGGAACTGCAGTTCTACGCCAGCGCTGGTACGCTTGGACAGTGCATAGTCAACACCAACAGAAACGACATTGTAGCTACCCAGCACGGTGTCGCCATCAATCTTGGCCTTGCCTTCTTTCCAGAAGGATACGGCAGGAGTGATGTTACCCATGGCGTAGGAAGCGAACACGCCGTAGCCACGCTGTTTCGCGTTAGTGTCCTGATCGCTGTACTTAGCATCGCCGTAACCGAAACCAGCGGTCAGGTTGTCTGCGGAGTAAACAACGTTGAACATGTTGGAAGTGGTTTTGCCACCCTGAACATTGACAGCTTCAAAATCGCCATCAGCATTTGCTTCGAGCTCGAAACTGCCGTTCAGGTTTGCGCCCAGCTGGTCTTTCATTTCGGTACGACCGTAGGAAACCAAGATCGGGCCATTTTCATACTTCAGACCAAAGCCAACACCATATGGTGCTGCGTGGTCGTTTTGAGTATTGTCACCAGACGCTTCTGGCTTCAGCTGTACGCTGGCTGCCGCGCTGAAACCAGCGATGGAAGGAGAGTCATAACGAACGCTGTTTGCCAGACGCTCTTCACCAACCAGATACACGCCATCACCGTTCATGTCCAGCTCATAGAACGGGCTAACAGAACCGTAACCGGAGTTGATCGGGTTGCTCAGCTTACCCAGACGAACTTTACCGAAATCGCCTTCCAGACCGATGAAGGTATCACGGCCATGCCAGTTATTGGTTTCGTTACCGGACACGTCGATGCGGTTAGCAACTTGCCAGATAGCTTTCAGGCCATTGCCCAGATCTTCTTTGGCAGAGAACACAATCTGACCAGTCTGGCGATCCATCTGGTTAGCAGAGTTCTTTTGACCATCATCTTTGTCTTTAACGTTGCGAACGGTTACACCGATATCACCGGAGATAACAACGTCAGCCATTGCAGCAGCTGGCAGCGCAGCCAGAGTAGCCAGAACGATCAGCTTCTTCATGTGTGTTCCTTTCGAGGTCATGTACACTGCCCGTGTTTTGCCGAAGCCTGAGGCCCGGCGGGGCTGTATTGACCACCGCGGTTAGGCGGCGGTTTCTGGATGGCAATATAAGCGTGGCGTTGCGAAAAAACAAAAGCGCTTTACGCATTTGTGTTGAAGCCGGATACAAAGCCGGCATACATTCAACATAAGCTATTGTTTTTTTTGAAAAATACAAAAAACAACAGCAGTCTCCTTTTCGCAACACAATTGACCACAACCAAGATATCTGTTGTTTTTTCACACATAACCCAGCCAAAACCATGAGCCAAGCAAGCGTTCTGATGTGGTTTCGCCGCGATTTGCGCGCCAGTGACAATGCGGCGCTGAATGCCGCCTTGCGCAGCGGCGCCAGCGTGCATTGCGTGTTCGTGTTTGACCGCCGGATTCTGGCCAGCCTGCCGCCGGACGACAAACGCCTGGTCTTCATCCATGCCGCCCTGGTGGAATTGCAGCAGACGCTGCGCGACGCCGGTGGCGAGCTATTGTGGCGGGATGGCGATCCGGTGCGCGAGATTCCGGCACTGGCGCGCGAGCTGGGCTGTGCCAGCGTCTACGCCACCCGCGACTACGAGCCGTATGCGCGGCAGCGCGATGCGGACGTGGCGACGCAGCTTGCGGCCAACCTTGGCCAGCTGCAGCTGTACAAGGACACGGTGATCTTCGAGCAGGACCAGCTGCTCACCGGCCAGGGCAAACCGTACACCGTGTACACCCCGTATATGAAGCGCTGGCGGCAAAGTTTTCACCCGGCGCTGGCGGCGGAGGCCAGCACCGCGTTGCGCGGCGCACTGGCGGCGCCAGCCGGCACCCGCCCGTTGCCGACACTGGAGGAGCTGGGTTTCGGTGAGGCCACGCTGGACGGACTGCGGGTACAGACCGGGCGCAGCGGCGCGCTGGCGCTGCTGGACGATTTCCGCCGCCGCATCGCGCACTACAAGACGCTGCGCGACTTCCCGGCGGTGAAGGGGGTGTCCTACCTGTCGGCGCACCTGCGCTTTGGCACGCTGTCGGTACGCGAGGCGGTGCGTGCGGCGCTGGCGGAACCATCGGAAGGGGCGGAGTGCTGGCTTAACGAGCTGATCTGGCGCGAGTTCTACCAGCAGTTGCTGTGGCACTTCCCGGCGGTGGCCGGCGAAAGCTTCAAGCCGGAATACCGCGAGCTGCCGTTCCCCAATGACGCGGCGCTGTTCGAGGCTTGGTGCGAGGGCCGTACCGGCTACCCGCTGGTGGATGCCGCGATGCGCCAGCTCAACCACAGCGGCTACATGCACAACCGACTGCGCATGATCGCCGCCAGTTTCCTGGTCAAGGACCTGCTGGTCGACTGGCGCTGGGGCGAAGCCTATTTCGCGCAGAAGCTGCTGGACTTCGATCTGGCGGCCAACAATGGCGGCTGGCAGTGGGCGGCGTCCACCGGCTGCGACGCGCAGCCCTACTTCCGCATCTTCAACCCGGTGACGCAATCGGAAAAATTCGACAGCAAGGGCCAGTTCATCCGCCGCTACGTGCCGGAGCTGGCGGCGCTGGACGACAAGGCGATCCATGCGCCGTGGCTGGCGAAAACGCTGCCAGCCGGTTTTGTGCTCGGCCGCGACTATCCGGCCCCCATCGTCGACCATGCGGTACAGCGCGCCGCTGCGCTGCGACTGTTCGCCCGCGATTAACGATTAACCGTGCGTACAAAGAAAAAGCCTGTCGGCAACGACAGGCTTTTTTGTTTGCGGCCAACGTTCAGGACTTGCCCTGTTCGTCCGGCTTGCCGATCTTGTCCTCGGTGCCGGTGAGCAGGTTCACCAGATTGGACTTGTGGCGATGCACCACCAGAATGGCGATGATGATGCAGGTACCGAAGTAGACGCTCTGCGGACCGACGATGAAGTAGGCGTACACCGGCACCATCACGCAGGCGACGATGGCCGACAGCGACGAGATCTTCACCACGAAGGCCATGAACAGCCAGGTGGCCAGCGCCGCCAGCGCCAGCCACGGGCTGAAGGCCAGCAGCACGCCCACCGCGGTGGCCACGCCCTTGCCGCCCTTGAAACCGAAAAACACCGGCCACATGTGGCCGAACAGCACCGCGAGACCGGCCATGGCGACCTGCTGCTCGCCCAGGCCGTAGGCCGGGCCGAAACTGGCGACCAGGAACACCGCCAGCCAGCCCTTGACGCCATCGCCCAGCAGCGTCAGCACCGCGGCCAGCTTTTTGCCGGAGCGCAGCACATTGGTGGCACCGGGGTTTTTCGAACCGTAGGTGCGCGGATCGGCCATCCCCATCAGGCGGGTGACAATCACCGCAAACGACAGGGATCCGATCAGGTAGGCGCCCAAAATAAAGGCAAACGCTGTTGTGGTCATGGCTTATCCACTAGAATGCAAGACTTGGCATTTTACGGTATCGGGCAGTAAACCCAAAGCCCGCAGCGATGGACATCATATTTTTGCGCGAAGTGCGCGCCGAGACAGTGATCGGCGTTTATGACTGGGAGCGCCTGGCGCCCCAGACTATCTTGCTGGATCTGGAGATCGGCATCCCCAGCGAAGTGCCCTGCCATAGCGATGACATTGGCGACACCATCCACTACGGCGTGGTGGTGGAACGTATCCGCCAGTCGCTGGCCGAGCAGCATTTCCTGCTGATCGAGGCACTGGCCGAGCACATCGCGCGCATGGTGCGCGAGGAATTCGGCGCGCCGTGGACCAAGGTGGCAGTCACCAAGCTCAACATCCTGCCGGACGTGAAGCACGTCGGCGTGATGATCGAACGCGGCCACCGTCCGCGCTGATCGCCCCCGCTCTCGGCAAAAACCATTGCGGCCAACCTTGTACAAGGTTGGCCGCAATGGTTTTTGGGGGCGTGGCAGACCGGTCAGCCTTCGCGATTGCGCATGAAGTCGGCGGTGTTGTAGAACGCCTCCAGCAGCCTGGCCTTCAGCCAGTCCTCGCACACCAGCTCGCTCACCGCCTGCGTCATGCACTTCATCCACTGGTCGCGCGCCTCGCCATCCACCGCGAACGGCATGTGCCGCTGCCGCAGCCGCGGGTGGCCGAAGGTATCCATGAACAGCGGCGGGCCGCCCAGCCAGCCGGAGAGGAACATGTACAGCTTCTCGCGCGAGGCGGTCAGATCCGCCGGATGCATGTCGCGCAGCGGCTTCACCGCCGGATCGCTGTCCATGATGTCGTAGAAGCGGTCGGTCAGCCAGCGCACCACGCCGGCGCCGCCGAGCAGCTCGTAAGGGGTCATTTCCTGCATATTGTTCCTTGCCGCGGGCGCTGCCCGCGTGAATATCAGTGTGCCCGATTACGCCCGGGCCCGGGCCAGCTCGTACACCGTCTTGCCGCGCAGGGTGAAATAGTCCGCGGCAAAGTAGAAGTTCTCGGAGTGGCCGACAAACAGCAGACCGTGCGCCTTCAGCAGCGGGTGGAATTTCTTCAACACCGCCAGCTGGGTGTCACGGTCGAAATAGATCATCACGTTGCGACAGAAGATCGCGTCGAACTGCTTGCGCTGCGCCCAGTTGGCGTCGACCAGGTTCAACCGCGAGAAGGTAATCATTTCGCGCAGCTGCGCCTTGGCCTGGTAGTTGCCGTCCGGCAGCTTGTCGAAGTAGCGCGCGGCATGACCGGCCGGCAGGCGCGAGATCTTGTCGGCGCTGTAGATGCCCTTGCGGCCAACCTCCAGCACACTGGTATCGAGGTCGGTGGCCTGGATCTGGATGCGGCTGCCACTGCCCAGCGCTTCCAGCGCGGCGATCGCGATCGAGTACGGTTCTTCCCCGGTCGACGACGCCGCACACCAGATATTGATCTCGCCCTTGCCAGCCAGCGTCTTCAGGTGCGCCGCCAGAATCTGGAAATGGTGTTCCTCGCGAAAGAAGAAGGTCAGGTTGGTGGTCAGCGCGTTGACGAACTGCTCGAACTCGCGCTTGCCCGCGATAGACTGCAGGAAGTCGATATAGGCGGCGAAGCTGTTCAGCTTCAGCTCGCGGATGCGGCGCACCAGCCGGCCGTAGACCATGTCCTTCTTGGTCGGGTTCAGCGCAATGCCGGCTTCCTTGTAGATCAGCTGCCGAATGCGCTCGAACTCCTGGTCGCTGAAGGCGAACTCGCGGGTGAAATCGATCTTGGGCAGAATGATGGGCGGCATCTTGTTTTGCATCGTGGGGACCCTGAAGTTGAAAAACCCGGACACCAGGTCCGGGTTTCAGGTGCTGGCAATGCCGTACTTATACCGAAAAGGACGAGCCGCAGCCACAAGTGGTCTCTGCATTCGGATTGCGAATCACGAACTGCGAACCTTCGATGCTTTCCTGGTAGTCGATTTCGGCGCCGACCAGATACTGGTAGCTCATCGGATCGACCAGGAACACCACGCCTTCACGTTCGATGGTGGTGTCGTCTTCGTTGGCAATCTCGTCAAAGGTAAAGCCGTACTGGAAGCCAGAACAGCCACCGCCGGTGACGAACACACGCAGTTTCAGGTCAGGATTACCTTCTTCAGCTACCAGGTCACGCACTTTGGCGCAGGCGCTGTCGGTAAAGTTGATCGGGGACAGGGTTTCAGCAGCAGCAGTCATTTTAAGCCTCACGGTACAGGACAGGCCGCAAGACGGCCTTTCATCCTACTATTTTAGTCGGATATTGGGTCGTCTGGCGAGTCTTCAAGTTCAGGGCAGCAAGGGTACGATATCGAGACCGGCATTTTCCGGCAACCCGAACATCAAGTTCATCACCTGCACCGACTGGCCGGATGCCCCTTTCACCAGATTATCCTCTACCACCAGGATGATCAGCAAATCGCCATTGCCCGGGCGATGCACCGCGATGCGCGCGGTATTGCCGCCGCGCACCGAGCGGGTTTCCGGGCAGCTGCCGGCCGGCATCACGTCGACGAACGGTTCGGCGGCAAAGCGCTGCTCGAACAGCTGCTGGTAGTCGACATCGCGGCCTTCCGGCTTGATACGGGCGTAGATGGTGGAATGAATGCCGCGAATCATCGGCGTCAGGTGCGGCACGAAGGTCAGCTTCACCGGCGCGCCGTGGATCAGCGACAGGCCCTGCTCGATCTCCGGCGAGTGGCGATGCCCCTTCACGCCGTAGGCCTTGAAGTTGTCGGCCGACTCGGCAAACAGGGTACCGACCTCGGCCTTGCGCCCGGCGCCGGACACGCCGGACTTGCAGTCGGCGATCAGGGTAGTGGTTTCGACATACTGCTTGCCGCCTTCCAGCAGCGGCAACAGGCCCAGCTGCACCGAGGTCGGGTAGCAGCCGGCCATGCCGATCAGGCGTGCGTTCTTGATCGCGTCGCGGTTCACTTCCGGCAGGCCGTAGACCGCCTCGGCCAGCAGGTCGGTGCAACTGTGCTCCATCGCGTACCACTTGGCGAACTCGGCCGGGTCTTTCAGGCGGAAGTCGGCGGCCAAGTCGATGACCTTGACCCCGGCTTCCAGCAGCTCGCGCGCCTGCGCCATCGCCACCCCGTGCGGTGTGGCAAAGAACACCACGTCGCAGGCTTTCAGGTCGGTTTCATCCGGCGTGGAAAAGGCGATGTCGACACGACCGCGCAGCGACGGGAACATCTCGGCGACCTTCATCCCCGCTTCCTTGCGCGAAGTGACGGCGGTCACCTTGGCCGAAGGATGGTTGGCCAACAGACGCAAAAGCTCAACGCCGGTATACCCGGTGCCGCCGATAATGCCCACCTTGATCATGCTGCGCTCCTAACAATATAAAAAAATGTCGCAAAGGCGACATGGTAAGGAGTGCGGCAAGGCATTGCAACAAAGAAAAAAGCCACCCTGCTGGGTGGCTTTTTCGATCGGTACAAACAGATTAACGCTTGGAGAACTGTTTGCGACGACGTGCCTTGCGGAAGCCGACTTTCTTACGTTCAACTTCACGGGCATCGCGGGTAACGAAGCCGGCGTGCGACAGGGTCGGTTTCAGTTCAGCACTGAAATCAACCAGAGCGCGGGTGATACCGTGACGGATCGCGCCAGCCTGGCCAGTTTCGCCACCACCGCATACGTTCACCATGATGTCGAAGGACTCGAGGTGATCGGTGATTTGCAGTGGCTGACGGATTACCATGCGGCCAGTTTCGCGAGCGAAGTACTGGTCAACAGGCTTGCCGTTAACGATGATCTGGCCGGAGCCTTTTTGCATGAACACACGAGCTACAGAGCTCTTGCGACGGCCGGTACCGTAGTAATATTTACCGTTCATCTATTAATTGCCTCTGATCAGATTTCCAGCACTTTAGGCTGTTGCGCGGTGTGTGGATGCTCGGTGCCGGCGTAAACCTTGAGCTTCTTGATCATCGCGTAACCCAGCGGACCCTTAGGCAGCATGCCTTTTACGGCTTTCTCCAGAACGCGCTCAGGGAACTTGTCTTGCAGTTCGGTGAAGTTGCGCTCGTAGATACCACCAGGGTAGCCAGAGTGGCGATAGTATTTCTTGTCCAGTGCCTTGTTACCGGTTACGCGCAGTTTTTCTGCGTTAACGACAACAATGTAATCACCAGTATCAACGTGCGGAGTGAACTCCGGCTTATGCTTGCCACGTAGGCGGCGTGCGATTTCAGCGGCAAGACGGCCCAACACCTTGTCTTCGGCGTCGACCACAAACCACTCGCGCTTTACCTCATGCGGCTTGGCAGAAAAGGTCTTCATGGAACTCTACCATCGTAATTCTTGAAAGTTCCGGAGTCTATTACAAGACTATTTCGCTGTCAAACCGAAGCTGGCTTTCGCCGGGGAATCGCGACCAAAAACACCCGCCGCGGCAACAGACTGAGGACAACAGGCAAAAAAAGGGCGCAACCAAGAGACTGATCGCGCCAAGTTCCACCTTATAGAAGGAGGATGGAGGAGACAACACCAAAACGCACACGATATGCAACGTCCTGATGCAGTTGTGATTATGGTGACCCGATTCGGGTTTTGCAAGTTTTTTTGTGCAGCGCAGTATAAGTTGCGCCACAGTGCGGCCAACTGTGGCCGGCATGCCGCAGCCGGCAACGCTCAATCCAGCTGCAGTGCGGTCTCCAGCGCGACTTCCATCATGTCGTGGAAGCTGTTCTGGCGGGCTTCGGCATCCATCGCCTCCCCGGTCGGAATCACATCCGACACCGTGAGCATGGCCAGCGCGCGGGCGCCATATTGCGCCGCAACACCGTAAATGCCGGCCACTTCCATCTCCACCGCGTTGACATTCATGCCCTTGAGCACGTCCAGCAACGGCGGCTGCACGCCGTAGAACAGGTCGGTGGAGAACACGTTGCCGACCCGCACCGGCTTGCCCAGCCGCGCGGCGACCTCCACCGCGGTGCGCAGCACCTCGAAGTCGGCGATGGCGGCAAAGTCGTGATCCAGCAAGCGCATGCGGTTGACCTTGCTGTCGGTGCAGGCGCCCATGGCGATCACCACCTCGCGCAACCTGAGGCGCGCGCCATCCACCGAGCCGCAGGAGCCGATGCGGATCAGGGTGCCCACGCCATAGTCCTTGATCAGCTCGGTGGCGTAGATGCTGGCCGACGGGATACCCATGCCGTGCGCCATCACCGACAGCCGCTTGCCGCGGTAGCGGCCGGTGTAGCCGAACACGTTGCGCACGGCGGTGACCTGCACCGCGTCCTGCAGATAGGTTTCCGCGATCAACCTAGCGCGCAGCGGGTCGCCCGGCATCAGTACGATGTCGGCAAAATCGCCGGCTGCGGCGCCGATATGCGGTGTCGCCATGTTTGTTCTCCTGTGTCATGCCGCCATACGCAACAGGCCGCCATGCCGCCTGCGGCCCGGAGTGCGGCCCATGCTTGCCATGATAGCGCGGTGCCCGGCAAGCGCCAGCGCTGTCGCCGGCCGCGACCTGACCGGCACCACAAACGGCAGCACGGTGCAGACTGCAGCCAGGTGACCACCCGAGGCACAGGCGCACAACTAATGACGGACTCAGCGGCCGCCGGCCCCGCAAACAACACAAGGTTGGCCGCAACGCTTGCGGCCAACCTTGTCGGGTACGACAACCTGTGTGGCCGGCGGCTACACGCGGCGCGCTTCCTGCACGCCGCGCACTTCCATCAGGTGCGCCAGCACGCGACTGATGTCGCGCACGTGGCGCACCTCCAGCGTGAAGCGCAGCCGCGCCTTCTGTTCGCGCGACAGGGTGTTGACGCCGATCACGTTCAGCTTCTCGCGCGAGAACACGTCGGAGATGTCGCGCAGCAGCCCCGGGCGGTCGCCGGCGAGGATGTCGATGTCGATCGGGAACACGCTGCCCTTCTGCTCCCCCCAGTCGGCGGCGATCAGCCGCTCCGGCACGTCGGCCGACAGCCGCTTCAGCGTGATGCAGCTGCTGCGGTGGATGGAGATGCCGCGGCCCTTGGTGACGAAGCCGACCACGCTGTCCGGCGGCGCCGGGCGGCAGCACTTGGCCAGCACCGTCATCAGGTTGCCGACGCCCTCGATCAGCACACCGCCGGCGTCGTGGCCGCCGCGACTGCGGCGCACGATGTCTTCCGGATTGACGTCCGGCGGTGGCGGCGGCGCAAAGCTGACGAAGGCCTGGTTGACGGCGCGGGTGCCCAGCTCACCGTGGCCCAGCGCGGCGTAGACCTCGTCCAGCTTGTCGTAGCCCAGCTTTTCCGCCACCTGCGCCAGGTTAGGCTGCACCCCGGGATGGCGCGCCAGTTCGCGCTCGAAGATGTGGCGTCCGGTTTCGCGCACCGCGTCGAGGTTCTGCTGGCGGATGTACTGGCGGATCTTGGAGATGGCGCGATGGCTCTTGACCCAGCCTTCGTGCAGCCAGTTCACCGACGGGCCGCCCTCCTTCGCGGTCAGCACCTCGACGCGCTGGCCGTTCTGCAGCGGCGTCGACAGCGGCACGATGTGGCCCTCGACCTTGGCGCCGCGGCAGTGGTGGCCGACGTCGGTATGCAGCGCGTAGGCAAAGTCGATGGCGGTGGCGCCCTGCGGCAACGCCAGCACCCGCCCCTGCGGCGTCAGCACGTAGATGGTGTCGGCGAACAGCTCGGTCTTGAACGCGTCGGCCAGCCCCTCGCGGTCGGAGCCGGACATGTCCTCGCGCCAGTCCAGCAGCTGGCGCAGCCAGGATATCTTCTCCTCGTACTGGCTGTCGCCCTTGCCACCTTCCTTGTAGCGCCAGTGCGCGGCGACGCCGAATTCGGCGTGCTCGTGCATCTCGAAGGTACGTATCTGCACCTCGACCACGCGGTCCTCCGGACCGATCACCGCAGTGTGCAGGCTGCGGTAGTCGTTGGCTTTCGGGTTGCTGATGTAGTCGTCGAATTCGCCGGGAATCGGCTGCCACATGCTGTGGATCAGGCCGAGCACGGTGTAGCAGTCCTGCAGTTTTTCCACCAGGATGCGCACCGCGCGAATGTCGTACAGCTCGGAGAAATCGAGCTTTTTCTTCTTCATCTTCTTCCAGATGGAGAAGATGTGCTTCGGCCGGCCGGCGACGTCACCCTTGACCCCGGCCTGGCGCAGCTCGCCGCGCAGGGTGTCCAGCACCCGTTCGATGTAGTCGATGCGCTCCAGGCGCCGCTCGTCGAGCAGCTTGGCGATCTTCTTGTAGTTGTCCGGATCGGTGTGGCGGAAGCCGAGGTCTTCCAGCTCCCACTTGATCTGCCACACGCCGAGGCGGTTGGCCAGCGGCGCGAACAGCTCCAGCGTCTCGCGCGCGATCTGGCGGCGGACCGGCTCGTCACACTGCGGCAGGTAGTGCATGGTCTGCGTGCGCCACGCCAGCTTGATCAGCACCACGCGGATGTCGGCCACCATCGCCAGCAGCATCTTGCGCATGGTTTCCGCCTGCCGCGCGCTGTCTTCCGGCGTGGCGAACCTGTCGATGCGCGCGATCTCGGTGAGGCGACGCACGCGGTTTCCGCCCTCCACCAGCGTCAGCACGGTGCGGTTGAACGCCTTCGGCAGCCACTCCTGCCAGTCGGCACGGTAGTCCGGCACCGCGAACAGCAGCGTGGCGACAATGGCGTCGGTCAGCAGGTTGAGGTCGGCGACGATGGCCGCCGCCGCCACCGCGTGGCTGAACACGTCCTCGCCGGTGTGCGGCAGCTTCTTGTCGCGGTACAGCTCGCGCGCCGCGGCAAACGCCTTTTCCAGCATCGCCATGTCGTCGGGTGCGACCGAGCTGGACAGCTGCGCCAGCCAGCGCCCCGGATCGGCCGCATCGGCCAGCGTATCGGCAACAGATCGAACAACGGAAACCATGGTCTAGTCTTTCACCCTGCCTGTGATGGCGTATCGGGGTTAATCAATGGTGGCGCCTGCCGGCGACTGCAAGGCCTGCAACAGCAATTTGCGTACCGGGGTCGGCACCCCGGCGTCCAGCGCCTGCACCAGCGGCAGCCAGACATGGCCGTCTTCGGCACAATGGCTTGCGGCCAAGCTTTGCAGCGGCACGCACTGCGGCGTGATGGTGAGGCGGAAATGGGTAAACACGTGCCGCAATTCCGGCCACACCGGCAGCAACTCGCCGTCGCCGTTGTCCGCCAGCCAGTCGGCAATCGCCAGCGTGGACTCGAACTCCGGCAGCGACAGCAGACCACCCCAGATGCCGGAAGGCGGCCGGCGCTGCAACAGCACCTGCCCCTGGTGCAGCGCGATCAACATCACCGTCTCCCGCTGCGGCTGCACCTTTTTCGGCTTGCGCTGCGGCAGCTCGGCGGTGCGACCGTCGCGGGCGGCGACGCAACCGTCCGCCATCGGACAGACGCCGCAAGCGGGGCGCGAGCGGCTGCAGACCGTCGCCCCCAGATCCATCAGCCCCTGGGTGTAGGCGACCATGTCGCCGTCGGCGGCCGGCAGCAGGCTCTCCGCCAGCGCCCACAACTGCGCCTCCACCTTCTTGTCGCCGGGATAGCCGTCGATGCCGAAACAGCGCGTCAGCACCCGTTTGACATTGCCGTCGAGTATGGTTTCACGCTGGCCGAAGGCAAAGGCGGCAATCGCCGCCGCGGTGGAACGGCCGATGCCGGGCAGCGTCTCGATCGCCTCGCGCCGCGCCGGAAACTCGCCGCCAAAGCCGGCCATCACCTGCTGCGCCGCCTTGTGCAGATTGCGGGCGCGGGTGTAGTAGCCGAGGCCGCTCCAGTGCGCCAGCACGTCTTCCACCGGCGCGGCGGCCAGCGTGGCCAGATCCGGGAAGCGCTCGAGGAAGCGCGTGTAGTAGCCGAGCACCGTGCTCACCTGCGTCTGCTGCAGCATGATTTCCGACAGCCACACGCGATAGGGATCGCTGACCTGCCACGGCAAACCGTGCCGGCCGTGCTGTTTCTGCCAGGCGACTAGGCGCGCCGCAAACGCCGACTGCAAGGTCATCACATCATCCAATCCGAATCGAACCGGCCATGGTAAACCAATCATCCGCGACTACCAAGAAGTTGCCGGCGAAATCAGCTAGAATAGAGGATTGTTTTGAAAGGATTACCCTCAGATGTCGACCTTCCGTTCCCGCCAGCGCGCCGCGCAACGCCGTCAGCCCACTCCGACCGCCGAGCGCGCCACGCCACCAGCCGGGAACAATGCCCCGCCCGGCCAGCGTGGCGACAAACCATTCCAGCAAAAACCACGCGCCGGCGATGCACGGCAGGAAGGTCGCTTCGGCGCCCCCCGTGACAAGGACCCGCGCTTCGGTAGCGACAAACCACGCTTCGGCGGCGACCAGCCACGCGAAGGCGGTTTCAACAAGCCACGCTTCGATGACAAACCGCGTTTTGGCGGCGACAAACCACGTGAAGGCGGTTTCAACAAGCCGCGCTTTGACTCTGACAAACCGCGCTTCGGTGGCGACAAGCCGCGTGAAGGCGGCTTCAACAAGCCACGCTTTGACGACAAACCGCGTTTCGGTGGCGACAAGCCGCGCGAGGACAGCTTCCAGCGCGACCAGGCGCCGCGCGACGGCGGCTTCAACAAGCCGCGCTTTGACTCTGACAAACCGCGTTTCGGTGGCGACAAGCCACGCGAAGGTGGCTTCCAGCGCGACCGCGAGCAGGCGCCGCGTGACGGCGGCTTCAACAAGCCACGCTTTGACGACAAACCGCGTTTCGGTGGCGACAAGCCGCGTGAAGGCAGCTTCCAGCGTGACCGCGAGCAGGCACCGCGCGACGGCGGCTTCAACAAGCCACGCTTTGACGCCGACAAACCGCGCTTCGGTGGCGACAAACCACGTGAAGGCAGTTTCCAGCGTGATCGCGAGCAGGCTCCACGTGAAGGCGCCTTCCAGCGTGACCGCGAACAGGCACCGCGCGAAGGCGGCTTCCAACGCGATAACGCACCGCGCAGTCCGGCTGCCGAGGGCAACGCCCCGAAAGTACTGTTCGGCAACCGCAAGATCAGCGAAGACAGCACCGCGGCACCAAGCAGCACTGACAGCGCGGCCTCCAGCGGCGAGCGCAGCTACACCCGCGACCGCGTGGCCGGCATCCGCGGCAAGGCGCATCCGGACTTCCAGGCACCGGAACGGCGCGAACCGGCCGAACCGGTACGTCCGAAATCCTTCCTGAAAACGCCGCGCCGCGACGATGACGCCAGCGCACCGCGTAGCTTTCCGGCCACCGAGCCGCGCGAAGCCGCCGAGCCAGCCCGCCCGAAATCGTTTCTAAAATCGCCACGCCGTGACGAAGCACACGATAGCGGCGAGCGTGCCCCACGCCGCGACGACCGCCCGTACGGCGAAACCCGCGAGGGCAGCTTCCAGCGCAACCGCACCTTTGACGCCCGCGGCGAGCAAAGCGGCGTGCGCGAGAGCGGCTTCCAGCGTGACCGCACCTTCGATCGCAGCAGCCCGGCACGCGACGGCGAGCGCAAGCCGTGGCCGCGTGACGACAAGCCGCGCTTCGACCGCGAGCGCAGTGCACCGCGTGACGAACCGGCAGCACGCACACTGTTCGGCAAAGGCAATGCGCCGCAGCAACGCAGCGAGGCTCCGCGTGGCAACGCACCGCAGCGCGGCGATGCGGCCAACGTTGGCCGCACCCCGTACGCCAAGCCGCAAGCGCGCATCCTGCAGCAAGGCCAGCTGGCGCTGTTCGCCAGCTGCCCGCGCGGCCTGGAAAAACTGCTGGCCGAAGAAATCAGCCAGCAAGGCGGTAGCGAACTGCAGCTGACCGACGGCGGCGTGCACTTCACCGGTAACCAGGAAGTGATGATGCGGGTCAACCTGCACTCGCGCACCGCCAGCCGCCTGCTGCAACAGCTGGCGCAAGGCAGCTTCCAGATCGAGCGCGACATCTACACCCTGGCCAAGAGCATCGACTGGCCGGCGCTGTTCGACATCAGCAACACCATCAAGGTGAAGACCGACGGCCACGCCCGCCTGCGCAGCATCGACTACGTGTCGCTGATCGTGAAGGACGCGATCTGCGACCGCTTCCGTGCGCTGAACGACGAGCGCCCGAGTGTGGACACCCGTCGCCCGGACATCCGCATCCGCGTGTTCCTGTCCGGCTTCGACGTGCAGATCTATCTCGACACCAGCGGCGAAGCACTATTCAAGCGCGGCTGGCGCGACGAGACCGGCGAGGCGCCGCTGCGTGAAAACCTGGCCGCCGGCATCCTGCTCAGCGCCGGCTACAACGGCAGCCAGCCGCTGCTGGACCCGATGTGCGGCAGTGGCACCTTCCTGGTGGAGGCCGCCGACATCGCGCTCAACCGCGCGCCGGGCCGCCTGCGCAACTTTGCCTTTGAAAAGCTGAACACCCACAACGACCTGCTGTGGCACAGCATCCGCAACGATGCCGAGCTGGCGGTACGGCCGCTGGAAAAGCTGGCGATCTACGGCAACGACGCATCGCTGGAAATGGTGGAGATTGCCCGCCACAACCTGACGCGCTGTGGCCTGGAGTCACTGGTCAGCCTCAGCCACGGCGACGCCACCGAGCTGCAGGCGCCTGCCGCCAGCGGCCTGCTAGTGTGCAACCCGCCGTACGGCATCCGCCTCGACGAGCAGGACTCGCTGGCCGAGCTGTACCCGCGGCTGGCGACCTGGCTGAAACGCAATTTTGCCGGCTGGACCGCGCACCTGATGACCGCCGACAACCGCCTGCCGGCCCTGATGCGCCTGAATGCCGAAGCGCGGCCGCTGCTGTACAACGGCGCGCTGGAGTGCCGCGTCTACGCCTTCCCGCTGGTGGCCGGCTCCAACCGCAAGGAATAATGCGACAGCATTTGCCAGCAACAAGGCATGGCAGTAGCCACTAAGCAAGGGCGTGCGATAATCCATCGCACGCCCTTTTGCCATTCTTCCCCACCGAGGCAGCCATGGACACATCCTTTCTCTCCGCCACCATCCTGCTGATCCTGATCACCGATCCGCTGGGTAATATCCCGCTGTTCATCTCGGCACTGAAGCAGGTGAAACCGGAGCGCCGCCGCCGCGTGGTGTTCCGCGAGTGTTTCATCGCCTTCAGCGTGCTGCTGACCTTCATGTTCTTCGGTAACGGCTTCCTGGAAGTGATGCACCTCACCGACGAGAGCCTGCGCGTGGCCGGCGGCGTGATCCTGTTCCTGATCGCGCTGAAGATGATCTTTCCCGGTGGTGACGGCCACGCCGGCAACCAGCTGAGCGGCGAGCCGTTCATCGTGCCGATCGCGGTGCCGCTGATTGCCGGGCCGTCGGCGATGGCCACGGTGCTGCTGATGTCGACGCGCGAACCGGAACGGATGCTGGAATGGATAGGCGCGCTGACGCTGACCATGCTGGTGACGCTGCTGGTGTTCCTGTTCTCCGGCAAGATCCAGAAACTGCTCGGCGAACAGGCAATTACCGCGCTGGAGCGGCTGATGGGACTGGTGCTGACCGCGATCTCGATCGAGATGCTGCTGGGTGGCGTCGCCGCCTACATCAAGAAGCTGGCCTGAGGCCGGCGTAGCGTACGACAACGGCGCCCTTCGCGGCGCCGTTTTTGCGGCGCGTCGCGCTGGCGGCCTTGCTCCACGCTAGCGCCAAGACTGCCCGGCTCCGCAGCCGGACCAGCAATGCAAAAAGCCGCAACCCGTTAAGGATTGCGGCTTTTCATATTTGGTGGCCAATCTCGGAATCGAACCAAGGACACACGGATTTTCAATCCGTTGCTCTACCAACTGAGCTAATTGGCCAAACATCTGGCGCAGGGGAAAAGTGGTGGCCAATCTCGGAATCGAACCAAGGACACACGGATTTTCAATCCGTTGCTCTACCAACTGAGCTAATTGGCCTCTTTGCCGCGCACTTGCGTGCTGCATCAGAGGCACGCATTAAAGCAGATCGGAATTTATGCGTCAAGGCTTTTCCGGAAAAAAACCGCCGAAACGGCGGTTTTTACCAGTTTACTGCGCGTCCGGTTGCCGCGACGGATGGGCCTCCGCAAACGCCGGCACCTGCTCAAGGTTGGCCGCAATGCGCGCCAGCAAGGGATACGCGCCCATGTCGATGGCAAAGCGCTGCGCGTTGAACACCTGCGGCAGCAGGCAGACGTCGGCCAGCGTCAGCGTGTCGCCGAAACAGTAGCGCCCGGCGCTGGCGGCCAGCTGCTGCTCCAGCGCGGCAAAGCCCGTCGCCACCCAGTGACGGTACCAGCCACCCCGCGCGTCCTCGTCCTGCCCCAGCTCGGTCTTCAGGTAGTTGAGCACGCGCAGGTTGTTGAGCGGGTGGATGTCGCAGGCGATGGCCTGCGCCACCGCGCGCACCTGCGCCCGCGCTACCGCGCCGTCCGGCAGCAGCCGGGCGCTGTCCGGATAGGCCTCGTCCAGGTACTCGCAGATCGCCAGCGACTGCGTCAGCAGCACGCCCTTGTCCAGCAGCGCCGGCAGCAGCCCCTGCGGATTGAGCGCCAGGTAATCGGCGCTGCGCTGCTCGCCGCGCAGCAGGCTGACCGGCGCCTGGGCGTAGGCCAGCCCTTTCAGGTTCAGCGCAATGCGCACGCGATAGGCGGCCGAGGAACGGAAATAGCCGTACAGCGTGCGGCCAACGTTGGCCGCGTCAGCCATGCTTGACCACCGTCTGCGCGATGGCACCGAAAATGCTGTGCCCGGCGGCATCCTTCATCTCGATGCGCACCGTGTCGCCCACCTTCATGAACGGCGTGATCGCGGCGCCGCTGTCGATGATCTCGATCATGCGCTGTTCGGCCAGGCAGCAGCTGCCCACGCTGCGGTCGTGGTTGGACACAGTGCCGGAGCCGACGATGGAGCCGGCGACCAGCTCGCGGGTCTTGGCCACGTGCGCCACCAGCTGCGGGAAGCTGAACTGCATCTCGACGCCGGCGTTCGGCTTGCCGTAGAAGGCGTTGTTGTAATCGACCAGCAGCGGCAGGTGCACCTTGCCGTCCTGCCACGCGTCGCCCAGCTCGTCCGGGGTCACCGTCACCGGCGAGAACGCGGTCGCCGGCTTGCTCTGGAAGAAGCCGAAGCCCTTGGCCAGTTCGTTCGGGATCAGGTTGCGCAGCGTGACGTCGTTGACCAGCATCAGCAGGCGGATGTGTGCGGCGCACGCGGCGGCATCGGCGCCCAGCGGCACGTCACCGGTGACCACCGCCACCTCGCCCTCGAAGTCCAGCCCCCACGCCTCGTCGCGCAGCGGAATCGGCGAGCGCGGCGGCAGGAAGGCGTCGGAGCCGCCCTGGTACATCAGCGGGTCGTGGTAGAAGCTCTCCGGTACCTCGGCGCCGCGCGCCTTGCGCACCAGCTCGACGTGGTTGAGGTAGGCACTGCCGTCCGCCCACTGGTAGGCGCGTGGCAGCGGGCTGTGGCAACGCGCTGCGTCGAAGGCAACGGCGCCGGCGGCCTCGCCCTGATTCAGCGCGGCGTAGACCTGTTGCAGTTGCGGTTCGGCCTGCGCCCAGTTGTCCAGCGCCTGCTGCAGGGTGGCGGCGATCTGCGGTACGGCGACGGCACGGGAGAGGTCACGGCTGACGACCATCAGCTGGCCGTCGCGGGTGTTGTTCTGGTAGGTGGCGAGTTTCATGTGGGTGGTCTCGTCTGGAACGGTGTCGATACACGTTGGCCGCAGCAATCTGCTGCGGCCAACCTTGTGCTGCTATGCGTTCACGCGGTGATGCGGCGGGCTCAATCGGCCTTCAGCACGCCGCGGCGGATCTGGTCTTCCTCGATCGATTCGAACAGCGCGCGGAAGTTGCCTTCGCCGAAGCCTTCATTGCCCTTGCGCTGGATGATCTCGAAGAAGATCGGCCCGATCACGGTTTCGGTGAAGATCTGCAGCAGGATGCCTTCCACCGGCGCGCCGTCGATCAGGATGCTGTTCTTCTGCAACCGCGCCAGGTCCTCGCCGTGGTTCGGCACGCGCTGGTCGACCTTGGCGTAGTAGGTGTCCGGGGTGTCGAGGAAACGGGTGCCGCGCGCCTTCAGTGTTTCTACTGTGGTGTAGATGTCTTCGGTTGTCAGCGCAATGTGCTGGATACCTTCGCCGTTGTACTGCTTCAGGAATTCCTCGATCTGGCTCTTGTCGTCGGACGATTCGTTGATCGGGATGCGGATCTTGCCGCAGGGGCTGGTCATCGCCTTGGACACCAGGCCGGTGAGCTTGCCTTCGATGTCGAAGTAGCGGATTTCGCGGAAATTGGCGATGTTCTCGTAGAACGAGCCCCACTTCTCCATATTGCCGCGGATCACGTTGTGGGTCAGGTGGTCGATCACCTTGAGGCCCACGCCTACCGGGTGCTGGTCGACGCCGTCCAGCGGCACGAAGTCGATCTCGTAGATGTCCTTGTCGTGGCCGTAGCGGTCGACGAAGTACAGAGCCGAGCCGCCGATGCCTTCCACCGCCGGGATGTTCAGCTCCATCGCGCCGACCGGGCGCACATACGGCTTGGCGCCGTGCGCCAGTGCGTAGTCGTAGGCCTTGGCGGCGTCCTTGACGCGCCAAGCCATGGCGCAGGCGGACGGGCCGTGCACGGTGGCGAACTCGGAGGCCGGCTGGGTGCGTTCGGCGTTGAGGATGAAGTTGATGTCACCCTGGCGGAACAGGCTGACGTTCTTGCTGCGGTGGCGCGCGATCTCGATAAAGCCGAGCGACAGGAACAGCGCTTGCAGCTTGGCGACGCCTTCGGCGTTGGGGGCGGTGTACTCGACAAACTCGAAGCCATCGGTTGCCAGTGGGTTCATCAGTTGATGTTCCATTTTCATTCATCTCTCCTCTTGCGCGTCGTGCTCGACGCTGTCTCTGTGGTGCCGCCGCTTGGACTGCGCCGGGCGGCCGGCTTGCCGTTGCGTGCCGGACGCAGTCGCGGCCGCATGATGTAGACAATATCCGGTGATCTTGCGCCACCGTGTAAAATGTCTGGCTCAGGCGCTTTATTCTAAGTAAACTCAACCGCAATTTTCTTGCGATATAGTGCCGAGAAAACAAAAAACTTAAAACAATATTCCAGAGCAAACCCATCATCAGGAGATAACATGCCTACGGCACCCCTGGACAAGACAGATATAAAAATGTTGGCCGCATTGCAGGCCAATGGCCGGCTGACCAACGTGGAACTGGCGGAAAAGGTGGCCCTGTCGCCATCGCCCTGCCTGCGCCGCCTGAAGCAGCTGGAGGACTCCGGCGTCATCCGCCAGTACGTGGCGCTGCTGGATCCGGCCAAGATCGGCCTCGGCCTGCAGGCCTTTGTGCGCGTCACGCTGGAAAAGCGCGGCAACGCCCATCTGCAGGGCTTCATGGACGCGGTGCAGCGCTGGCCGGAAGTGGTCAACTGCTACGCGATGACCGGCGAGATGGACTACCTGCTGCAGGTGTACTTCGAGGATCTGGAGCACTTCTCGCGCTTCGTGATGGACGACCTGCTGCAGCAGCCGGGGGTGGAGGACGTGAAGTCCAGCTTCGTGCTGAAGGAGTTCAAGCAGACCACCTCGCTGCCGATCTCGCACCTGAATCCGTAAGCCCCCTGCCCCCGCCATGTGCGGGGGCATTTCCTGCCGCCGCGCCATTCCGCTATCATCCAGAACACCTTGGTCAGCAAAACGGGATCCGCAGTGGCCGCTACCAATTCCTTATCCAGCCGCCTGCAATGGCGCGGCGTGCTGTGCCTGCTGTTGCTGGGCGTGCTCGGCGGCGGCGGTCACTACCTGCTCGGCCTGCGCGACATCGAACAGCGACTGGCACAGCTGCACACGCTGGTGGAGCAACGCTTCGTCGGCGTGCTGGCACAAAGCGTGTGGGACCTCGACCAGCACAATACCCAGCAACTACTGGAAAGCATCAACCAGCTCGACGGCGTCAACCGCGTCGAGCTGATCACCAACCTCGGTCAGCGCCAGAGCAGCCAGCTGCACCCGACGGCGCACAGCGAGTGGATCCGCGATTTCCCGGTACAGTCCGAACGCTCCGGCAACCAGCCGCTGGCCAGCCTGCGCCTGCACCTCGGCCAGCAGGAGCTGCTGCAGCAACTGCGCCTGCGCAGCCTGCTGTTCGCCGGCAGCCTGATGGCGGCCATGCTGCTGATGCTGCTGCTGTGCCGCCACTTCATGCAACGCCACCTGCTGCGCCCGCTGGAACAGCTGGTCGGCCAGCTGCACAAGGAACAGCCGCTGCCGCTGGCCGACGGCGAGCGCGAACTGAGCCTGCTGAGTAAACAGCTACAGCGCTATCGCCAGGGCTGGCAGCAACAGCTGCAACAACAACAGCAGCGCGGCAACGAGCTGCAAAAGCAGCGCGAACAGCTCAGCGAGCTGGCCAGCCAGCGCACCACCGAACTCGACCAACTGACCCGCTCGCAGCAGCTGCTGGCCAAGCTGTCGCACAGCTTCCTGCGTCTGCCGCCGGCAGAACAGCGCGACGCCGTCGCCGATGCCCTGGCGCGCATCGGCCACCTGCTCGGCGTCGACCGCTGCTACCTGCTGCTACTGGATGAACGGCAGGCGCTGCAGCAGCACATCAGCTGGCAAAACACGCAGCTGCCGCCGGACGGCGGCTTTTACCTGCAAGCACCACTACAGCACTCGCCCTGGTTGCTGCCGCAGCTACGGCAGCAGGCACAGCTCACCATCAGCCGGCTGGAAGAAATTCCGCCGGACGGCCACGGCGAACGGCTGCTGCTGGCCGAACACGGCATCCGCGGCCTGGTGCTGATCGCACTCGATCACACGGTGCCGCTGCACGGCATCTTCGGCTGCGAGGTGGTCAACCGCCAGCACGACTGGCTGGACAAGGAACTGACGCTGCTGCGGCTGTTTGCCGAGCAGCTGTCCGGGCTGCTGCTGCGTCACCAGCAGCTGCAACAGCACGAGGCGCTGACACAGCAGCTGGCGGCGGCCAACGCCAAGCTGCAGGCGCAGAGCCATTGCGATGGCCTGACCGGGCTGGCCAGCGTCAGCCGCCTGCAACAGGACAAGCAGCAGCTGTTCGAGCAGGCCTTCCTGCGCCAGCAGGCGCTGTCGGCGCTGATGCTGGACATCGACCAGTTCGCCGCCTACAACAGCCACGCCGGCCACCTGGCCGGTGACGACTGCCTGCTGCGCATTGCACAGCTGCTGCAGGCGCTGCTGGCCGCGCACCCCGGCCTCGCGGTGCGCATCAAGGGCGCCACCATGCTGCTGCTGCTGCCGCAGCATGATCCGGCGCAAGCCGCCGCCGTGGCCGAGCAGCTGCGCCAGGCGGTCGCCGCGCTGCAGCTGCCGCACCCGGCGTCGCGGGTGTCCAGCTTTGTCAGCGTCAGTGTCGGCTGCGCCACGCTGGACCTGCGCCGCCACGACGACATCGACGACCTGATCGGCGAGGCGGCCCACGCCTTGCGCCAGGCCAAGGCACAGGGCCGCAACCGCTGCGTCAGCGCCGCGGCCACATGAAAAAAAACCGCAGCCGAAGCTGCGGTTTTTTCATGCTGCCATCGTGCCGCATCCGGCGGCCGCGCTCACAAGCCCAGGCGCTGCCAGATGGTGGACACCGTGCCGGCCTGGTTCAGGGTGTAGAAGTGCAGCCCCGGTGCGCCGTTCGCCAGCAGGCGGTCGCACAGCTCGGTGACCACATCCAGCCCAAGCGCACGGATCGACGCGCTGTCGTCCATATAGGCCTGCATCCGCAGGCGCAGCCAGCGCGGCACTTCTGCGCCGCACATGTCGGAGAAGCGGCACAGCTGGCCGAAGTTGGCGATCGGCATGATGCCAGGCACGATCGGGATGTCCACGCCGCGCGCCTGCACCTCGTCGACGAAGCGGAAATAGCTGTCGGCGTTGAAGAAATACTGCGTCATCGCCGAGTTGGCGCCGGCATTCACCTTGCGCACGAAATTATTGATGTCGTCTTCGGCGGACTTGGCCTGCGGGTGGAATTCCGGATAGGCCGCCACCTCGATATGGAAGTGGTCGCCGTGCTCTTCGCGGATGAAGGCCACCAGCTCGTTGGCGTAGCGGAACTCGCCGGCCTCGACCATGCCGGACGGCATGTCGCCGCGCAGCGCCACGATGTGACGGATACCGTGGTTGCGGTACTCGTTCAGGATCGAGCGGATATTGTCGCGGGTGGAGCCGATGCAGGACAGGTGCGGCGCCGCGGCGTAGCCCTCGTTGCGGATCTCCAGTACCGTGGACAGCGTGCCGTCGCGGGTGGTGCCGCCGGCGCCGAAGGTCACGGAGAAGAACTCCGGCTTGAACTGCGCCAGCTGCTGACGGGTGGTACGCAGTTTGGCCACGCCTTCCGGGGTGCGCGGCGGGAAGAATTCGAAGCTGAAGGTACGGTTACGTTCGGTCATGGCAAGCTCTTGCGGCAAGGTTGGTGATGGTTTCCCTGGCATCCCGTGTCGGTCTGGCGCCGCTGACGGGGCGGCGGCCAACGTTGGCCGCACAAAAAAACGGACAGGGCATTTTACGGCCCTGTCCGTTTTAACCGGACATCAAATATCAATAACGATAGTGTGCCGGCTTATATGGACCGTCTTTCGGCACGCTGATGTAGCTGGCCTGCTCGTCAGACAGCTCGGTCAGGCGGGCGCCGATGCGCTCCAGATGCAGGCGCGCCACCTTCTCGTCCAGATGCTTGGGCAGCACGTACACCTTGTTGTCGTACTTGTGCTCGTTGGCGAAGATCTCGATCTGCGCCAGCACCTGGTTGGTGAAGGAGTTGGACATCACGAAGCTCGGGTGGCCGGTGGCGCAACCGAGGTTCACCAGGCGGCCTTCGGCCAGCAGGATGATGCGCTTGCCGTCCGGGAAGATGATGTGATCCACCTGCGGCTTGATGTTTTCCCACTGGTACTGGCGCAGCGAGGCGACTTCGATCTCGCTGTCGAAGTGGCCGATATTGCACACGATGGCGTTGTTGCGCATCTTCTTCATGTACTCGTGGTTGATCACGCCAACGTTGCCGGTGGTGGTCACGAAGATGTCGGCCTGATCGCAGACTTCGTCCATGCGTACCACGCGGTAGCCTTCCATCGCCGCCTGCAGCGCGCAGATCGGGTCGATTTCGGTCACCCACACGGTGGCGCCCAGGCCACGCAGCGATTGCGCGCAACCCTTGCCCACGTCACCGTAGCCCAGCACCACCGCAACCTTGCCGGCGATCATCACGTCGGTGGCGCGCTTGATGCCGTCCACCAGCGATTCGCGGCAGCCGTACAGGTTGTCGAACTTGGACTTGGTCACCGAGTCGTTAACGTTGAAGGCCGGGAACGGCAGCAGGCCGTCCTTTTCCAGCTGGTACAGGCGATGCACGCCGGTGGTGGTTTCCTCGGTCACGCCCTTGATGTGCTGCAGACGCTTGGAGTACCACTGTGGGTCGATTTCCAGATGACGCTTGATGGAAGCGAACAGTGCGGTTTCTTCTTCGTTGGTCGGGTGGCCGATCACGCCCAGATCCTTCTCCGCCTTGCTGCCCAGCATCAGCAGCAGGGTGGCGTCGCCACCGTCGTCGAGGATCATGTTCGCAGGCTGGTCTTCCGGCCATTCGAAGATCTTGTGGCTGAATTCCCAGTACTCGTCCAGGCTCTCGCCCTTGAACGCAAATACCGGAATGTTGGCCGCAGCAATGGCGGCGGCAGCGTGATCCTGGGTGGAGAAGATGTTGCACGATGCCCAGCGCACTTCGGCGCCCAGCGCGGTCAGCGTCTCGATCAGCACCGCGGTCTGTACCGTCATGTGCAGCGAACCGGCGATGCGCGCGCCGCGCAGCGGCTGGCTGTGCTGGTATTCCTTGCGCGTGGCCATCAGGCCCGGCATTTCGGTCTCGGCAATATTGAGTTCCTTGCGGCCCCAATCTGCCAGATTGATATCGGCAACGAGATAGTCGTTGAATGCAGCCATCGTGTATTCCTTTGTCACGAAGGCCGGGAGGGATGGCTCACCCGCGCATCCCGTGCCCGGCACGGGTTATCCTGAAGCGGCCCGATCGGAGCCGTTCAATGAAAAGCAGGTGAGCGCCGTTTTGCGTTTCCGGGCCTGGGGCATGGCCTCGCAGCGCTCCCCGGAATCCCGCCATTATGGCAGAACTTGCGGCGCAAGGTTGGCCGCAACGACGCCGCGCTGGCAACTAGGCCGCCGCGACCGGTGCCGGGCGGCAAAGAAAAAGGCCTCTTGCGAGGCCTTTTTGCACAACAGTTCGGCTGGCTTACAGGCCGGCAGCGGCGCGCAGCGCGGCGGCCTTGTCGGTGCGTTCCCAGGTGAACTCCGGCTCTTCGCGGCCAAAGTGGCCGTAGGCGGCGGTCTTGGTGTAGATCGGACGCAACAGGTCCAGCATCTGCACGATGCCCTTCGGACGCAGGTCGAAGTGCTGTTTCACCAGCTCGACGATGCGCTCGTTCGGAATGGCGTTGGTGCCGAAGGTGTCCACCGAGATCGAGGTCGGCTCGGCCACGCCGATGGCGTAGGAAACCTGGATCTGGCACTGGCGCGCCAGACCGGCGGCGACCACGTTCTTGGCGACATAACGGCCGGCGTAGGCGGCGGAACGGTCGACCTTGGTCGGATCCTTGCCGGAGAAGGCGCCACCGCCGTGCGGTGCGGCACCGCCGTAGGTGTCTACGATGATCTTGCGGCCGGTCAGGCCGCAGTCGCCCATCGGGCCGCCGATGACGAAACGGCCGGTCGGGTTGATCAGGAACTTGGTTTCGGCGGTAATCATTTCCGCCGGCAGCACCGGCTTGATGATGTCCTCGATCACCGCATCGGTCAGTGTCTTGTGGTCGATTTCCGGCGCGTGCTGGGTGGACAGCACCACGGTATCGATGCGCTTGGGCAGGCCGGTTTCGCTGTCGTAGACGCAGGTGATCTGGCTCTTGGCATCCGGACGCAGCCACGGCAGACGGCCATCCTTGCGCAGTTCCGCCTGACGCTGCACCAGACGGTGCGCGTAGTAGATCGGGAATGGCATCAGCGTCGGGGTTTCGTCGCAGGCGTAGCCGAACATCAGGCCCTGGTCGCCGGCGCCCTGGTCCAGATCCAGGCCTTCGCCTTCGTTGACGCCCTGGGCGATGTCCGGCGACTGCTTGTCGTAGCACACCATCACGGCACAACCTCGATGGTCAAAACCCAGCTCGGTATTGTCGTAACCGATGCGCTTGATGGTTTCGCGCGCGATCTTGATGTAGTCGATGTTGGCGGTGGTGGTGATCTCGCCGGCCAGGACTACCAGACCGGTGTTGACCAGGGTCTCGGCCGCTACGCGGGCGTATTTGTCTTCACGCAGGATGGCGTCCAGAATGGCGTCGGAAATCTGGTCCGCGACCTTGTCCGGATGGCCTTCAGATACCGATTCAGATGTAAAAAGATATTCGCTCATTGTGTCCGTTCCCGAATAATGGCCTTTGAGTTAATGATAAAATAGCGCGTTTACTTTCCAGCAGACCATGATGACCCGAATCGCACGACTCATCCTGCAGACCCTGGCCGCGTTGCCGCTACCGGCGCTGCACCGGCTGGGCGCCCTGCTGGGGAAAATCCTCTATTACCTATCGCCGCGTTTTCGCGAACGCATACGCGAAAACCTCAAAACCAGTCAAATCGCTGGAAGTTATCAGCTTTACGAATCGCTCGTCAAACTCTGTGCGGCAGAAACCGGCAAGGGCGCGCTGGAACTGGCCATCGCCTGGTGCCGCGAACCGGATTACATCACCTCGCTGGTGCGGGGCTGCGACGGCTGGGAGCATGTCGAAGCGGCACTGGCAGAGGGCAAAGGGCTGATCTTCGTCACCCCGCACCTCGGCAGTTATGATATTGCCGGACGCTACATCTCGGCCCGCCTGCCGTTCCCGCTGACCGCGATGTATCGCCCGCCGAAGCTGGCGTGGCTGGAGCCGATCATGAACGAGGGCCGCGCCCGCGGCAAAGGCCGCACCGCACCGGCCACCGGCGCCGGTGTGCGTCAGCTGATGAAGGCACTGAAATCCGGTGAGGCCACCATCATCCTGCCGGACCAGGTGCCCGGCAGCGGCGAAGGCGCATGGGCGCCGTTCTTCGGCAAGCCGGCGTTCACCATGACGCTGCTGGCGCGTTTGGCGCAGATGAATGGTGTCGCCGTGCTGTGGTTCACCGGCGAACGCCTGGCTGGCGGTGCCGGCTTCCACATCCACATCAGCCCCCAGGTCGGGACCTTCAGCGGTGAGCGCGAGGCCGATGCCGCCGTGGTCAATGCCAATGTCGAACGCCTGATCCAGCGTTGGCCGCAACAGTACCTGTGGAGCTACAACCGCTACAAGACGCCGTCCGGCGCCCCGTCCCCCGATCAAGCTTAATTCTGGAATACCGCATGAAATTCGCCCTGGCCCTGCTGTGGCTGATCCGCCTGTTGCCGCTACCCGTCATCCATGCCCTGGCCTGGGGCCTGGGGCAGCTGGCCTACCTGCTCGCCCGCGAGCGCCGCCGCGTCGGCCTGATCAATCTGCGCCTGTGCTTCCCCGACATGGGGCTGACGCAGCGCCGCCGGCTGATCCGCCGCCACTTTGTCGAGATGATGAAACTGGTGCTGGAGTACGGCATCGTGTGGTGGTCGTCGCCGCAACGCCTGCGGCAGCTGGTGGAGGTACGCGGTCTGGAACATATCACCCGGCTGCGCGAGGCGGGCGAAGACGTGGTGCTGTTCTACCCGCACTTCGTCGCCTTCGAGATCTGCGCGCTGCGCCTGAATCTGGAAGTGCCGCTGGTCAGCGTCTATTCGCACCAGAAGAACAAGACGCTGGATGCGCAGTTCTACCAGGGCCGCAACCGCTTCGACAATGCCTACATCGTGTCGCGGCAGGAGAGCCTGCGCAGCATCATCAAGGCGATGCGCAAGGAGCACACCCCCTTCCTGTACCTGCCGGACCAGGACTTCGGCCCACGCGACGCCATCTTCGTGAAGTTCTTCGCCACCGACGCGGCCACCATCACCGGCCTGTCGCGCATTGCCAGCATCGCCAAGGCCAGGGTGGTACCGGCCATCGCCCGCCGCGAAGGCGCGCGCTTCGTGCTCGACATCCATCCGCCGCTGGACAACTTCCCCAGCGACAATCTGGAAGCCGATACCCGCCGCATGAACGCCTTTCTGGAGCAGCGCATCCTGGAGGCGCCGGAACAGTACTTCTGGCTGCACAAGCGCTTCAAGACCCGGCCGCAGGGACAGGCACGTTTCTACTGAGCCAGCGACAGCAAGTACGGGCAAGGGCGGCTGCGGCCAACCTTGCCCGTTTTGTTTTCTGGTAAAGCAAGCCGAAGAGCAGCCTGGCCGCACGAGGAAAGGCGCGGTTGTAACTGTATAGAAGTGACGCCGCTCGGTAGCGGTCTGCGCTTTGAGGTAGCCAAGGTTGGCCGCAGCCTGGCGACAGCTCCTCCGCACACCCTCTGCCCTGCCCCACTGTGATTCGGAAGCGGTGACTTTTATCTCCAGATATCCCGCCATCAGCGACACTAAAGTGTGCACCACGCTGCCGGCAGCCAAACAAAAAACGCCACGATTAGATCGTGGCGTTTTTATTGTGCTGCGCAGCGGCTCAGCTACCGCGCTTCTTCCAGAAGTAGCGCCCGATAAAACCGGGAAACGCAAACACCAGGAACAGTGCCAGGGTGGTGACATAAAACTGCCACTTCTGCACGTGTACCGGCGAATAGCGGCCTTCCAGCAGCTGCGCCAGCACACCCAGCAGCAGGTACAGCGCCACCAGTTCCAGTAACTGCCAGCCAAAGTGCTTGTTGGCAACCCGCCAGATGCCGGCAACGCGCCGACTCATGAATGGCAGGTTGGCCGCAACAAACGCGAGCAGTAACAGGACGATGACGCTGACTTCCATGCTGATTCCTTACAGGACGACGAGGGATTGTTTCATCGCTTCGACACACATCGCGATCAGACGTTCCGGCATCGCACCCAGTACCAGCAAGGCCACGGCATTGAGCGACAGCACCAGCTTCATGTCACCGGACATGGTGATCGGGCTGTGATCCTGCACGTCGTCGAAGTACATCACCTTGACTGCACGCAGGTAATAGAAGGCACCGATCAGCGACATCAGCACCGCCACAATCGCCAGCCACAGCAGGTTGACGTTGACGATCGCCTGGATCACCGCAAACTTGGCGTAGAAGCCAGCCAGCGGCGGAATACCGGCCATCGAGAACAGCGCCAGCAGCATCAGCAGCGCGTACCAGCTGTTGCGGCCGTTGAGGCCTTTCAGGTCGTCCAGGGTTTCGCACTCGAAACCGGCACGCGACAGACCCAGCAGGATGCCGAAACCGGCCAGCGAGGTCAGCACGTAAACGATCACGTAGAACAGTGCGGCGGAGTAGCCTTCGGCGTTGCCGGCGATCAGGCCCAGCAGCAGGAAACCCATGTGCGAGATGGTCGAGTAGGCCAGCATGCGCTTGAGGTTGGTCTGCGCAATGGCGGTCAGGTTACCGATGGCCATCGACAGTACCGCCAGAATCACCAGCATGCCCTGCCAGTCGGCCACCATTTCGCCCAGCCCCTGCACCAGGATGCGGATCACGAACACGAAGGCCGCCAGTTTCGGTGCAGCACCGATCATCAGCGTCATCGCGGTGGACGAGCCCTGGTAAACGTCAGGCACCCACATGTGGAACGGTACCGCACCCAGTTTGAACGCAAGACCAGCCACGATGAACACCAGGCCGAAGACCAGCAGTGTCTGGTTGGCGCTGCCCGAGGCGATCGCCTGAGCCACCTTGGTCAGTTCCAGCGAACCGGTGGCACCGTACACCATCGACACACCGTACAGCAGCAGGCCGGAAGCCAGCGCGCCGAGCACGAAGTACTTCATCGCGGCTTCGATGGCACGACCGGACTCACGTTGCAGCGCGATCAGCGAGTACAGCGACAACGACAGCAGCTCCAGGCCCATGTACAGGCTGACGAAGTTGCTGGCCGACACCATCAGGTTCATGCCCAGCAGCGCGAACAGGGTCAGGGTGAAGTATTCGCCCTTGAACAGGCCGCGGTCCTTGACGTACTGGCGTGTGTAAACCAGCACCAGTGCCGTCACGCCGTACATCGCCACCTTGACGATGTCCGACAGCGGATCATCGACAAACATGCCACTGAGGGTAATGGTGGCGAACGGCTCGAAAGTGGAAACCTGGATCACGGCACACACCAGCAGTGTCAGCAGCGACAGTGCATAGGTGATGCCGCGCTTGGCGTCCGAGATAAACAGGTCAAGAATGAGGATTACCGACAGAGCCCCAAGCAGGAACATCTCTGGCAAAGCCGGCATCAGATTGAGATCAGCCCAATTCATTTCGTATTCCTTGTGGCCTCTTAGAGCTTGCTTTGCGCAACGTGCGCGATCAGTTCATTGACAGACAGGTGCATCTTCTCAACGAACAGCTGCGGGTACAGACCCATACCCAGTACGGTCACGGCCAGGATCACCAGAATCAGGAATTCACGCTTGTTGACGTCCTTCATCTCTTCCACGTGGTGGTTGCCCACATCACCGAAAATCACGCGCTTGTACATCCACAGGGTGTAGGCGGCACCGAAGATCAGCGTGGTGGCAGCCAGCGCGGCAACCAGGAAGTTCACCTGCACCGCGCCCATGATCACCATGAACTCGCCGACGAAGCCGGAAGTGGCAGGCAGGCCGGAGTTGGCCATGCCGAACAGCATCATGAAGGCGGCAAAAATCGGCATCTTGTTGGCGACACCACCGTAATCGGCGATGTTGCGGCTGTGCACGCGGTCATACATCACGCCGATGCAGAAGAACATCGCGGCGGAGACGAAGCCGTGCGACACCATCTGTACCAGTGCACCTTCCACCGCCCATGCATTCATCTGGCTGCCGGTGAACAGGAACATGCCCAGGGTCACGAAGCCCATGTGGGAAATGGAGGAGTAAGCCACCAGTTTCTTCATGTCGGTTTGCACCAGTGCCACCAGACCGATGTACACCACCGCCACCAGCGACAGGCCGATCATGATCGGGGCCAGTTCGATCGAGGCATCCGGCACGATAGGCAGTGCAAATCGCAGGAAGCCGTAAGCACCGATCTTCAGCGTGATCGCCGCCAACACCATGGAGCCACCGGTCGGCGCTTCCACGTGGGCATCCGGCAACCAGGTGTGTACCGGCCACATCGGCACCTTCACCGCAAACGACAGGAAGAAGGCGATGAACAGCAGGATTTGTACCTGCAGCGGGATCTGCTTCAGGGCCTGGAAGGCCTGGATGTCAAAGGTCTTGCCAGCCTGGAAGTACAGGTAGATGAACGCTACCAGCATCAGCAGCGAACCCAGCAGCGTATACAGGAAGAACTTGATCGACGCATAGACGCGACGCGGACCACCCCACACACCGATGATCAGGTACATCGGGATCAGCATGCCCTCGAAGAACACGTAGAACAGGATCGCATCCAGCGCGGCGAAAGCACCGTTGATCAGGCCGGACATGATCAGGAACGCAGCCATGTACTGTGCGGTGCGCTTCTGGATCACTTCCCAACCGGCCAGGATCACCATCAGCGTGGTGAAGCTGTTCAGCACGATGAACAGCATCGAGATGCCGTCCACCCCCAGGTGGTAGTTGATACCGAGGGATTCGATCCACGGCATGTTTTCGACAAACTGCATGCCGCCATGCAGGTTGTCGAACTGCGTAAACAACGGGAGCGATACCAGGAACCCCAGCACGGCACCAGCCAGCGCCAGCCAGCGCGCCAGCGGTGCGCGCTGGTCGCCACCGGTCGCCAGCACCAGCAGGCCGGCTACGATGGGGGTCCAGATCACCAGACTCAAAGGATTAGCAAACATATCGAGAACCTAATTTGTTATATCGATTCCGGTACCGATCCTTAACGGAGGATCAGCGGCTTGAACCAGTACGTCATCAG
>Ga0209172_10000602_pt1 | contig 95652 bp, 81 predicted proteins | sample LarsenN4metaG_FD_184113 | JGI IMG/M metagenome (GOLD analysis project Ga0209172, IMG submission 184113) | Hot spring sediment bacterial and archeal communities from British Columbia, Canada, to study Microbial Dark Matter (Phase II) - Larsen... ... | reverse complement strand
GTCAAGATCGTGGGTGTGGCCCAGCCGCCCACGGCTGGGAGGCCGGGACCGCACAGCCGAGGGCGGCTGTGCCACACGACAGCCGGGTCACGCGGGGTCTTACCCACGATCTTGACGCTCACCCGACGTACCCGCCGCCGACGCCGGACATTGAAATCGACGCAGGAACATCGTATATAGGTCGACCGGCAAGGATGCGGCCTGCTGGTAAAGGATTGCCGATGAACCCCGCCCGCCGAAACGTCGCCGTCATTCTGGTTCTGATCGCGTCGATGACGCTGGGAGCCGCGGTGCTGCTGGCGATGGAGTCGCGCGCCGTGCGCTGGTCCTCGCCGCCAACGCCGCCCGCCCGAACGGGGCAGCGGCTGGACGGCGTGCGGATCGAATACATCGCGAGCGGCCGGCTGATCGACGACGGCTTCGACTGCCTGGTCTTCGCCGACCGCGAGCCGGCCTGGCGGCCCAACGGCGGCACCATCCGGCTGGGGGTGGTCGGCAGCGGCGACGAACGCCTGCCGGCCCGCCAGGCTCAGCAACTGCTGGCCGTGCTGGGCAGCATGACCGGCGCGGGCCTGAGCCTGGACCGCGTCCACCTCGACCCGGCCTCCGACGGCCGCCTGCACCCCGACCTTCCGCCGCAAGCCCGCGACCTCTGCGACCTGCTGCTTCGCAAGCAGCTCGTCCGCTGAGAACCCGCGCGGATGGATTTCCGTCGTGCGCAGCGCTCGCTCCGCGCTTGCCGCGGCTAGAATCTGAGCAACGCGTCCGCCCGCCCGCCGGGCCTTATACGTAAGCTTATTGGACGCGGCCCGACGCGATGTCGAAAACCTTCGCCCATCTGCCCGGCTACGAAGCGCTCGCCCGCCTCGGCCGCGGTGCGCGGGCCGTGATCTACGCCGGTCGCGAGCGCGGCACGCGCCGCAGAGTGGCCATCAAGCACGTCGTGCGCCGCGGGCCGGAAGACGACCGCTTCCTCGAGCAGACCGAGAACGAATTCCAGATCGCCAGCAAGCTGGAGCACCCCGCGCTGCGGCGCTGCCTGGACATCGTCCGCGTCCGCCGCTGGCTGAAGACCCAGGAGCTGTTCCTGATCATGGAATACGTGGACGGCACGCGGCTGGAGGACCTGTACCGGGAGCGGCGGCCGACGCGTTTCGAGCGCGTGCTGGAGGTATTCGTGCAGGTGGCCGAGGGCCTGCGAGCGATGCACCGTCAGGGCTATGTGCACGCGGACATCAAGCCGAACAACATTCTGATCACGCCAGCCTGGCGGGCCAAGATCATCGACTTCGGCCAGAGCTGCCCGCTGGGGCACACCAAGGCCCGCATCCAGGGCACGCCCGACTACATCGCCCCCGAGCAGGTGCGGCTCAACCCGCTGGATCAGCGCACGGACGTGTACAACTTCGGGGCGACCATGTACTGGGTCGTCACCGGCAAGGCGTTCAGCACAATCCTGCCCAACGCGCCGGCCGGGACCCGCAAGATGGACGTGGATTCCCGCCGCCGCAACGACGCGCCGCACCTGATCCACGCGGCCGTCCCGCTGCCGCTGTCGGTGCTGATCATGGAGTGCTGCCAGAACGAGCGCGACAAGCGGCCCTGGGACATGAGCAAGGTGCTCTCGCGGCTGGACACCGTGCGGCACATGCTGCATCGCACAGCCGGCCGGGCAGGCGCGACGGCCTGGCGCTAGGGGTGTTTCCACTCGGGGTGCGCTGCCCGGCGCGCCGCAGGTGGCTGACGGACAACGTCCCTCAGGGGTTACGCCATCCCGCGGTCCGACGCCAACGTCGGGACGCGCACGTCGCGGGCCAGCCGCAGCAGCGCCAGCAGCCGGATCGTCAGCCAGCTCACGTCCAGCTCCCAGAAGCGCAGGCCGTGGCGGGCGGAGCGCGGGTAGGCGTGGTGGTTGTTGTGCCAGCCCTCGCCCAGGCTGATCAGGGCCAGCCACCACAAGTTGCGCGAGCCGTCGCCAGTGTCATAGCGGCGGTAGCCCCAGGTGTGCGAGGCGGAGTTGACGAACCACGTCCCGTGGTAGACGTAGATCAGCCGCACGAAGACGCCCCAGATCACGCACGGCCAACCGCCCCACAGGTAGAGCAGCCCGGCCAGTACCAGCGTCCAGAGCGAGTTGGTCTTCTCGATGAACACGTGGCCGCGGTCGCGGGTCAGATCGCGGGCGTAGCGGCTGTACTGCTCGTACGCGTCCCACTGCGGGTCGTAGGTGCAGCACCAGAGCGTGTGAGCCCAGAAGAAGCCGTGCCGCGGCGTGTGCGGGTCCTCGTCGTCGTCGGAGTGCTGGTGGTGCAGGCGGTGGGTGGCGACCCACTTGATCGGCCCGCCCTGCAGGTTCAGGCTGCCCAGCCAGCTCAATACGTACTCGAGCGGCTTGCGGGCCTTGAAGCTGCGGTGGGCCAGCAGGCGGTGATAGCCGACTGTGACGCCCAGCCCGCAGACAAACTGGAGCACGACCGCGGTCAGCAGGGCCTTCCAGGTGAAGAAGGCCGGCAGCAGCGCCAGCAGCGCGCCCAGGTGCGCGACGACGATCGCAATCGTCACGGTCCAGTGCACGCGGCCGCGCGCCTTGCGGCCAGGGGTTGGCGAACGAGCCGGGCTGGGGTCCGGCGGAGCGCGAAGGGCGACAGAATCTGCCTGGAGCGTCGCGGGGTTGTGTGTGGCGGGCAAGTCGCTTCCTTTCGCGTGCGGGTGCAGGCATCCCTGCCTATGGTTGCATCGGCTATTAATCACCGCTGCACGAGCAGCAAGAATCCGGACAGACCGGCACGGATCGAGCGGGAGCCGGGTCGCTCCCGCCCGATCGGGCCGAAAACCGGCCGCTTGTGGCGGTCAGGGTTTAGTACCGCCGCTTACCGTACCCGCCGCGGCCGCCCCCGCCCCCGCCGCCGCCGCGCGATTCGCGCGGCTTGGCCTCGTTTACCGTGAGCTGCCGGCCGCCGTAGTCCTTGCCGTTGAGGGCGGCGATGGCGGCGTTGGCCTCGTCGACGGACTCCATTTCGACGAAGCCGAAGCCCTTGCTCTGGCCGGTCATGCGGTCGGTGATGACCTGGGCGCTGCGGACGGTCCCGTGCTGCCCGAAGAGTTGCTCGAGGTCCGCACTGCTGACGTCGTAGGCCAGATTCCCCACATACAGCTTCTTGCTCATTCGCCAATCTCCTCTGGATGGCACGCTCGACCTGATCTTTCTCTTTCAGGGTCGCGTCTGAAAGTGGCCGACTTCCAGGCCAAAGGGGCGGGAAGACGACCGAGTGCGATGCGGAATTTGGTCCACAAACGTCCGAAGCGCGCCAAGTTCGCCATACCAGCCGGGCGACATTATAACGCCCGACCCCCCCAAGGCGAGCCTGCGGCCCCTCCCACCGCGCCGCTTCAACCCGTACGGCCGTCGGACCAGCGCGCTGGGCACTACCGGGTCGCGCTCGCGCAGCGCCGGGGCAGCGCCAACGTGTCTCGTGCCTTTGCGTAAGTGAGCGCGCCTTACCGCCAGCCCGTATGGTCCGCCGCGTAGCCCTTGTGCACGCTTGCCGCACGTCGCGGGCGGTGTTTCAATGCGGGCGGACAGGAGGTTACCTTGACCAGGGACCCAAGCTCCAACCGGACACGCCGCGGCCTGAGACAAATGGCCAGGATCGCCGTCCTGGGCGGCTGCGCGCTGTCGCTGCTCGCGCTGGCTGGCTGCCAGGGCGCCGTTGTCGGCAGCGAGCTGAGCGCACGGCCCAGGCCGCGGCCCATCTCTGCGTCGGACGGCGGCGTGCTGCGGCTGCCGGCAGACGAGAAGTTCTCCATCCATCTCGCCCCCTCGCAGCAGGAGCCGGGGCTGGACGGTACGGCCCGCGCCAGCGCCGACGCCAAGCCCGAAGGCGATGCCGCTGCGCAGGCCGAGGTCGAGAACGGCGGCAAGGCGGCGGCGACGTTCCAGCTCGGCCACGCGCTGGCCAACGACTCCTCGCGGCAGGTCGCGCTGCAGTTCAACGTGAAGTTCGCGTACGAGTTCGAGGCCGCCTCGACGCCCGTCAACACGCCCGGCGCCACGCTGTCGCTGAAGCTCTACGCCCGCGACGGCCGCAACCGCGTGCTCACGACGCTGCCCGTCCTGGAGCACGCGAGCGAGGACGGCAGTGCCTCGAGCAGCGGCGACAAGCAGCTCCACTTCTCGCTGACGCTGGGGCCGGGCGAATCGGCCAGCGTGTTCCTGGCCGGCAACGCGCGCATCGAGGCGCCCTACGGCCGCTCGGCGCGTGGCGCCTTGACGCTGCGCGGGCTGACGATGGAGATCGAGACGCGGCCGGCGCCCCCGGTCAAGACCGCCGAATGAGCACGCGCCGGATGAGCAAGCGCAAGCCGGACGACCGCGATACCCCCGCTGAGATTCGGCGACGGATCGAGTGGCTGCGCGACGAGATCCGCCGACACGACTACCTCTACTACGTGCTTGCCAAGCCCGAGATCAGCGACGCGGAATACGACCGGCTCTTCCGCGAGCTGCAGGAACTCGAGCGCGCGCATGCCGAGCTGGTGACGCCGGATTCGCCCACGCAGCGCGTGGGCGAGCGGCCGGTGGAGGGTTTCGCGCACGTGCGGCACAGCCTTCCGATGCTCTCGATCGACAACGCGTATTCCGCCGACGAGCTGCGCGAGTTCGACCAGCGCGTCCGCAAGGGCGTCGAGGACGCGCCCTACGACTATGTCGTCGACCCCAAGATCGACGGCGTGGCCATCTCGCTGCGCTACGAGGACGGGCGGCTGACACAGGGAGCGACGCGCGGCGACGGCGAGACCGGCGACGACATCACGCAGAACCTGCGCGCCGTCCGCAGCATCCCGCTGCGACTGCACGGCCAAGGCTGGCCGCGCGTGTTGGAGATCCGCGGCGAGGTCTTCTGGCCGCTCTCACGGTTCGCCGCATTCAACCAGCGCATGCTGGCGGCCGGAGAGGAACCGTTCGCCAATCCGCGCAACGGCGCCGCCGGCACACTCAAGCAGCTCGACTCGCGCGTGGTCGCGGAGCGCGGGTTGGCGTTCCAGTCGCACGGCCACGGACGGATCGAGCCGTTCCCGGCCGGCGTGAAGCTGCTTGCGGAGCTGTTCGACCGGCTGGGCGCCTGGGGTGTGCCGTGCAGCCCGCACCGGCGCGTCTGCGGCGATGTCGACGCGGTAATCGAGTTCGTGCACGAATGGGACGAGCGCCGCCGGCGGCTGGATTTCGCGACCGACGGGCTGGTGGTGAAGGTCAACCAGATTGCCCTGCACGACGTGCTCGGCGCGACCAGCCGGGCGCCGCGCTGGTGCATCGCCTTCAAGTACGCGGCCGAGCGCGCCTGGAGCCGCGTGCGCAGCGTCGATTTCCAGGTCGGCAAGCAGGGCACGATCACGCCGGTGGCAAACCTGGAGCCGGTGCAGCTCTCGGGCACGACGGTGCGGCGGGCGAGCCTGCACAATTTCGACCAGGTGCGGCGGCTGGACGTGCACGTGGGCGACCTGGTGGCGGTGGAGAAGGCGGGCGAGATCATCCCGCAGGTCATCGCCGTCGACGTGACGAAGCGGCCACGCGAGGCCAAACCCATCCGCCCGCCGACGCGCTGCCCGGTGTGCCGTGGCGAGGTGGCCAAGGATGCGGGCGGCGTGTACCTGCGCTGCCTGAACCCGGACTGCCCGGCGCAGTTCGTCGAGCGGCTGCGCTACTTCTGCTGGCGCGACCAGATGGACATCGAAGGCGCCGGCGGGGCGGTCGTCGACGCGCTGGTCGAGAAGGGCTTCGTCAAGTCGTATGCGGACCTGTACAAGCTGCACCGGCGGCGCGAGGAGCTGGTCAATCTGCCTGTGGGCGTGAACGAGGCCACCGGCTCGCCGATTCGCCTGGGCGAGAAGCGGGCCGACAAGCTGCTGGCCGGCATCGAGGCCAGCAAGAAACAGCCGCTGGCCCGTGTCCTGGCCGCACTCGGCATCCGCCACGTGGGCACGCACATCGCCGAATTGCTGGCCCACCACTTCGGCATGATGGAGGCGCTGGCCGAAGCGAGCGAAGAGGGATTGCAGAAGGTCGAGGGCATCGGGCCCGAGGTCGCCGCCTCCGTCCACGCCTGGTTCGCCAGCCCCGCCGGCCGGCGCACGATCGCGGAACTACAAGAGGTCGGCGTGAACCTCACGCAGCCGCGGCGGCGGGCGGCGACCGGCCCGCTGGCCGGCAAGACGCTCGTCATCACCGGCACGTTGCAGAACTACAGCCGCGCCGAGGCCGAGGAGGCCATCCGCCGCGGCGGCGGCAGGCCGACCGACAGCGTCAGCGGCAAGACGGACTATCTGGTAATCGGCGAGAACCCGGGCAGCAAGCTGGACAAGGCCCGCAAGCTGGGCGTAACGGTCATCGACGAGGCCGAGTTCCAGCGGCTACTGAAAGGGTGAGGCCCTGCGCGGTCGGACACCCGGTGACACGTGCCAGGTGACCGGTGACAGCGGCAGGCGTGCACAACGCGGTGTCACCTGTCACCTGCCACCTGTCACCGAGTGATCGGGGGGATCTGCCATGAAAACCATCATCGAGCCGTTTCGCATCAAGAGCGTCGAGCCGATCCGCATGACCACGCCGGGGCTGCGCGAGCGCATTCTGCGTGCCGCCGGCTTCAACGTCTTCCTGATCCAGGCCGAGGACGTGCTGATCGACCTGCTGACGGACAGCGGCACGGGCGCCATGTCGGCCGAGCAGTGGGCGGGCATGATGCGCGCCGACGAGTCGTATGCGGGGGCGGCCAGTTTCTACCACATCCAGGAGCGTATCCGCGAGCTGTTCGGCTTCGACCGCGTGCTGCCGACGCACCAGGGCCGGGCCAGCGAGCGCATTCTGTTCGAGCTGGTCGGCGGGGCGGGCAAGGTCGTGCCCAACAACGCGCATTTCGACACCACGCGGGCCAACATCGAGCATTCCGGCGCACAGGCGGTGGACCTGCCGATCCCCGAGGCGCGGGAGCCGGCCAACCGCCATCCGTTCAAGGGCAACCTGGACGTCGCCGCCCTGGAGCGGCTCATCGCCGACGTCGGCCCGCAGCGCATCCCGCTGGTGATGGTGACGGTGACGAACAACAGCGGCGGCGGGCAGCCGGTGAGCCTGGAGAACCTGCGGGCGGTGCGGGCGGTGTGTGATCGGCACGGGCTGCCGCTGTTCCTGGACGCCTGCCGCTTCGCGGAGAACGCGTACCTGATCAGGCGGCGTGAGCCGGAGATGGCCAACCGCGCGGTGCGGCAGATTGTGCGCGAGATGTTCGACCTGGCCGACGGCGCGACCATCAGCGCCAAGAAGGACGGGCTGGTCAACACCGGCGGCTTGTTGCTTATGCGCGATGCGGACCTGTTCCAACGGGCCAGCAACCTGCTGATCCTGACCGAGGGCTTCGTGACCTACGGCGGCCTGGCCGGGCGCGACCTGGAGGCGATGGCGCAGGGCTTCGCCGAGGTCGTCGACGAGGACTACCTCGCCTACCGCATCCGCAGCGTCGAGTATCTGGGGGAGGGGCTGCTGGGGGCGGGCATCCCGATCGTGCAGCCCCCGGGCGGCCACGCGATCTACCTCGACGCGGCCGCATTCTGCCCGCACATTCCGCCCGAGCAGTTCCCGGGTCAGGCGGTCGTCTGCGGGCTGTATCGCCTCGCCGGCATCCGCGCGGTGGAGATCGGCTCGGTGATGTTCGGCGGGCGGGCAGCGGACGGCGAATCGAAGAATGCGACGCCCGCGTCGCCGGGGCTGGAGCTGGTGCGGCTGGCGATCCCGCGGCGCGTGTACACGCAGAGCCACATTGACTACGTGATCGAAGCCGCGGGTGAGCTGTTCGCGCGGCGCAGCACGCTCCGCGGCCTGCGCATCGTGTACGAGCCGCCGGTGCTGCGGCACTTCACGGCCCGGTTCGAGGAAATCTGAACGCCTTCGTGAACCCGTGCCACCCCCGCCGCCGTGGGGAGCCGGCTGCTACGCGAAATACGCCACGGCGCGCTGGAAGATCGCCAGGCCGTCGCCGGGCTCGCGCGGCGGCAGCGAGGTCCAGCACGGGTGCTGGGTCCAGGTAACGAAACGCTCCGGGTGCGGCATCAGGCCCAGCACGCGGCCGGTGGGGTCGCACAGCCCGGCGATGTCGCCGTCGCTGCCGTTGGGGTTGGCAGGCATTGCCATGCCGGCGCTCAGCGATGGCGAGGGCACGTACACCAGCGCATCCTGATGCTGCCGCTGCACTTCCTGGAGTGCGCCAGCGTCCGCGAACAGCACGCGACCCTCGCCGTGGGCAATCGGCAGCTCGTACGCGCGGCCCGGCTCGGTGAAGACGCAGGGCGAATCGCGGGCGCGGATCGCCACCCAGCGGTCCTGGAACCCCGGCGGCTCGTTGTATGTCACCGTACAGGTGGGCTCGCGGCCACGCTGATGCGAGTCGGGAAGCAGGCCGGCCTTCACCAGCACCTGGAACCCGTTGCATACGCCCAGCACCAGCCGGCCGCTGCCGATGAACGCCCGCAACGCGTCGCCCAGGTGCCGCTCAAGCTGCACCGCGAGAATCTTGCCCGCCGCGATGTCGTCGCCGTAGCTGAAACCCCCGGGGATCGTCAGGACCTGAACGCGGTCCAGCAGACCGGGCTGCTCGATGAGCCGCCGCACGTGGATGCGCTCCGGCCGCGCTCCGGCCAGCTCCCAGGCGTGCTGCGTCTCCAGGTCGCAGTTGGTTCCGGCGGCCCGCAGGATCAGCACGTTCACCTGGCTCATCAACCGAACCCGCACCGGAGGATACGCGCCGTGACCGCCGCCGGCCAGCCGCTACAATCCCTCGCACCATGAAGCTGACCTGGCTCATTGTTCTGTTCGTGCTGCCGGCCGGCCCGGCCGACCCCAACAACCCGGCGGCCGGTCGCAAACCCCAGCCGCGACGCGAGCAGCCTGCGACCCGGCCGGCGCGCGACCGCTTCGCCGAACTCCAGCAGCAGGCGGCCCGGCTCATCGGCGCCACGCGACAGCTCGGCGACTGGAACGAGCACTACGGCTACATCATGGACGCCGTCGAGCGCGTCTACGACCGTAACGGCTGGACCAGCGAGAGCGACCTGTTCTCGCTCGAGCTGCTCGGGGAGGTCTCGGCCATCCCGCCGTGGGACGTGCGCCGTCGCTTCGACGCGCTCACGGCCCGGCTGGCGGAGCGCTACGTGCTGGACGAGGACCAGACCGCATCGATGCGCCACCTGCTGGTGCGCGAGAGTGCCGACATGTTCCGCCAGCACGCCGGGCGGATCATGCAGTACGGCCTGGAGCTGATCCAGACGCGGGCGGCGGGCGAACCGTTCACCGCCGAGCAGGTCGCCCGCTGGGCCGAGCTGGCCCGCCCGGTGTTTGTGGATTCGCGCCGGCGTATGACCGAGATCGCCAGAGAGTTCATGGAGCAGCTCGAGCCGGAGCAGCGTGAGCTGGTGCAGCGCGACTTGGAGGCCGCCAACCGCCGGATGGACGCGGTCGAGAAGATGGGTGATCGCTGGGCGCGCGGCGAGTGGGATCCGCGTGACTGGGGGCTGGAGGAGGATCCGATCCAGAACGGCACGCGGGCGGCTGGGGGCGAGGGTCCCGACAGCGCGGCCGCAGCGGCTGAGCAAGCCGCGGGCGGGCAGGCGCGCTCGCCGCGGCCGGCTCGCGGGGGTGGGGCGCCTCCATCCGAGCCGCCCGTCGGTGAGGGCCCGGCTGTTGAGGAGACCGTACAGCCGTCGAAGCAGCGCGGTCAGAAGCCGACAGCCGGCCCGGACAGCGATGAGTGGGCCCGCTACGTGCGCGCGTTCATCGCCCGCTACGACCTTAACGCCGAGCAGCAGCAGAAGGCCTGGCTGATCTACCGCGACGCGGACGAGCGGCGGGCGGCCGTGCGCAAGCGCTTCGACCGGCGAGTCGCGGACGTGCGCGTGGCGGGCAACGCAGACGAGGACAAGGTGATCCGCGAGCAGGTTGAGCAGCGGGAGCGTGACCTGGGGCGGCTGTTCGAGCAGCTCAAGCAGCGGCTGGAGCGCCTGCCGACCCGCAGCCAGCGCAAGGCGGCCGAGCCGGCTGGCGCGGCCGAGACGCCGGCCACACGGCCCGCTAGACCGCGCCGGCGCAGACAGAGCAGAGAACCGCAGCGGCGCAAAGAGCGCGAAGAACGCAAAGAGGTGACTCGGTTTCCTCGTTCGGCGATCTGCTCCTCAGCCGCGCGCGACGCGTACGCCGCTTGAGTGAGGCAAGCCGGATTCAGCGAACCGCGCGCAGGGGGGCTGCAATCCGGCACTCATGATCGGGAAGAATCGAGCTGTTTCCTCCGCAATGCAAACGTACAGAATCTTGTTTTCGTCGCAACCTTTGGTTGCGGCGCTGCCGCCCTGCGTCCTCTGCGCTCGTTGCGCCTCTGCGGTTTTCTGAGTTGGAGCCCGGATGAGCACCGGCGGCGCCTACGACCCGAGCGCGATCGAGCCGCGCATCTACGCGCTGTGGGAGGCCGGCGGCTGTTTCCACGCCGACGTCGACCCGGCCCGCCGGCCGTTCACGATCGTCATCCCGCCCCCGAACGTCACCGGCGCGCTGCACCTGGGCCACGCGCTGAACAACACGCTGCAGGACATCCTGATCCGCCGGGCGCGGATGCAGGGCTACAACGCCTGCTGGCTGCCGGGCACCGATCACGCCGGCATCGCCACGCAGGCGGTGGTGGAGAAGCGGCTGCGCGAGGAGCAGGGCTGGCGGCGGGATCCGAAGAACCCTGAGCACCGCAAGCTCCTGGTGGACAAGATCTGGGAGTGGAAGGAGGAGTACAACGCCCGCATCCTCGCTCAGCTCCGCCGCATGGGCTGCTCCTGCGACTGGCGCCGCACGCGCTTCACGCTGGACGAAGGCTGCGCCCGGGCGGTGTCCGAGGCCTTCTTCCGTTTCTTCAAGGACGGGCTGATCTACCGCGGCACGCGGCTGGTGAACTGGGACTGCGAGTTGCAGACGGCCGTGTCGGACGACGAGGTGTACCACGAGGCAGTCAAGGGGCACCTGTGGTACGTGCGCTACCCGATCGAGGGCCGCCCCGCGATCCGAGCCCGAAGCGCGAGCGAGGGCTTGGCGCCCGACGTACAGAAGTCGTCGCCGGAGCAGGCCGATCCCTCGCTTGCGCTTCGGGCTCTGACCGGCGACGCGCGTCCGGGTGTCGACTACCTGGTTGTCGCGACAACGCGCCCAGAGACGATGCTCGGCGACACGGCGGTCGCGGTGCATCCCGACGACGAGCGCTACAAACACCTGATCGGCCGCCACTGCATCCTGCCGCTGATGAACCGCCGCATCCCGATCATCGCCGACGGGCTGCTGGTGAAGCGCGAGTTCGGCACGGGCTGCGTGAAGGTGACGCCGGCCCACGACCCCAACGACTACGCCTGCTACCAGCGTCACCCGCACATCGGCATCATCAACGTCCTGACGCCGGAGGGGCGGATCAATGAGAACGGGCGCAGCCGGGGATCAGATTCGAGCCGGGCCGGTCATGGCCCGGTGCAACCGCCCCATGACTGGGGCAGCTCGGCTCACGACGGCCCGCGATCCCCGCTCCCCGATCCCCGATCCCCTCCGCAATTCGACTACGTGGGCCTGTCGCGTTTCGAGGCCCGCAAGCGGATCGTGGCCGATCTGGAGGCGCTGGGGCTGCTGGAGAAGGTCGAGCCGTACGAGACCGACATCGGCCACTCCGAGCGCAGCCAGGCGCCGATCGAGCCGCTGCTGAGCGAGCAGTGGTTCGTAAACATGGACAAGGCCGACGGCCCACGTCTGGCGGAGCTGGCGCTGGAGGCGGTGCGCGACGGCCGGGTGCAGTTCTTCCCGGAACGCTTCGCCAAGACGTACCTGGACTGGCTGAGCGAGAAGCGCGACTGGTGCATCAGCCGGCAGCTCTGGTGGGGGCACCGGATCCCCGTTTGGAGGTACGCGCGAATCCACGAGATGTTCACGTCCAAAGAGACGTTCCAGCGTACCAAGCAGCTTGTCGAAGACTTGGTCTTGGCCAATCCGGACGACATTGCGACGCCCGGCGTGCAGTTTGGCGACGAAGTTGCGTATAGGGTCGAGGAGTTGGCCGGGTCCAGCGAAGAGACGGGGACTGGCATAGGTGTTCATCCGGCGCCTGCGACGTTCACAGCAAGCTTCCCCGTCTGCGTTCGCCCTCATCGCAAGGACCTGATCGCGGCGCTGGAGGCCCACGGCTTCGAGCAGGACCCCGACGTGCTCGACACCTGGTTCAGCTCGGCGCTGTGGCCGTTCAGTACGTTCGGCTGGCCGGATGGGCAGGGATCGGGGATCGGGGATCAGGGATCGGGGCCCGGCCAGACCCGCTCCCCGTTCCCCGCTTTCCGCTCCCCGTCGGACCTGCAATACTTCTTCCCCACCCACGTCCTCTCCACCGCGCGCGACATCGTGACGCTGTGGGTGGCGCGGATGGTGCTCACGGCCCTGTACTTCACCGGCCGTGTGCCCTTCCAGCACGTGCTCATCCACCCCACCATCCAGGACGCCCAGGGGCGGCGGATGAGCAAGTCGCTGGGCAACGGCGTCGACCCGCTGGACCTGATCGAGATGTACGGGGCCGACGCGATGCGCTTCACGCTGGCCAGCATGACCGGCGAGACGCAGGACGTGCGCGTGCCGGTCAGACCCGCGACGCTGCCCGACGGCCGCACGGTCAACACGTCCGAGCGCTTCGAGCTGGGCCGCAACTTCTGCAACAAGCTCTGGCAGGCCGCGACGGGGTACGTGCTGCCCAACGTGCGGGATGTCCGCATCGTCTCACGTGAACCGCGTCACGTGTCACCCCTCACGTGTCACGTTTGCCACACGAGCAGGCCGCCGGGCGAGCTGCCGCTGTTCGACCGCTGGATTCGCACGCGGCTGCTGCACGGCATGCAGGAGGTGGACGAGCACTTGTCGCAGTATCGCTTCGGGGCGGCGGCCGATGCGCTGCGGACGTTCTTCTGGTCGGAGTTCTGCGACTGGTACATCGAGGAGAGCAAGCTGCGCGTGCAGAGCACCGACGGCGAGCTGGCCAACGACACCAAGATCGTGCTGCTCCAGACGCTCGACATTTGCCTGTGCCTGCTGCACCCGTTCATCCCCTTCGTCACCGAGGAGATCTGGCAGCGCATCACGGCCGAGATTCCGCGGCACCACGAATTGACCTGGCCGGAAGGCGAGCCGCTCACGTCCCAACTGCGCGCCGCGTGGGGCGAGCGCGTCCCGGAGCAGGCGCCGCCGCTGATCCGCATGCCCTGGCCGGCGCACTGGCCGGCGGCCTGGGCGCCGGAGTGCGAGCGCGAGGTGGGCGACGTGCTCCAGCCGGTCATCCGCGCCCTGCGCGACATCCGCGCGCGCGTGAACGTGCTGCGGGCCCAGGCCAAACAGGCGGCCATCCGCACGCTGCCGGCGGCGGCCGTGCGGGCCGACGCGGCGACCGCGGCGGTGCTGCGCGAGCGCGTGGCGCTGCTCCAGCGGCTCGGCCAATGCGACGCGATCGAGATCGGCCCCGACATCGCCCGACCGCCGGACTCCTTCAGTCACGTGCTGACGGGCATCGAGGTGTACGTGCCGGTCGGCGGCCTGGCGGATTTGCGGCTGGAGCGCGAGCGGCGGAGCAAGGAGCGGGAGGAGATTTGCGGGCACATCGAGCGGCTGGAGGGCAAGCTGGCCAACGAGCAGTTCGTGCGGAACGCTCCGGCGGAGGTGGTCGAGCGCGAGCGCGCCCGCCTGGCGGAGCTGCGCGGGAAGCTGGCGACGATCGAGCGGAACCTGGCCGAGCTGGGCTCCTAGCGAGCAACAGGAACGCGAGCTGTTGGTCGAGGCCGCGCGTGAGGCAATCGGCTGCCCTATCCAGTCACCGCCGGGTCGGCGGCGGCGATGATCTCGATCACTTCCTCGCGTGACTGCGCGCGCAGCAGGCGCTCACGCACGAACTCGCTGCGGGCGATGCTCGCGATCTGGGCCAGAAAGAACACCTGCAAGTTGGGCCGCTCCGCGGGCGTGACGAGCAGAAAGAGCAGCCGCGCCGGCTCAACCGCGCGCGGGCTGAATCTCAGGCCGTCGGCGCAGCGCCCGAACACGAGGATCGGGTTTCGCAGCGCGGGGCAGCGCGCGTGCGGGATGGCCAGGCCCGGCCCGACGTCCGTCGGCACCTGCTTCTCCCGCGCGATGGCCAGGGCCGCGACGGCGGCATTCGGCGGCAAGTGCTCCTTGGGGATCAGGGCCGCCAGCGCGCGAATCGCCTCATCCGGGGTTTGAGCGGTCAGATGCAGGTCCACGCCGCCGTAGGCCAGCGCGTCCTTGAGGAACAGCTTCGGCAGCCGCGGGTATTCGTCCTCGATGCGCCCGACGATCTCTTCGAGGATGTCCTCCAGCGTGATCAGGCCGATCGGGCGGCCGTGCTCCATGACCACGGCCATGTTCGCGCCGTCTCGCTGGAGCTGCTGCAAGGTGGCCTCGAGGCTGTCTCCGGGACGCACTATGCGAAGCGGACGGGTGAGGCGCGCCCACTCCCGCGCACCCGGCCCGGCCACGACCAGGTCCTTGGCCAGGAGGTAGCCGACCGGTTTCCCCGTGGCGCGGTCCAGCACCGGCCATCGGGAGAAGCGGTGCTCCGCCACGGCGCGCAGCACCTCGTCGCCAGTCGCCGACTGCGTCAGATGCTTCACGTCGGACCAGGGGATCATGGCGTCCCGGACGGTCTGCTTGCCGAGGTCGAAGATGTTCTCCAGCACCAGCAGCCGGTTCAGGGAGAACTCGCCGCTGGCCTGCGCACTGGACAGCAGCATGCGGAGCTCCTGCTCCGAGTGGGCTACTTCCGAAGTTCCCGCCTTGAGTCCCATCCGCCGCAGCAGCCAGTTGGAAGCGCCGTTGAGCACCCGCATCGGCAGGTAGAATGCGAAGTACGCCCAGCGCATCGGGTAGGCGATCGCCAGCGCGCTCTGCTCCGGGCGGCGGATGGCCAGGCTCTTGGGCGCCAGCTCCCCGATCCAGATGTGCAGAAAGGTGATGATGGCGAACGCGACGATGGCGGAGAACGTGTGGCGGACTGCGGGCGACCACCAGCCCGGCCTTCCGATGACGGCCTCGATCAATCCGGCGAACGCCGGCTCGCCGATCCAGCCGAGGCCCAGACTGGCGACGGTGATGCCCAACTGCGTGGCCGAGAGGTAGCTGTCCAGGTGCGAGACCATCTCGCGCGCCATACGCGCCGAGCGATTGCCCTCGCGTGCCAGCTCCTCGATCCGTGTGGCGCGCACTTTGACCAGCGCGAACTCGGCCAGCACGAAGAAGCCGTTCATCAGAACGAGCAACACGGCCATCAGAAGGTAGAGGGGCGTTATCCAGTCCATGGCGCATTCACTCCCAGAAGCCACCTGGCATTCCCGACGCGGAGCGGCCCCCGCGGCCTTCCGGCGGCAAGAGCGCGCGGCACGCGCAGCCGGTCGTCGCGCCCGATCGTGATCGGCACGTTCGCCGTGCGCCTCCACGGCGCCAGCACGCAGCGCACGCGGATCGGCAGCATGCGGTCCCTGGGGATGGTGCGGGCGAAAACTGGCAGCAGCGGCGTAGCGATGCCGGTGGTAAACCACTCGACCAGCGCATAGACGACACCGGCCCGCCGCAACAGCCCGGCGACGCTGGCCGACGGAACCGAATCCGCGCTGGCGCTACCGAAGAACGCCGCGGAGCGCGCGAGCAGCGACCAGACCGCTCCCGGCTCGACCGCGAGCCGCAGCGGATCGATGGAGGCCCGCCAGCCCGCCACGGGGAGCAAGGCTTCACGGCGCCGTCGCCGGCTCAGCGGTACAGCCGGCGGCAGGGCCTCCGGGCCGCGGCCGATCCGGCCGCACCCGCATCGCCAGCAACAGTCCCGGGACCATGAGTATGACGCACGGCAGTCCGACCGGCGGCATCACCGACTGCACATCGACCGCGGCGCCAGTCTGATCCCGGATCGCCGTCCGGGCGCGGCCGGACAGGCCCTTGGGCACGTCCACGCCCAGCAGCCACAGCACGGTCGCCGTCGTATCCACGGTCGACACGACCTCGTTGAGCACGGCCCCGGCCGGCACCCGTGGCCCGCGCACGATCCAGGGAATCCTGCGGTCCTCCGGGATGTTGAGGAAATGATTCAGCCCCTCGCCGCCGTGGTCGGCCGTAAGCAGGATGTACGTGTCGCGCGAGGTTTCGCCATCGAGCGCGGCGACGATGCGGCCGATCAGCGCGTCCATCTCCGCCACGGCCGCCAGGTACGCGGGCGACATCCAGCCCTCGCGGTGGCCGGTGGAATCCGGCTCGGCCAGGTGCAGAAAGATCAGGTCCGGGCCTTCGGGGCAAATCTCCGGCAGCAGCAGCTCGACCGTCGCCTGCGGCTCGTGCTCGGTCTCGACCACCTCCGACGCGCCCGGCTTGGCCAGGAAGGCCAGCTTGGTCTTGCTGGCGAAGAATGCGGTGCGCAGCCCGGCCGCGGCGGCGTATTCGAAGAGCGTCGTCTGCGGGATCGTGCCGGGCAGATCGACGTTCAGGAGCAGCCCGTGCAGCTCCGCCGTCAGCCCCGTCAGCATCGAGGCGTGGTTGGGCAGCGTCGCGGAGGGCAGATCGTTCAGCGCCGTGGCCGCCCGCACGCCGGCGGCCTGCAGCGCGGCGATGTTCGGCGCGGTCTGTTGCGTGATGGCGTCCGGGCGCAGCCCATCGACCGAGATCAGGATCACCCTTGGCGGCGCGGGGCGAGCTTCGCACGCCGATCGCTTCGCGATCGCCGCCGGGTTTGCGGCGGCCGTGGTGTCAAGGGCGACCGCGCCGCCCAGCAGCACGCACCACAGCGCAAGTGCACGTCGCCCAGATTCGTGCATAGCTTCCTCCGCGTGTCGAAGGCGCCCTTGACGCGGCGCCGCGTGCGAAGCTTGGCCGTCGCTGCGCGACGACTTGCCCCTTGACGGCGCGCCGCCGGGTCAGGGGCGGCGGCTATTCTAGCGTGAAGCTCAACTCGCCGTAGATCATGCGCGGGACCTCCGCATCGCCGACGAACAGCGAACTGCCCTCGGGGTGCTGGCGGTCGAGCAGGTTCTTGACGCCTTCTCGCGCAGGCCCCACCGCAGCAGCCGCCCGAGGTTCGGCCAGTTGTAGACGTTCGAGTCCGCGATCATCAGCACCCCGTGACACCGCTTCTCGTCCAAGGTGCGATGGCATCCGGGAAACGGCCGACCGCCGCAGTAACCGCCTCCACATGTGCTTGGGCAATCTGCGCCTATCCGTGGTCCCGGCGTGACGACGACCTAACCGCGAGGTTATCGGCACATCCGGGTCGCTGCCAAAACCGTAACGCCCTTTCTCTTGCGACCGGCCGCGCCGAGCGAGCCGCCGGCCGCTCTGGCCGATGGATACCCCAGCGGCGGGTCCGCGCCTACGCGGGCGACGATGCGCGGGCGGGACGCCCGCACGACCCTAGAGGGGCGGCGTTTGTTCCGGAACTGGGGACTCAAGGGCCGCGGGATCGCGATCGCCCCCATCTTCGTCGAGCGCCCCGCCGTCGAGGTCGATCTGCTCGAGCCCGCCCCGGCCGGCACGCCGGACCGGCTGGTCGGCTACCTGGCGGTCGTCCACAGCCTCGAGCGGGTCAAACGCGAACTGCTGCAGCGCGTGCTGGCCGGCGTGCTGATCACGCTGGCCACCATCGCCGCCGGCGTGGGGTTGACGATCCTGGCCGTGCAGGAGTTGCTGCGGCCGCTGAACAACCTGGTGGCGACCACGACCGCCATCGCGCGGGGCGACCGCTCGAAGCGGGCGATCGAGAACGCGGTGGGCGAGATCGGGACGCTGGCCCGTTCGTTCAACCGCATGGCCGAGCGCCTGGAGGCCAGCTATGGCTCGATCGAGCGGACCGTTGAGGCGCGCACCCTGGAGCTCAGCGCGCGAACCCGGGAGCTGGAGGACGAGATCGCCAGCCGCACCCGCGTTGAGGCCGCGCTGCACGAGTCGCAGCGGCAGCGCGAGGCGCTGGTCGACGCCATCGACGGCATCGTCTGGGAGGCGGACGCCGGCACATTGCGATTCACGTTCGTCAGCCGCCGCGCGGAGACCATCCTGGGTTGGCCGCTCCGCCAGTGGCTGGAGCAGCCGGACTTCTGGGTCGAGCACGTCCACGCGGAGGACCGCGAGCGCGTGCGGCAACTGTGCCGGGCAGCCGCACGCAACCCGCGCAACCATCACCTGGAATACCGCATGGTCGCCGCCGACGGCCGCACCGTCTGGCTGCGCAACGTCGTCAGCGTCATCGCCGCCAGCGACCAGCCGCTCAAGCTCGCGGGCGTGATGGTGGACGTCACCGAGCGCCACGAGGCCGAGGCCGAGCTGCAGCGCGCCAAGGAGGCCGCCGAGTCCGCCAGCCGCGCCAAGAGCAACTTCCTGGCCAACATGAGCCACGAGATCCGCACGCCCATGACCGCCATCCTCGGTTACGCCGAGCTCCTGCTCGACCCAGGCCAGACGGACGCCGAGCGCGTCATGTCGGTCCACACCATCCGCCGCAACGGCGACCACCTGCTGCAAGTGATCAACGACATCCTCGACCTCTCGAAGATCGAGGCCGGCAAGCTGAACGTGGAGCGCGTCCGCTGCTCGCCCCTGGCCATCATCGAGGACGTGCGCTCGCTGGTGCTGCCGCGCTGCCGCACCAAGGGCCTGGGGCTCGAGGTGGAGTACCGCGGCCCGATCCCGGACTCGATCGCGACCGACCCCACCCGTCTGCGCCAGATCCTGCTCAACCTGGTGGGCAACGCGGTCAAGTTCACGCACGCCGGCCGCGTGCGGCTGACGGTCGAGCTGTTGGCGGACGCCGCGCCGCCGATGCTGCGCTTCTCTGTGATCGACACCGGCACCGGCATGACCCACGAACAGATTCAGAAGGCCTTCCAGCCCTTCGCGCAGGCCGATGAGTCGGTGACGCGCCGCTACGGCGGCACCGGCCTGGGCCTGACTATCAGCGCCCACCTGGTGTGGCTGCTGGGCGGGACGATCCAGGTCGACAGCGAACCGCGGCGCGGCAGCACGTTCACGTTCACGGTCCCCACCGGGCCGCTGGAGGGCGTGCGGCAGGTGCACGTGAGGCCAGGCGAGGCACCACCGCCCGAGGTGCGGGCCGAACTGCCGCCGGTCGAGCCCCTGCCGCGGCTGCGCGGCCGCATCCTGCTGGCTGAAGACGGGCTGGATAACCAGCGGCTGATTTCGTTCATCTTGCGCCGGGCGGGAGCGGAGGTCGTGATCGCCGAGAACGGACGGCACGCCATCGAGCTGGTGCAGGACGCGCAGCGTCAGGGTCGCTCGTTCGACGTGATTCTGATGGACATGCAGATGCCCGTGCTGGACGGCTACGCGGCCGCGTCGCTGCTCCGCAGCCAGGGATACCCCGGCCCGATCATCGCCTTGACCGCGCACGCCATGTCCACCGACCGCGAGAAGTGCCTGCGGGCCGGGTGCAGCGAGTACGCTTCCAAACCCATCGACCGCCGCAAGCTCATCACGTTGCTGGCCCAGTGCATGGGCGCCCCTCCTGGATCGGCGCCGGCCGATCCCCCTTCGCCAACGTCTGCGGCCGCTGCCCTCGAGGGGGCGAACACTCCCGCTGGCCAGGCTGCGGATACCCAGATAGGATGACCCGTGAGCCGCCGCGGACGCGGTGCGGGGCGTAGCTCAGCCTGGCTAGAGCGCGTGGTTTGGGTCCACGAGGTCGCAGGTTCAAGTCCTGTCGCCCCGAGTTTCGTTCGGAATGAGTTCTTCTGCGGAAGTTGGAGGGATTCCTCGTTGCGAGATCAGCACTTACACGCGACCGCGCGTTTTCAGGCACGCTGGTGCATGGCGGTACTCGAGGCCAGGATGCCCCTGCGGGACATTCGCCACGCCACCCCGCCGCCAAACTCGGAGATGGCCGCGAGCGCCTGGAAGATGCCCGGAGCGAACCCCTCGGGTCCCATCCAGCCCAGCGTGCGACGAACGCCAGGATGAACCCCTTCGTCAAACGGGCAGAGTCCCACGGTCACAGGGGCGGCAGGAGCGGCACGTTCGCCGACCGCCAACACGCCCTCTTCGTCGCCGGCGGGTTGAAGAACAGCGCCAGATCGATCCCGAGCTATGGCGCTGAGAATCGCGCTCGACACCAACCGGTACACCGACTACGTGACCGGCATCGCGGCCGGACAGGACGCAGTCGTACGCGCCGCCGAGGTGTACCTGCCCTTCGTCGTGCTGGCGGAGCTTCGGGGCGGCTACCGGCTGGGGAAGCGATGCCAGGAGAACGAGCGCGTGCTGGCCGAATTCCTGCGTACACCGCGCGTACAGGTACTGTTCGCCGACGAACACACCACGCACGTGTACGCGGAACTGTACGCCGACCTGCGGCGGGCCGGGACGCCGATCCCCACCAGCGACCTGTGGATCGCCGCGCTGGCCATCCAGCACGACCTGGCGCTCTTCTCGCGTGATCGGCACTTCGACGCCGTGCCACGCCTGCCGCGCAACTGACGCGCCACGGCCTGGGTCGCGGCTCCATTGAACCGCTGCCAGACAGCCGCTTACTCCGCGCGCTTGTAGGTGACGATGTGATCGTCCTTGTCGGCGACCGCCAGCCGCTCCATCGGCGCCCCGGGCGTGCCGTGGTCGCGTACGCCGCTGGTCCGCTCCGGCTCCCAGCCCTTGAACGGCCCCTCGACGGTGCTGCTCTTGGCCGCAAACACGAAACCGCGCTTGTCCGCCCGCCAGCGGCCTTCGATCGACTTCCCGTCGCCCAGCGGCTTGCCGTCCGGCGTGCAGACCTCGAGCTTGTACGTGCCGTCGGGCCTGATGGTGACTCGGCGGATGCGGTCCGGCGGCTTCTCGGGCCGCACGGCGCGCGGGTTCAGGCCCACATCCTCAGGGTCGGTGACTTCGATCCACGTGCCGGCCAGCTTTGACTTGTCCGGGGCGGACGCACCGCCCCCACCGCAGCCCATCACGGCCAGCCCCAGCGCCGCGGCCAAGCCGGCCGGCGCTAGCGCCCGCAACGCAAGAGGCATCCGACGCTCCTTCACCAAAGTCCCGTCGTCGTCGCCGCGGAGTGTATCCCCGCCCCCGCGCGCGGTACAGCCGATCGGCCCCTGGAGTCGCCGCGGCGGTTTGACTTCCAACCTGCCGCGCGTAGGCTGCTGTGAAGGCAGCGCGGAGCCTCGAGCGGCGTGACGGCTGTCGTGGCCGCTTCCGGGCCTGGTCTTGTGGAGGAATGCAGTTGGCGGCCTCAAGCGACTACAGCATCGTCGCCATCCTGCTGATCACCGCGCTGGCGCTCTCCGCCCTCATCCTGCTGCTCACGCACGCCGTCGGCCCCAAGCGCCACGGCGCCACCAAGGACAGCACGTACGAGTCGGGCGTCGACCCGCTGGGCGACGCTCGGCGGCGCTTCAACGTGAAGTTCTACCTGGTGGCCGTGCTGTTCCTGGTGTTCGACGTGGAGATCATCTTCCTGTATCCCTGGGCGGTCGTGTTCCCCAAACTGAAGCAGGCGGGCGGGCCGTCGCCCGACGCCCCGTGGGCCGGCGCCCTGGTCGACGCCGGTTACGGAACCGGCTTTTTTCTTGTCAGCATCGGGCTCTTCTTCGTACTATTAACCGTCGGGTTCGTCTACGAGTGGCGGAAGGGAATCTTCAAATGGGATTAGTCCAGAGCACCACTGCCGAGGGCGGCTTCAGCCTCACCCGCCTGGACTACGCCCTGGACATGATCCGCAAGCACGGCGTCAACTGGTGCCGCAAGCACAGCCTGTGGCCCATCCCCTTCGCCACCGCCTGCTGCGGCATCGAGTTCATGTCCACCGCCGCCAGCCGCTACGACATCTCGCGCTTCGGCTCGGAGCGCGTGAGCTTCAGCCCGCGGCAGGCCGACCTGCTGGTCGTTGCCGGCCGCGTGGTGGTCAAGATGCTGCCGGTCCTGCAACGCGTCTACGTGCAGATGTGCGAGCCCAAGTGGGTGATCTCGATGGGCGCGTGCGCCTCCACCGGCGGCGTGTTCGACACCTACGCCGTCGTGCAGGGCATCGACCAGTTCATGCCCGTGGACGTGTACCTGCCCGGCTGCCCGCCGCGGCCGGAGACCGTGCTGGAGGGGCTGATGGCCATCCAGCGGATTGTGCGGGAGGACGGCGTGCGACCGAGCGCGGAGCGCGGCCGCGGACTGCAACTGGCCATTCGCCCGCCGCAGATTGCCACGCTCGGCCCAGGCCTGGCACAGACGCTGTCGGACCTCAATTGAGTGACAGGCGACACGTGACAAGCGACAGAACAGGCGTGGCCCAACCGGGTCATGGGCGCGCCCATCGGTATCCGACGGTTTGTCACCTGGCACGTGTCACCTGTCACCCGCTTGCGTGATGCATGGCCACCGCTGACGTCGTCGCAGCGTTGAAGGAGCAATTTCCCGAGCTGGGCATCGACGCCCGGCCTTTGGTGACGTACCTCGACGGCCGGCCGTCGGACCAGCTCTGGGTGCGCATCCCGCCGGACCGGCTGCTGGACGTGATGGAGTTCCTGCGCGACGACCCGCGCTGCCTGATGGAGCAACTCTGCGACGTCACTTGCGTGGACTACCTCAACCATCCCGAGCCGCCCGCCGACGACCGCTTCGGCGTCGTGTACTCGCTGCTGAGCCTGACGCACAACCACCGGCTGTGGGTCAAGGTGTTCGTCAACGATCCTGACCCGGCGGTGCCGAGCGTGACTTCGATCTGGCCCGGGGCCGAGTGGCCGGAGCGCGAGGTCTACGACCTCTTCGGCATCACCTTCACCGACCACCCCGACCTGCGCCGCATCCTGTGCCCCGACTGGTTCAAGGACCACCCGCTCCGCAAGGACTACCCGCTCACCGGAAAAGGCGAGCGCGAGCAGTTCGAGATCGTCCGCCGCGACACCACCGCAGGCGGCGGCGTGAAGCCCGGGTAGTGTGGGCATCCTGCCCGCCGGGGCCCGCACGAGGCTAGCGCGGCATGCGGTACAATCCAGCTAAGAAAGGACGTTCGGCGATGCGCCGTCGCGTGATCATGGCGGAGCTGAAGCCGCGGAAGCAGGCGGACCGCAGCTTCGATTTGCGCTTCTGGCGCAGAGTGGGCGCACAGGGGCGCTGGGCGGCGATGTGGGAGATGGTGCGCGAGTTCTACGCGATCCGAGGTTTGGATGGACCTGAACCGCGACTTCGAAGAGATGTTGAGCGAATTGTCAAACGCGAACGTCCGCTTCCTCGTCGTCGGCGCGTACGCCGTCGGGTATCACAGTGAGCCGCGCTACACCAAGGACCTCGACATCTGGGTGGAGCCGACACCGGAGAACGCCGAGCGCGTCTGGCTCGCCCTGGCCCGCTTCGGCGCTCCGCTGAAAAACATTCCCGCCTCCGACTTCACGGATCCCAAGCTCGTGTATCAGCTCGGTGTCGAGCCGAACCGGATCGACATCCTCACCGGCATCGAAGGCTGCACGTTCGCGAACGCATGGCGGCGACGTGTGCGCGCCCGGTTCGGGCGCGTCGATTGCTACGTCCTGGGGAGAAACGATCTGATTCGAGCGAAACGCGCCGTCGGCCGGCCGCAGGACCTTCGCGACATCGAGTTGGTCACGGGACGCGTGGGCGCGCGCCGGCCGCGCCGCACGGCGCGCAAGCGCAAGCGCTCGTGATCGCGAGGCGCTTCTCGCAATCTCCTTGAGCCGCGTCACGCGGCCAACTATGCTCCGGCCATGAGCATCGCCGACGTTCCGACCTCCGGCTGGGAGTCCTCGCTGACGCGCGACGAGCTCGCGGGCGAGGACCGCTGGACGCTGAACTTCGGCCCGCAGCACCCGGCCACGCACACCACGCTCCAGCTCGTGCTCGAGCTGGAGGGCGAACGCGTGGTCAACTGCGTGCCGCACATCGGCTACCTGCACAGCGGCTTCGAGAAGCTCGGCGAGCACCTGAACTATAACCAGTACGTGGTCGTCACCGACCGCATGAACTACATCTCGCCGGTGGTCAACAACCTGGCCTGGCACGCCGCCTGCGAGAAGCTCTTCGGCATCGAGCTGACGCCGCGCTGCAAGGCCATCCGCACGCTGTTGAGCGAGCTGGGCCGCATCCAGGACCACCTGCTGTGCCTGGGAGCCGCGGCCCTCGACCTCGGCGCCCTGACCGGCTTCCTCTACGGCTTCAACGAGCGCGAGATCATCTACGACCTGCTCGAGGAGCTGTGCGGAGCACGCTTCACCGTCAGCTACACGCGCGTCGGCGGCGTCATGCAGGACTTGCCCGACGGCTGGCTGGAGAAGGTGCGCAAGTTCATCCGCGACGACCTGCCCAGGGCCATCGATGACTTCAACAGCCTGCTGCTGCGCAACCGCATCTTCATCGAGCGCTGCAGGGGCATCAGCGTCATCACCTGCGAGGACGCCGTCCGCTGGTCCCTCACCGGCCCGATCGCCCGCGCCAGCGGCGTCCAGCGCGACCTCCGCAAGGCCGAGCCCTACCTGTGCTTCGCCGACAACTGGGACGGCCAGGGCGCCCCGGCGGTCGACTTTCAGGTGCCGATCGCGACCGGCGGCGACGTGTATGCGCGCTTCCTGGTGCGGCTGGAGGAGATCAAGCAGTCGTGCCGGATCATCGAGCAGGTGATCGACCGCATGCCCGCCGGCCCCGTGAACGTCATGCCCGACGCGAATGTCACGCTGCCGGACAAGCGCGAGATCTACTTCTCGATCGAGGGGCTGATCCACCACTTCGAGAAGATCATGACCAACCGCGGGCACCGGCCGCCGATCGGCGAGGCATACGCGGCCATCGAAAGCCCGACCGGCGAGCTGGGCTTCTACTTGGTCAGCGACGGCGGCCCGTGCGCCTACCGCGCCCGCTGCCGGCCGCCGAGCTTCATCAACTACCAGATCTTCCCGCACGTCATCCGCGGGCACCAGATCAGCGACGTGGTGGCGGTGCTGGGGAGCTTCCAGATCATCGCGGCCGAGCTGGACCGCTAGGCCCTCGGCAGACCGGCCGACCACGGCCGCGACGCTCTCGAGACCGCCAACCGGGCCCAGCCGTCCGGATCGTTGAACATCGTGGCCTCGGTGATGCCCATGAGCTCCAGCTCGTGCAGGATTCGAGGTGTCCACTTCGTTGGCAGCGTGCATGTGAGAAGGATCGGCATCGGAGGCGGCTCTGCGCCTTGTTGCTCATACTCGTGCCAGACCTCTTTCGCCTGCTGGGGCAGGTAATCCTCCAGCGCGGCGTATTCGAACTTGGAATTGAGTTGCATCATGACGGCGCTCTGACGGGCGAGGCGTGGATTTCGTCTGGGTGATACCGCCGGCAGAAACGTGGCGTGCATCTGGCCCTGCCATCGCGTAGCATGCGCGTCATGGTGCGTAGAGTCCCCGACTTCAGTTGGCAGGTGATTGAAGTGGATCGCGTTGAGCGGCTGCTGCGGACGGTCAGTGCGGCGCTCGACGCTGCCGCGATCCCGTACGCGGTGATCGGTGGCAACGCCGTCGCGGCCTGGGTTGCGACACGCGACGTGGGGGCAGTCCGGGCGACCAAGGACGTCGACCTGCTGCTGCGGCGCGAGGATCTACCGCGTGCCAGCGCGGCGCTCGAAGCACATGGGTTCGTGCGCGACGAGGCGCTGGGAGTCACCGTGTTTGTGGAACGTGACGATCCGCTGCCGGGTCAGGGCGTGCACGTCATTCTCGCTGGAGAGAAGGTTCGCTCGCACGAGTCTCGCGCAGCGCCCGACGTCGCGCAGGCCGTTCGCGCCAAGGCTGGTTATCTCGTGCTGGACCTCGTTCCGCTGATCGCGATGAAGCTAAGCGCCTTCCGACGCGTGGACCAGGTGCACATCGAAGACCTGTTGCGCCTGGGGCTGATCGATGCCGGCATCGCCGCGACGCTGCCCGCGGACCTTCTGGACCGCCTGCGGCACATCCGCGACACGATGGAGTGGGTCGGCAGCACACCGCCGGCGTTCTGAGCCGCGGGCTGCCTGCCGCGACCGCGACAGCGGTCGCTCTGGCGGCCTACGGGCAGCGCGTGGTGAACTTCCAGGTGGGGCTGGAGACGGCGTCGTCCTCCCGCACGGCCACCACGCGCCAGTACTGTGTGCTGCACTCCGGCAGGTCGCGCAGCACCAGGCTCGTCCCCGTCACGGTGGCCACCAGCGGCGGGTTGGTATCCAAGCCGAGGTGCACGTCGTAGGCGGTCGCGCCCGGCGTCGCGGTCCAGAACAATTGCAGCACGGCGGTCTGCACGTCCTCCGCGTCGGGCTGCGGGCTGACAGCCCGGGGCGCGACGATGGTCGGCAGGCGCCGCGCCGCGCCCTGGTCGCCGGCCTGCTCGTCGTTTACGCCGGGAATGATGCAGCCGCTCAGCAGGAGGAAGCCTCCAACCATCGATCGAAACCCGAGCCGCGCAGCGATCGTTCGCGTGTACATGAGCCGTCTCCATCACGTGGGGCCGCTCCGCCGCGCGAACATGCGCGAAAGGCGGGCTTCTCCGCACAGCGATTGTACTTCGGTGCGTGCACTGGATTCCATCGCAAATGCATGGCGCGCAGCGTCCGGATAACGAGCTCGAGCGCGAAGCGCCGGGCACTGTGGGCGCTGGCGCCCCCAGGACTCGCTTGCCTTCACGCGCTTGAATCGGCGGCGCGCCGGCTAAGCTCGCTTGCGCTCTGTACTCCGGAATGTGGCCCCGAATATCGCTCAGCAGGGTTGCGTGATCGGCAGCGTGACTTCGAAGCGCGCCCCGCCGCCCGGCGCGTTGGACGCCGTGATCAGCCCGTGCATCTCGCTGATCAGGCCGTAGGCGACGGCCAGCCCCATGCCGGCCTGCTGCGTGCCCCCCGCGCCCAGCACGCCCTTGGTGGTGAAGAACGGCTCGAACAGCCGCTCCATGTGCTCCGGGCGGATGCCCGCGCCCGTGTCGCCGACTGACAGCACCACCCGGTCCTCGTCCCGCCGCCGCAGACCGACCGTCAAGGTGCCGCCGCGCGGCATGGCTTCGACGGCGTTGGTCACGAGGTTGTCGAGGACGATCAGCATGGCTTCGCGGGGCAGCGCGACCACGGGCAGCGGCTGGAAGTCGAGCTTCAGTGCCACGCCGCGCTCCACCAGCCGGGCCTCGTTCTGATCGCAGTAGTACGTGACGATCTCGGTCAGGTCGGCTTGATCGGCGGCCCTGTAATCCGCCTGGGCGAAGGCGAGCAACTGCCGCGTCAGGCGCACGGCGCGGTTGACGGCGTCGGCGGTGCGCTGCAGGCTGCGGCGCATGGCCGCGGGCGTGTTCATGTTCAGCGCGAATTCCAGGCTGGTGGCGATGCCGCACAGCAGGTTGTTGTAGTGGTGGGCGATCGAGCCGGCCAGGGCGCCGAGCGTCGTCAGCCGCTCGCGCTTGCGCATGCTGCGCCGCAACTGCAGCCGCGCCGTGATGTCGTGGAACCAGATCGAGACCCCCTGCAGCCCGCCGTCCGCGCCCCGCACCGGCGCCAGCCAGACGGCATACTCGCACGCGCCGGCCGAGTCGTCGGTCAGACAGGTGCGGAACTCGGTCGGCTCCAATGTCTCGAGCAGCGACTTGAGCTGCTCATCGAGCACGCGCCGGTCGGCCTCCGGAAGCAGGTCGCGCACGCTCGCGCTCTCGACTGCCCGCGGACGCCGCCCGAACAGACGCTCGCCCTCCTCGTTCCAGCCCAGAATGCGCCCGGTCGTGTCGCACGCGAACACCGCCAGCCCCGTGCCCGCGAACAGACGCTCGAAATACGCCGGGTCCAGCCGGTCGGGTGTGCTCGCAGATCGCGTGGCACTGGCTCTCATGGTTCGTTTCCGGCGGCGCCCCTGGCGCCGATCTCCCGCACGCCGGGCTGCAGGAAGACATAAGAATAATAGCGCATGTCCTCGTGCGGAGCTGTGAGCAGCGCCCGTCCCAGCAGCCCGTCGACCACGGCCCGGTCGGAGGCCGCGATCACCACGTACTCCTGGGGCTCCAGCGTCAGCACGAAGCCGGCCGCCTCATACGAGCGGGCTGCGTAGCGCGGCACCTGCCAGAAGCCCGACTCCGTCCGCACCCAGCGCCAGCCCTCGCGTTCCTGCCGCACCTGCGGCGTTACGGACACGCGCAAGCGGTGCGCGTCCTGCGGGTCGGGCGCATAGGCGACGCGCAGCACATTGCGACTGAACGGCCAGGTGCTGCCGCTCAGCACGCCGTCGCTATCGACGCTGAACAGCGTCTGGGTGCGCGGCTCGGAATCCATCTCCAGCGCGATCGGGAAGCCGGGCGGCATGCTCACCGGCTGCGCCAGCATCACGCGCCGCCCGTCAATTGCATCCAGCGCCAGCTTGATCGGCTCCCAGAAGCGCTCGTGCCCCACGCCGATGCGCAGCCCGTTCTGGCGCAGCCGCTGCCGCGTCTCGGCGTCGAGCACGTCCTCGCGCACGTGGTTCCAGATCGTCTCGGCCCGCGGAACGTCGGCCGCGGGGATTTGCACGTGCAGCACGGCCAGTTGCAGTCCGACGCGCGGCGGCTGCAAGGGCTGCGGCTCGCCCGGCGGGACGGGCGAAAGCGTGAAGCCCGTGTCAGCGCTGGTAAGCTGCGAGCGATTGTCCGCACCGGCAGCAAGCGGACTCGACCACCATCGCGTCGCGCCGTTCGCGCAACCGGCCAGGACCAACAGGAGGGAAACCGGCCCTGGGACGCGGACGGCACGCACGTGGCAGGATTCCGAACGCTGCTCCAGACGCATGCAGCGCTGTCCGCAATACCCCCGGGTCCGGCCGCGGGGGTTATCGGCCCGGCGTGGCGGGACGAACCCGTGCTTCTTCCCCGCCTCTTCCAGTCGCGATTCTAGCAGCCAGCACACCCGATTACCATTGCGCCTCTTCGAACGGTCCGCGCGGTCCCCCGGGCCGCGGCTTGCGCGACAGCTCCTTCAGGATCGCCGCCGCCAGCGTCATGTCGCCGCCGCTGGTGATCTTGATGTTGCGGCGGTCGGACTCGACGATGGCGATCTTCTGGCCGGCGCGCTCCACCACCTGCGCATCGTCCGTCGGGCGGAGATTCTTGGGCAAATCGGCGTAGGCTTTGGCCAGCAGGTCTTTGCGGAATACCTGCGGCGTCTGGGCCTCGTACAGGCCTTCGCGGGGGATCGTCTGCTCGATCTGGCCGCGTGCGGCGCGCTTGATCGTGCCCGTCAGCGGGGCGGCCAGGATCGCGGCCCCGGTCTCGGCCGCCTTGGCGAACACGGCGTCGATCCACGATTCCAGCACGCAGGGACGGACGGCGTCGTGTACGCAGACCAGTTCCGCCTCGGGTACGACGTGCTCGAGCGCCAGCCGGACCGACTCGTACCGCTCCGCCCCGCCTTTCACCAGCTTGAGGCCCATGAACATGATGTTGGCCGCGTACTTCTCCTTGACCACGTCATAGTCGTCCGGGGCGACCGCCAGGATCGTCTGGCACACGTCCGGCCGGCTGAGGAACAGTTCGATCGTGCGGATGAAGATCGGCCGGCTGTCGATCTGCGCGAACGGCTTCTTCACGTCGCCGCCGAAACGCTTGCCCGCCCCGGCCGCCGGAATGATCACTGCCACCTTGGGCATGGCTGGCCTCCTGCTGCCTCGGCAGGAGTGTAGCAGCTTCCAGCGTCGGCCTGTAGGAGCGGTCTCTGACCGCGATGCACGCGCAATATGCAGTGGTGCCTGGTGCGCCGCGGTCGGAGCCCGCTGCTATTTCAGCTCCGGGTCGGCGACGAGTTGTTCGGGCTTCAGCAGCCAGTGCGCCCCGCCGGGCTTGTTCCAGTGGCCGGCGCGAGCAGCTTCCGCGTCGCCGCGCCAGTAAACCCGGGCCGACGCTGGGCTGATGCTGAGCTGCTCGATGCGGCAATCGTAGCAGTCGACGAACTCGATCGCCCGCGGCGGCTGCGAGATGACCGAGTTGCCGAGGATTACGAGGTGCCCGGGGCGTCGGACGACCGGCCCCTGGCCTTCCGGCCGCTCGAAGGTGCGGGCCTCGGTGCGGAGACCGACGGACGGGGCATCCGCGCGATCCTGCGGGCTTTCGATCCAGGTGCTCTCGATCCGCAGCGCGCCGACGTAGCCGCGGACCATGACCTCCGCCCGCACTTGTCCGCCGCGCCCGTTGCTCTGGATGACGCAGTTTCGCAGAGTGAGCTGATTGAGCGTCGCGTTCCAGGCCGTGGTCTCCAGCAGCACGCCGTGGCCCTGGTTGTTCTGCGCGTTGCAGTGGTCGAACAGGACCGTGTTGATCGCCCGGCCGCACGAGACGGCGAAGCCGTGGCCGCGATTCTCCCAGGCGATCACGTCGCGCAGCACGATGCCCTCGCCCTTGCCGTCGATCCGCACGCCGTCGCCGGGCGCGTTGCGCACCCAGACTTTGTCGATCGCACAGTGCTGGCCGAAGCCCTCCAGCCGCAGCCCGCCATCGACGATCTCCAGGTTGTCCAGGTAGATGGCGTAGTTGTGCTTCTCGCGGTCGCCGAATATCACCGCCCACTCGCCCGCCCCGACGTACTTCAACGTGCTGGCCGGCCCCGCCCCCGTCAGCCGCTGGCGCGGCTTGATTCGCAGCGGCTTGTCGAGCGTGTGCACGCCCGGCGGAAGCTGGCAGAAGCCGGTCTGATCCAGCAGCGTCTGGATCCGTTCGGCGGGGTAGGCCTCTCGCCGCTCGACCCTTTGCGCCTGCGCCGGCCCGTGCGGCAGCGATGTCCCGGCGGCGCCCTGCGGGCCGGTGGCGGCAAGCTGCGGCGCAAGCACACAGCCGATGGCCAGCAGGACCACGCGCGTGTTCGACATGGCTATACTCTCCGCGTCCGGCGCCGGGGTCCTTCCCCCGCCGGCACAACTGAGCGACGGCGCCGGCGGATTCTAGCCGCGAGGAGCGTCGGCCGACCGATCGTCGCAGAGCGGATGTTCCGCAAGTGGAGCCTGCTGGCAAATGCGGATCGCGATTGTCGCCTTCTCGCTCCGCGTCGCCGGGGGGCTCTCGGTGGGGCAGAACGTGATCGCGGCGTTGCGGCGGGTGGCCGACGAGCACGACTACCTGCTGTTGATGCCCGCGGGCGTAGGCTATGAGGAACTGGAGCAGCCGACGCGCTGCACCCGCCACTACTACCGGCGCAAGTTCGGCGATGTCGGGCAGGCGGCGTTCGATCAGTTCGTGGTGCCCAGGCTCGTGCGGCGGTTCGGCGCCGAGCGCGTCTGGTCGTTGGGGAACTTCGGACTCACGCGATCTTCCTGCCCGCAGGCCATTCTCTATCACCAACCGCATCTGCTCTACGACCCAGCCGAGCAGCCGCGCCCGGTGTGGCGGTTGAACGGCAAACTGCGCTACGTCCGCTGGCGCCTGAAGCGCTCACTGCCGGCCACCCGGCTCGTCTTCTGCCAGACCCACACAGCCGCATCGCGCTTCCGCCGCATGTTCGGCTATCAGGGCACAATCGGCATCATGCCGAACGCGGTGTCGCGCTTTGCGCTGCCGGAGCGGACGCCGGAGACGCCGCCGGAGCTCGCCCGCCTGAGCGGCAAGTTCGTGCTGTTCTGCCTGACGCGCTACTATCGGCACAAGAATCTGGAGTCGCTGGTGGAGCTGTTCGAGCGGCACCGCGAGGCGCTTCGCGACGTGGTCATCCTGCTGACCATCCGGCCCGACGATCACCCGCAGGCCGCACGGCTGCTCGAGCGCATCGCCGCACCGCCGCTGGCCGAGCACGTAATCAACGTCGGGCCGCTGGCGCAGTCGCGGCTGGCGGCGTTTTTCCTGCACGTCGACGGACTGATCCTGCCGACGCTGCTGGAGTCTTTCTCCGGCACGTATCTGGAGGCGATGCAGTTTGGCTGCCCGATCCTGACCAGCGACATGGATTTCGCCCGCGAGGTGTGCGGCGACGCGGCGCTATACTTTGATCCGTGGAACGTGGATTCGATGAAGGACGCGATCCTGCGGCTGAAAGAGGACGCCCGCCTGCGGCGCGAACTGGTCGACCGCGGCCGGCAGCGCGTGCAGGGCATGTTCCGGTCGTGGGACGACATCGTGCGCGATGCGATGCGTGCGCTGCTGGCGCTGACGTGATAAGGTGATAACGTGACAATGGCGGGTGCCCCCGGCCACGGGGCGGGCCTGTGGCCACAAGGGTGCCCCTTATCACGTTACAGTATCACGTTATCACCTTATCACATCGTGGAGAACGCATGGGCCGCGGCCTGCTCCAGCGTGCCTACGCCGCTCTGCCGGCCCCGCTGCAGAACCTCGTGTTCAGCCTGCTGGGCCTCAAGCTGCGCCGGCAGCGCTACGGCCGCGGCTTCCGCGAGCGGCTGGCCTGGCTGCGCGAGAGCGAATGGTGCACACGCGCGCAGATCGCCGAGTACCAGCGCACGCAGCTCGGCACACTCGTGCGGCACTGCCACGAGACCGTGCCCTACTACCGCGAGCTGTTCGACCGACTGCGGCTCACGCCCGACGACATCCGCGAGCCGGCCGACCTGCACAAGCTCCCGCTGCTGACCAAGGAAGCGCTGCGCCAGAACCGCGACCGGCTGGTCTCACGCGCTTTTGACCGGCGCCGGCTCATGCGTGTCCTGACGTCGGGTACCACCGGTGCGCCCCTGGAGCTGCTCTACAGCCGCGCGGCGCTGCAGTTCCAGTGGGCCGTCTGGTGGCGACACCGGGCACGCTTCGGCCTGCGGCTGGGCGACCCGTTCCTGATGTTCGGCGCACGGCAACCCGTGCCCATCACGCAGGAGCGGCCGCCGTTCTGGCGCAAGAACTACGCCTTCAACCAGACCTACCTCTCGACCTACCACCTGACGCCGAAGTACATGCCCGAGATCGTCCGCTGGCTGAACGGCGCGGATTTTGACTTCTACACGGGATATCCGTCGGCGATGGTGGTGCTGGCGAACTTCATCCGCGACGCCGAGCTGCGGCTGACCAACCGCCCCAAGTACGTCGTCAGCGGCTCCGACGCCCTGCTGCCCGCGTTCGAGCGCCTGCTGCGCGAGGTCTTCGGCGTGCCGGTGACGGACCAGTACGGCGCCGCCGAGTGCTGCGCGAACCTGGCCCGCTGCGAGCACGGCGTCTATCACGAGGATTACGAGTTCGGCATTATCGAGGCGCTGGAGAACCCGGCCGACCCCGGCGGGGCCCGCAAGATCGTCGGCACCGGCTTCGCCAACTACGCCCTGCCGCTGTTGCGTTACGACACCGGCGACGTGGGCGTGTTCAGCGACGAGCCGTGCCCGTGCGGGCGGCAGTCGCGCGTCGTGCTCCGCATCGACGGCCGCACGGAGGATTACGTGCGTACGCCGGACGGCCGCATGGCGGTGGGCATGAACCAGGTCTTCGAGTGGGTGCCGGGGGCGCGCGAGATGCAGATCGTGCAGAATGAGCTGGAGCGGATCGTGGTGCGCATCGTGAAGCGCGACACGTGGGGCGCCTCCGACGAGAAGGCCCTGCTGCGCGAGCTGCGCAGCCGGCTGGGCGATGCGATCGCGATCGAGTTCCAGTTCGTGGCCGAAATCCCCCGCACCGCCAGCGGAAAGTTCCGGGCCGTGATCTCGACGCTGGGCAAGACCGGCAGCGCGGCCGAGCGCGAACTCCAGTCGGCGATCGAAAACGCGCCGGGCGCGGTGTGACCCAGACTACGTCATTGCGAGGAGCGCTTCGTCCCCAACGCCTCTGGACGATGTCGCCGCGGCTATACGAAGCCTCTAACCCAGCCCGCGCGGAAGTCAAACCAGAACCGGTTCGCCCAGAGTCAGGCGAACACCTGCGCTGCGCTGCGCGGGCAAGGTCAGTCGCGCGCCATCGCCGCCTGCGGGGCGGCCTTGAGCTTCTTGATCTCCTCCTCGACCCGTTGCAGCAGCCGTTCGCCGCGGAGGTCGCGCTCCAGCACCGTGCCGTCCGGGCCGATCAGGAACGTGGCCGGGATGCCCGCCACGCCGTAGGCCTGCGCCAGCGGCCCGCGCTCGGCGCCCTCGGCCAGGATTTGCGGCCAGGGGATCTTTCGTTGCTCGACGAAGCGGCGCAGCGCGTCGGCGTCGCGGTCGAAGCTGATCCCGATCACCACCAATCCGTCGGCATTGAACTTTTCGTACGCCTTCGCGACGTTGGGCATCTCGGCCACGCACGGCGCGCACCACGTGGCCCAGAAATCGACGTACACCAGCTTACCGCGCTGATCCGCCAGCCGGATCGTCTTGCCGTCCAGGGCCTGAGCCTCGATCGGCGGGGCGGACGAGCCGACCTTCGCGCCGAGCAGCTTGATTCCGGCAAAGTCCTGCGTCAGGCGTTGTCCGACCGACAACGTGATCTCCCGCTGGTGGGAGATCTCGCGCGGGCCGGAGCCTCAGCCAGGGCCGGTGCGGACGGCGTAGCGGCTCAGCTCGATCGTCTGCGCGCCGGGCGGGACGCCGGCCAGCGTGTATTCGCCCTTCTCATCGGTCAGTGCGCCGACCACCAGTTCGCGCCGCGGGCCGATTGCCACCGTCAGGTTCACGTCGCGCAGCGGCTTGCCGTCCGCGTCGGTTACGCGGCCGACCAGTGCCGCGGTCTCGGCCGCGGGTGCATCGAAGCGGACCGCCTCCGGCCGTTCCAGACGCACGACGCGCTCCAGCAGCGTCGCCGGGGCGCCGACCCGCCGACTCCAGCCCTGCAGGCTGACGCGGTAACTGCGGCCGGTCGGCAGCGGCCCGACCAGCGTCGAATCCTCTGACTTCAGATCCACGTACGCGTTGATCCAGATGTTGCGGCGGTCCATCTCGCCGAAGATCGGCGACCCGTCGGCGGAGAAAGCGGTCTCGGTCGCCTCGCGGACGGTCGCCATGTGTCGAATCTCGCGGTTGGCAGACTTCATGGGCGGAAGCGAAACGAACGCACCCGCCTCCAGACCGATTCGCAGCGGCTCGACCGCGTGCTCGGCCGGCACGACGCCCTCCACGATCGCGACGCCGTGCTCCGGATGGGCGACCGCCAAGTTGTACTCCTGCTCGGGCGACGTGAAGCTGCGGAGCACGAAGCGGCCCTCGGCGTCGGTCTTGGTGGTGACAGCGGTTTTGCCGTTCTTCTTGCTGAAGAACAGCAGCACCTTTTCGTCGTCGCCCCAGGCGGTGATCCGGCCGCCGTTCTCGACATAGATCCAGCCGCGCTCGCTGTGGGCCATGGCGACTTCGGCCCCGGCCACCGGCTTGCCGTCGGTTTTGGAGACGACCACGCCCGCCAACTCGTTGGTCGGCGTCGTATCCGGGGGGTCGGCCAGCGCCGGCGTTGCGGCACTCACCAGCACTGCGGCCCAGACCGCCGCCTGCCGCAGCTTCCCATCGCAGACCGCACCACTGCGGGTGACGGGGCCCGAGGATCCTGCGCGGTGCGTGCGGTGGGAGTTCATGGTTGTCCTCCGTTCGGCGGGAGTGAGCGCGCAGGCGCAAGCATGGGCGCCTCCCAGGCCGGCCGGCGTCGCAGCCTCGTCCGTGCGCGGCCGCCTGATCTACTACGTTATTCTCGCCGCGCCGGCCCAAGGTGGCAAGAAGAAGGTCCGAGCCGAATCGCGCCGTGCAATCGACGCCCAGCGCGTTGGAGCAGGGTTCCGTCCGGCTTGGCTCGCTCCGATCGGCCCGTTATCCTTCTACTGACAAGTACTACGACGCCGACACCGACCTGACCGACCTGGCGATCCTGTTGTCGGCCTACGGCACGCCGTGCCCGTAGACACACAACGGCCCGTCGGGCCCTCGCGCGGGCACGGCCGGGACAGAGCTCGGCCGCTACATGCGGCAAGATGCCCGCCCTACCCTTCGGGATTCAATCGGACTCGATGTGGGTCTGTCCATTGCCCGCCCGCAGCGGCGAGACGTGAAAGGTTGCCCCGCAGCCACCGCGCGTGCACCGGATCGTCAGCGTGGGCACGGCGGCGAAGTCGCCCGCGTTGGTGTTCTGCAGCGCCAGCACGGTCGGCAGCAGGGCATGTGCGGCGTGGAGGCACAGCCCGGCCGGCAACCCGGCGCCGACCTGGAACTCCTGGGCCCCAACGCCTCCCGCCGGACATTCGCCCTCCGCCGGTTGGCGCACCACGCGCACCTGCACGCGCCGCTGGCCCGCCGCGGGCGGGATCGTCGGCGGACGGAGCCCGGGCGTAGCCTGCGTGGTGGGCGGCTCGCCGGCCGGCGGCCGATCCGCAACCTGGGCCGCGGCGTCCGGGACGGGCGGCGGCCGGCACTTGGGGTCCGCGTCGAAGACGAGCACGTCCTGCCCCTGGTCCATGGCCAGGTTGGCGAGCTGGTCGGCGCGGCTGTTCTGCCCGCGCCGCACGTGCCGCACCTGCCAGCGGAAGTGCAGCAGCAGCCGCTGCGCCTGCTCGAACAGGGGCTGCAGCCCGCGCGCCTTGACGCGATACTCGCCCGTGAGCTGCCGCACGAGCAGCTCACTGTCCGAGCAGATCGAGAGGTTCGTGTCGCCGGTCCGCTGGGCGCGCTGCAGGGCGCGGATCAGGGCGTGGTATTCGGCGGCGTTGTTGGTCTGCCGGCCGAGGAAGTAGCCCGCCTCGTGGATGCGCCGCCCGTCGTCGGTCCGGATGACGACGCCCGCGCCGGCCGGCCCTGGATTGCCGCGCGCCCCGCCGTCCACGTGAATGATCAGCGCCACACAGTCCCCGCCTACGCCTCGTTGCGCAGATAGAGAATCCGGCCGCAGTTCTTGCAGGTGAGGATCTCGTCGCGGATGCGCAGTGCGTTGGCCACCTCCGTCCGCAGCGCCATGTTGCAGCCCGCGCACACGAACTCGTCCCGCCGCGGACTCGGCCGCACCACCTCCGCCATGATCTCCCCGTCGTAGCGCTCCGACAGCCGGCGGAAGAGGGCGAGCGCTTCGGCGTCGATCTTGGCAGCGGCGGCCTCGCGCTGCCGCTCGAGCTGGCTCAGCCGCGGGCCGAAGGACTGCCGCGCCTGCTCGAGCTCGGCGGTGCGCTCGTCGAGCTTGGCCTGCTCGGCCTGCTCCTGGGCGCGCTGCTCGGCCAAAAGCTGCTTGCGGGCCTCGACCCGCTCCATCATCTCCAGGGCGCGCGACTCCAGCCGGCTGACGTCGGCCTTCTCGTTGTTCATCTGGGCCAGGACGACGGCGTACTCCTTGTTGGTGCGGACGGTGTTGAGGTGCTCGCGCAGGCGGCTGATGTGCGCGCTGCGGCCCTTGATGTCCACGTCCAGCTCGTCGAACTCGGCCTGCGAGCGCTGGATCTCGTGCCGGGCGGCCTCGTTGCTGGCTTGAAGCGCGCTCAGCTTGCCGGCCTGGTCCCGGACGCGTCGCTCCTTTACGGCGAGCTGGCGGCGTATGTCCACGATCTGCAGCTCGATGTCCTGGAGTTCAAGCAACGCCTCGAGTCTGGCCCCCATCCGCACACTCCGCTCGTCCTTCACTTGACAGATTAGCCGAACCCGTGATTATCCGCGCGCCGGCGCGGTCGGGCAAGCGCCGCTCGCACATTCCGACGGTGGGTTGGAACCAGTTGGCTCATGAGAAACAGGTAAGCCGGTCACCACGCCAAAGCGGCTTGCCATTGGCTGTGGCGGGGCGGAGAGTCAGTCGTCCGTTGTAACACGATCGGTCGCCCTCGTACCTGCGCGTTGCCGCCTGCCCGCACATCGCTACAATGGACGCCGCGCGGCCGATAGCCAGCCTCCACCGTTCCTGCTTCCCTTCCGCCGCGTCGGGTCCGCCCATGCGCAGGCGCGTCACTATCGACGACATCTCGCGTTACACGGGACTGTCGCGCGGCACCGTCTCGCGGGCCATGAACGATCGACCCGATGTCAGCGAGCGCACCCGCGCGCGCGTCCTGGAAGCCTGCCGCGCCTTGCGCTACGTGCCCAGTCGCGCCGCCCGCTCGCTCACCACCGGCCGCAGCGACGCGGTCGTGGCCCTGGTCGGCGACCTGCGCGCCCCGTTCGCCGTCGCCTGCCTGCGCGGCGTGCTGCGCCAGGCGGACCGGCTGCGCTACGCGGTTTACGTGACCGAGCAGGGCGACGACCCGGCCGGCGCGCAGGAGCGGATCATCGAGCTGACCGGCGACCGCATCGATGGCCTGCTCGTCGCCGGGCAAGTGGAGGGCCGCCTCTGCGCGCAACTGTGCGAGGCGGCCGGCCAGCGACCGCTGGTCGTTTGCTGTCGCGCGGAAGGCGTGCGGTGCGACACGTATCTGCCCGACCACCCCGAGGCCGGAAGGTTGGTCGCGCGCTGCCTGTTGTCGCACGGACGGCGCCACCTGCTGTACCTGCACCGCCTCGGCGACGCCGAGGCTGCCGAACGGCTGGCTGGCTTCCGGCGCGTCTGCGCGGACGCCGGAATCACGCCGACGATCCTCGCCGCGGCGGACGACACGGCGACCGTCGAACAGCACGTCGCCGGCCTGCGGGAGGCGGACGGAATTGCGGCCAGCGACGATCGCTTGGCGATTGCTGCGCTGTGGGCCTGTGCGCGGCTGGGTCGCACGCCGGGCGTCGAGGTGCTCCTGCTTGGGCAGGGCAACACGCCGGCATGTGAGGTCCTGCCGTGGCCGCTGACGAGCGTCGACTTCGGCGGCGAGGAGATCGGGCAGCGGGCCATGGAGACCCTGGTCGCGCGCATCAACGGCCGGCGAGTCGGCGCCGCGAGCGTGACGCACGTCGCCCCTCGTCTGATGGAGCGGGCCACGACCGGCGCCGCCAGGCCGTAGCCCGGATCGCGGCCAAACATCGCCGCCGCAACCTGTTGCTTGACGCTTGCGGGCCTGCTCCTTAGAGTCCCTTTGCAGGCCGGCGTGTAGCCGGCGGCCAGGGGCTGTTCGCAGCTCGGCGCGGTTGAGACGCCGCCTACGGCCCGAGAGCCTGGCGGCGGCGCGGATGTAGTTGGCGCTGGCGGTTCGGAGCTGGCGGCATGCGGATCACGGTCTCGGGCCGGCATATGGGCGTCAGCGACGCGCTGCGCCGTTATTGCGAGGAAAAGGCCGAGCGTCTCGCGCGTTTCTACGACCGCATCCAATCGATCGAGCTGATCCTCGACGGCCACGACGGGCAGCACTTTGCCGAGATCATCGTGCATTCCGACGGCACGCAACCGTTCGTCGCCAGCGAACAGCACGGCGACGCCTTTGCCGCCGTCGACCTGCTGATGGACAAAGTCGAGCGGCAAATCCGCCGTCACAAGGAGAGAATCCGCAACCGCAAGCATCCGCCGCGGGCGGCCGGCCAAAGCTGAACGGTCGCCTGGGTCCGGCGGCGGCGGCCGCGGAGACAAGAATGAAGCTGCTGGATCTGGTTCACCCGAAGGCGATCGTCCCGAACATGCAGTCGCGGGACCGCAGCGGGGCGATTCGCGAGCTGGTGCAGGCGCTGGCCGATGCGGAACAGATCGAACCCTCCGCGGTGGAGGGCGTAGTAAAGTCGATCACGGCCCGCGAGCGCACCCGCGGAACGACCGGGTTCGGCAAGGGGGTGGCCGCCCCGCACGCCAAGCTTGAGGTCCTGTCCCGGGCGGTGGCGGCCGTGGGGCGCAGCCCGCGGGGCATCGACTTCAACTCTCTGGACGGCGAGCCGGTCTTCGGGCTGTTCCTGCTGCTCAGTCCGGCCGATCGTCCGGAAGAGCACTTGCAGGCCATGGACCTGATCTTCCGCCACCTGCAGCAGGAGCGGTTCCGCAAGTTCTTGCGCCAGTCGGACGACCGCGAGAAGATCTACGATCTGCTGCGCGAGGCGGACGAGCAGTTGTTGTTGACCTGAGCCATCCCCGCGGCGTCCCATATGGGCCGACGTGAGGGTTCCAATGGGTGCACGGTACAGGTGTGGCCGTGGAGCGTGACATGGTGGTCCGCAACCGGGAGGGACTGCACTTCCGGCCGATCATGAAGATCGTGGACCTGGTGTGCCGGTTTTCGGCTCGCGTCACCGTGCATCACGACGACCGCGCCGCCGACGGGCGCAGCCCGATGGAACTCATGATGCTGGTCGCCACGCAGGGGGCGAGACTGAAAGTCATCGCTGACGGCGCCGACGCGGAGGCCGCGGTCGAGGCGCTGGCGGCGTTGGTGGAAAGCGGGTTTCAGGAAGAGTAAGCGACGCCCGCGGACGAGCGGCGCCGGAACCGCGCGGCCCGCCCCGCAGCGTCGCCGCGGCAGCGGCCGCGACGCATGATCACGAAAAAAGGCATCGGCGCCTCGCCGGGGGTGGCCATCGGACCAGCGCTGGTATTGGACACCGAAGCGTACCGCATACCCCGCCGAACGGTCGACCCCGCCCAGGTGCCTCGCGAAATCCAGAAGCTCGACGCCGCCCTGGAAGCCTCGCGCCAGGAGGTCATCGAGCTGCGCCTGGCCACCGCCCGCAAGCTCGGTCCCAAGACCGCAGGAATCTTCGCCTTCCACGAGGGGTTGATCGCCGACCCCCTGCTGCGCAAACGCGTCGTCGACTTGATCGAGGCGCAGCGCTATACCGCCGCGCATGCCTTCAGCCAGGAAATGGGCCGCCGGCAACGCGACTTCCGCGCCGTCACCGACCCCTACCTGCGCGACCGCGTACGCGACCTGTACGACATCGAGAAGCGCGTCCTGCGGCACATCCTCGGCAAGCAACGCGAGGACATCGCCAAGCTGACCGAACCGGTCATCGTCGTCGCACACGACCTGACCCCCACCCAGGCCGTCTCCTTCGACCGCGAGCACATTCTCGCCTTCGTGACCGACGTCGGCGGCGCCACCTCGCACACCGCCATCATCGCCCGCATGCGCGGCATCCCCGCCGCCGTCGGCCTGAACGACATCACCAACGACGTCTCCGGCGGCCAGACGCTGGTGATCGACGGGAAGCACGGCCTGGTGATCGTCGAACCGGACGCCGAGACGGTGGAGCAGTTCCGCGCCCGGCAGCGCGAGAACCTGGCCTTCGAGCGGAAGCTGGCGGCGCTGCGCGACCTGCCGGCGGTCACGCAGGACGATGTGCGGGTCACGTTGCTGGCCAACATCGAGATGCCCGAGGAGGCCCGCGAGGCGATGGAGTGCGGGGCCGAGGGCGTCGGCCTGTACCGCACCGAGTTCCTGTTCCTGGCCGACAGCCGCAACCCAACCGAGGAGCAGCAATACCAGGTGTTTCGGGGCGCGGTGCGACACGCGCGCGGCAAGCCGATCACCATCCGCACGGTGGACCTGGGCGCCGAGAAGATCTCGCCGCACCTCGACTCCCAGCACGACCACAACCCGGTGCTCGGCCTGCGCTCGCTGCGCTACTGCCTGCAGCACCTGGACATGTTCAAGTCCCACCTGCGCAGCATCCTGCGGGCCGCGGTCGAGGGCGACGTGCGCATCATGTTCCCCATGATCACCACGCTGATGGAGCTGCGCCAGGCCCGCGCCACCCTGGCGGACGTCATGGAGGACCTCGAGGAGGACGGCCTGCCCTACCGCCGCGACATCCCCATTGGCATCATGGTCGAGACGCCGGCCGCGGCCCTGCAGGCTGCCGCCTTCGCCCGCGAGGTCTCCTTCCTGAGCATCGGCACCAACGACCTGACGCAGTACACCATGGCCGTCGACCGCGCCAACGAGCGCGTCGCCCATCTGTACGCCCCGCACAGCCCCGCCGTGCTGTACCTGATCCGCGAGATCGTGCGGGCGGCGCGCCGCGCCAAGGTGACCGTGAACCTGTGCGGCGAGATGGCGGGCGAGCCGCTGTATTGCGAGCTGCTCCTGGGACTGGGGCTGCGGCAGCTCTCGATGGCGCCCAAGGACATCCCGGAGATCAAGAAGATCATCCGCTCCACCACCATCAAGCGCTGCGAGGCCCTGGCCGCCAGGGTGCTGCGGTTTGACGCCGACCGCGAGGTGGCCAACTTCCTGCGCGACAAGCTGCGCGAGATCGATCCGGAGGGCGTGTGATGACCACGGCCCCGAATCGCTGCCCGGCCGCCAGCACGCCGCCGTTCAGCCTCGCCGTCGAGTATGATCTTAGTGGTGATCTGCGCTACCTGTCGCATCACGACGAACTGCGAATGCTGGCGCGCGCCGTGACGCGCGCCGCCTGGCCGGTCGCCTACAGCCAGGGCTTCAGCCCGCGGCCCCGCATCCGCTTGCCGCTGCCGCGCAGCGTCGGCATGGCCGCCCGCCCGCAACTGGCCCTGATCGACCTGCGCGCGCGGCCCGACCCGCGCGAGCTGTACGCGTCGCTCGCCCGCCAGCTTCCGCCGCCCTGCGCGCTGCGCGCGGTCACGCCGCTCGTCGGCCGTCCGACGCCGCACGCCCGTCGCGTGTCGTACGAGCTGTCGCTGGCGCCGCAGCACGCCGCGATCGCCCGATCGAAGGTGGCGGACTTGCTGGCGGCGACGACGCTGCGGGTCGAGCGGCGCAGCGCGCCGCACAGGCCGCAGGTGAGTGTGGACCTCCGCCCGTTCGTAGAGACCGTCGAAGTCGTCGGCGACGTGCTGCGCGTGCAGCTCGTCGTGGACGCGCAGCGCACGGCCCGAATGGCCGAGATTCTGACGAAACTGAGCCTGCCGGCGGATGCGTACAACCACCGCGTCTGCCGTACGCAGGTCCAATGGGACATCGATCTGGCCGGCCCGCCGCGGCCGGCCGCAACCGAAAGGAACGAACTTGACAGACCAAACCAGGCACGTCCGCCGTCGATCGCGACGGCCGCGCAAGACCACCGCCCCATCGGTCTCCCCGCCCCCGCCGGACGCTGACGCGCCCGCGCTGGAAGCTGAGCCGGTCGAGACCTTTGAGGTGGACGAAAACGAACCGCCCACCGGCGAGGTCGCCCAGGAGACGCCCGCCCAGGCCGAAACCGGGCCACCCGCCCGCACCGTCGGCGCACGCCGACGCTCGCGGCGCGACGGCGCGCAGCCGGCCGATGTCGCCGGCCAGCCGCCGCTGCTCCAGGCGATTGTCGAACCATCGGCTGCGCCCGCAACGCCCGTCAGTCCTCCGCCGCCCGGCGCTACCGTGGAGCGCAGCGGCGACGCGGTCGTCATCCGCTTCCCGTCGGCCGCGATGCCGTTCACGCCCCGCACCACCGTGCCCGCCGCCACGCCGCCTGCGGCCCGCCAGGGCCGCGAGCCCCAGCCGCAGATCGAGCCAGCGCGCTTGCTACCCGAAGCGCCCACCGGCAACGGCCAGCCGCGAGTCGCCCCCCTGTCGGGCGAGGAGGCGGAGCAGGAGCGCGGCGGGCGCCGCCGACGGCGCCGGCGGCGGCGGCGCGGCCGCGACGGCGAGACCCCGGCCACCGCCCCGCCGGGCGCGCCCGTGGGCGCGCCGGCGACCGCGGCGTCGGCTGCGAGCCAGCGGCCGGCGTCCGAACCCGTGGAAGAAGCCGTCACAGCCGAGGCCGTCGCCGCGCGCTTCGACGAGCCGCTCGAAGGCGAGGAGCGGCGCGGTCGGCGACGGCGGCGGCGACGACGACGCGGCGGCGCGGTTGCACCAGCCGCCGCGGCGGAAGTGGCGGTCGAAGCGGTGACGGGAGAAGGGCCGGAGCCCGTGACAGAGGAAGGTGGGGTCGAACTGGCCGAGCGCCCGCCCGAGGAGGAAGAGATCGCGGCCGCGCCCGCCGCGGTCTCCGGCCCGCGGCCGCGCAAAGAGATGATCATCAACGTGGTGCCGCGCGAGGAGTGCCGCATCGGGATTCTCGAGGCCGGCAAGCTGGAGGAGATCTACCTCGAGCGCGCGTCGGCGGAGAACCACGTGGGCAACATCTACAAGGGCATCGTCACCAACGTCGAGCCGAGCATCCAGGCCGCCTTCGTGGACTTCGGTCTGGCCAAGAATGGCTTCCTGCACATCTCCGACCTGCACCCGCGCTACTTCCCCAACGGCGAAACGCACGAGGAGGTCGGCCGCAAGACGCCGCGCCGCGCCCGCCCGCCCATCCAGCGCTGCCTGCGCCGCGGACAGGAGCTGCTGGTGCAGATCATCAAGGAAGGCATCGGCACCAAAGGGCCGACGCTCACCACCTACCTGAGCATCCCCGGCCGCTTCATGGTCATGATGCCCGGCATGCGGCAGCTCGGCGTGTCCCGCAAGATCGAGGACGACGAGCTGCGGCGCACCCTGCGCAACCAGCTCGCAGAGCTGGACCTGCCCGGGGACATGGGCTTCATCGCCCGCACCGCCGCACAGGATCGCACCAAGAAGGAGCTGCAGAGCGACCTGAACTACCTGACGCGGCTGTGGCGGGCGGTCGAGAAGCGCATTCAGGAGGAGCGGGCGCCGGCTGAGTTGTACCGCGAGTCGGATCTGGTCGTTCGCACCATCCGCGACGTGTACACCAGCGACATCGAGCGTATCGTCGTGGACGACCGCGACGTCGCCGAGCGCGCCCGCGAGTTCCTGGCCGTCTTCAACCCCCGCGCCCGCGACACGGTCGTCTACTACGACGATCCGCAGCCCATCTTCCACCGCTACGGCATCGAGGCCGAGCTCGAGCGGCTGCACTCGCGGCATGTGCCGCTGAAGTCCGGCGGCTCGCTGGTGATCGACCAGACTGAGGCCCTAGTGGCCATCGACGTGAACAGCGGCAAGTTCCGCACCGAGGGCGATGCCGAGACCACCGCCTACAAGATCAACATCGAGGCCGCAGATGAGATCGCTCGGCAGCTCCGCCTGCGCGATTTGGGCGGCGTGATCGTCTGCGACTTCATCGACATGCGGGCCGAGAAGCACCGCCGCGAGGTGGAGCGGCGGCTCACCAAGAACCTCAAGCAGCACAAGGAGCGGGCCAAGTGCCTGCGGATGAGCCAGTTCGGCATCATCGAGATGACCCGCCAGCGGCAACGGGCCAGCCTGACGCGCAGCGTCTACCAGGACTGCCACCACTGCCGCGGCACCGGGCTGGTCAAGACGGTCGAATCTGTCGCCTTGGACGTGATGCGGCTGATCCAGCTCGCCGCCACGCGCGAACCCATCCGCGCGATCGAGGTCGCCGTCTCGCCCGAGGTGGCCTACCTGCTGCAGAACCGCAAGCGCTCGCTGCTGCACGAGATGGAAGTGCGCCACCGCCGCTCGATCTCGATCCGCTCCGAGCCGAGCTTCGGCCTGGACCAGGTGCAGATCCAGTGCCTCGACCACCGCGGCCGGCTGCTGCCGAGCCCCTGAGATTAGATGAACGAGAACGTCGCCGCTGCAGATGCTGCAGAAGCGGCCGTCTCTGGCTCGTCGCGTCCCCGGCAACCGGCAGCCGATTTCCGCCGCAGTTGTGAGCCAAGTAAACTGTCGCGCAAGAGTCCGGTTCATGCACCGGAGGATCGCCCATGCAGCCCCGACACCTCGGTGAATCCCTCGCCCCGCTCGTCGAGCGGCTGGTCCGCAGCTATCTCGCCGACCGCCGCACGCAGTACATCGACCGCGAGTACCTGCCCTCGCGGGCCCGCACCGACCAGATCTGCGACCTGCTGCTCGAGCTGACCTACCCGGGCATCATCGGCCGCCGCGGCCTGACGCGCCACAACATCAGCTACCACGTGGGCGAGCTGCTGCCGCGGCTGTGGGAGATGCTGACGGAAGAGGTGCAGCAGTGCCTGTGTCACGCGGCCGAGTGCGACGGCCGGCCCACCGACGCCTGCGAGGAACGGGCGGTCGACATGGCCACCCGCTTCGTCGAGCGCATCCCCGACGTGCGCGCCATGCTCAACGATGATGTGCAGGCGCATTACGACGGCGACCCGGCCGCGACCAACCTGGCCGAGATCATCCTGGCTTACCCCGGCCTGCTGGCCATCACGATCCACCGCTACGCCCATGAGCTGTACCAACTCAACGTCCCGCTGCTGCCGCGGCTCATGAGCGAGCACGCCCACTACCTGACCGGCATCGACATCCACCCGGGCGCTCGCATCGGCCGCAGCTTCTGCATCGACCACGGCAGCGGTGTGGTCATCGGCGAGACCACCGAGATCGGCGACAACGTCAAGCTCTACCAGGGCGTCACGCTCGGCGCCCTGTCCTTCCCCAAGGACGAGCGCGGCCGCATCCTCCGCGGCTACAAGCGCCACCCCACCGTCGGCCACAACGTCACCCTCTACGCCAACGCCATTATCCTCGGCGGCGACACGGTCATCGGCGACGGAGCGGTGGTCGGCGGCTCGGTGTTCCTGACCAAGAGCGTCGCCCCCGGCCATCAGGTCTCCATCCCGCCGCCGCTGCTGCGCGTCCGACCGCCCAAACCTCCGTCGGATCCGGGCCGCGTGACGCCCGAGGAATTCGCCGCGGACTATGTCATCTGACCCATCGGCGACACTCCGCCGCGCCTGTCCGCTCTGCGGCCAGACAAACGCGATCGCCCGCTTGTCGCGGCCGCCGTGGCGACTGGTCCAGTGCATGGGCTGCTCGCTGGCCTACCTGCCCGAGACGCCCGCCCCACAGCGGCTCGAGCACGAGTTTGAATGGGAACAGACGTTCGCTCGCGATCGGCGCGCGCGCTGGCGGAACACCCCGCTGATGCGCGCCTGGACGCTGCTGGTCCTCACGCTCAAGCCCGGCCGCGACCGCCGCGCCCTCCGCCGCATTCGTCGCTACGCCCGTACCGGCCGGCTGCTGGACATCGGCTGCGGCGCCGGGCGGCTGTCGGCCCTGGCGTTGCAGTCGGGATTCGATCCGCTGGGCGTGGAACTGTCCCCGCGCATGGCGGCCAAGGCCCGCGGGCGGCTGGGCGCCGACCGCGTGCGGATCGGACGCCTGCAGGACTGCAATCTGCCGGCCGGCGGCTTCGACGTCGCGGTCAGCATCAGCTACATCGAGCACGACCCGGACCCCCTGCCGGTCATGCGCCACGTTCACGTGCTGCTGCGCCCAGGCGGGGTGTGCCTGCACAAGACGCCCAACTACAACAGCCTCTTGCGGCGCGTGCTGGGGCGGCGCTGGTCGGGTTACCGCTGGCCGGAGCACGTGCAGTATTTCACCCCGGCAACGCTTGGGCGGCTGATGGAGAAAGCTGGGTTTGAGGTGCTCGACACGCGCGCCAATCCGCTGGGCGACAACTTCTGGCTGGCGGCCCGCAAACCGCCAGCCGCTGCGAAGTAGCGCAGCCAGGTCGTCGCGCACCGGAACGCAACGCTCGCGTGGAATCGTGCAGTCCGTGGGTGCCACCGACCAGCAGCCGCCGGGCAGTCTGTACGCCGGCCGGGTGCCGCAACGCACAGGGCCGGCCGAAGCTACGACCGGCCCTGCGGAGGGAGAGGGAGAAGTACGCTCGTGACCGATTCGCGGCGGCCCGTCGCAGGTTGCCCGCGGCCGGGCTGCATTTCTCTGCTACGGGCAAGGGGATCCAAACGCCGACAGGAGCACGGCCAAGTCGCTCAGGTCCACGTCGCCGTCGCCGTCCGTGTCGCCATCGGTCGCGCCGCTGGGCGTGCCGAAGTTCGCCAGCAGGATGGCCAGATCGCCCAGGTCGACCACACCGTTCCCATCGAAGTCCGCCGGGCAGGTGGACTCGCAGGCATCGCCGATCCCGTCGCCGTCGCTGTCGGTCTGGTCAGGGTTGGACACCGACGGGCAGTTGTCGCACGCATCGGCCACCCCGTCGCCGTCCCCGTCAGGCGCAGTGATCAAGCTCAACGTGGCCGGATTGCTCGTCGCCGACCCGAAGGCGTTGGAGACGACGCAGTCGTACGTGCCCGCGTGACCCGCGTTTACCGGGTCGATCGTGTACGTGCTGGATGTCGCCCCCGCGACGTCGGCCCCGTTCCGACGCCACTGATAGCTCAGCGGCGGCGTGCCGCCGGCGACGACGGTGAAGCTGACGCTGGCGCCGGCGCAGACTGTCTGACTGACCGGATGCTCCGTGATGGTCGGCGGCGTGCCGACGCCGTCGGGGTTGAGGCTGAAGGCCTCGATGATATCGGCCTCGGCCGAATCGCTGGCGTCGATCAGATACACGGCCTCGATCGAGCGGATGCCCAGCACGTCGTGCAGGTTGTCCAGGTCGAGAAGGATCAGGTTCGCCAGGACCGTACCGCTGGCCGGCACCTGCAGCGTGTCGATGTCGGCGCCCTGCAGCCCGCCGCTGAAGCTGAGGAACACGAACTCGCCGGGCAGGAGCGTCGAGCCGGCCTCGACGGTCGCCACCTCGACGACGATGCCGAAATCGTCCGTCGCCCCGGTCTCGATCGTAAAGTACCGCACGTTGGTGTCGATCACGGCCAGCTCGAACGTCCGCGACGTGGTCGCCTGCGTCAGACCGCTCCGCAGGTCGCCCACGAACCCGTTCGGCTCGGTAAAGTGGATCGGTTCGCTTGGGCTGAAGCTCCCGCCGAAGCTCAGCGTGTCGGGCGTATTGAGGCGAATTGCCCGCACGGTGCTGGTGCCGGAATCCAGGCTGCTGGTATACGTGTCGGCGCCGCTCTGCACCTCGGCCGAGGTCGCCACGGTCTGGAACAGGTTCAGGCGGCCCGGTGGGCCGGGGTCGTTGAGGAACCCATTGGGGTCATTGGGGTCCGGGAACTCCTCGACCATCGGCAGCACCACGTTGGGCTCGCTGATGTCCGTCGTCGCGTTCAGCAATTGCGACCCGAAACCGCGCGTGTCCTGCGCCAGGCCGCCGAAGTTCGTGGAGGCGAAGCTCCCGAATGACGTGCTCAACAGCTCATTGGCTGCCGCGGTGTTCGCCACCGGTTGGATGGCGACGAAGACCGTCGTCTGAAACGGCTGGCCGGCCGCGTTCTGCCCGCTGGTCGGCTTCAGCACCGTCGCCGTGGCCTGGACCATTTTCGTCGGCCCGACCACCGGCGGGTCAGCGCCGTTGCTGTTGACCGCGTTCACCGTCAGCGTCGACGTCGCGGCCGCGTTGTGTGCGGCCGATGTCGGTACCGTGATCGCCACGGTCGGCAGCGCGGACGTCAGCCCCAGCACGCCGTTCGCACCGCCGCCCGCGGCGAACGTCGCCGCCGACGGATTGCTCGACGCGCCGGCCGCGATGCTGAGGTTGATGCCGAAGTTGCCGCCCACGTTGGCCGACCACACGCCCGGGCGTCCGGTCGTTCCGGCCAGAACGCTGAACATCTGCTGGGTGGCGTCGGCCACGCTCAGCTCCGGCGCTGTGGTCGTCGCCGGAGTCGCGCCCGGCGCGGGGTAGAACGGCCCCGTGTTTCGCACCTGGAAGTAGCGGTCGACCGCGTCGGAGACCGGATCGTCCGTCGCCGCCGTCTCCGTCGTCTTGCGTACATTGAGGAACTTGCGGGCGTAGCCGTTGGCCACGCCGGCGAACGGCCGCGCGCCGTCCGTCTCCGCAAGCTGGCAGACCAGCAGGCTGTACGCGCCGCCCGGCGGCAGGTTCGCGAAATTGTCGTTGCTGTTGTCGCTGGACGGCTGATCAAGAACATCGAAGCGGCTGCTGTCGTTAGGCCCGAAGCCGTCCATCAGGCAGGAGGTCTGCAACACGCTGTTGTCGGGCAAGCTGGGGTCGGCGCTCTCGCCGTTGGGGATGTTCTCGTCGTCGTACAGCGTGACGTAGCCGGGCAGGTCGCGATTCACCAGCAAGTACACGCCCGAACCATTCTGAATGATCCCGCTGCTGGCCTCGCCCGGCATATCGATGCTGGATACCGCCAGCGGCACGGGGAAGTTTGTCGTCCCGCCGAACTGCGCCCCGTTGATCGCGATGAACGTAAACCCGCTCACGCTCGTGACCCCGCCGTTGATCAGCGCCACGCGCGTGCTGGGCGTGCCGGCCAGCCCGGTCGGCGGGTTGCCCACGTAATCCACCCACCCCAGCACCACCACGCCGCTCGACGGGCGCGCCACCGCTCCAGGCGTGATGCCGTTCGAGGCATCGAGGTCGAACGGCGGCATGTCAATGCGGTAGTTCACCAGCCCGTAGCCGCTGCTGGTCGTATCGCCCTCGACCTCATAGAAGGTCAGCTTGAGCGAATCCTTGTTCAGGCCCGGCCGCAGCGCGGCCGCGGTCGGCAGGTAGATCTCGATGTACTCCTGGTGCAGGTTCCCGGGCAGGCGCCCGACCGGCCCATCGTTGTCGCCCGCCGGGTCGGGGTAGGCCTCGGTGATGATCGGGTGGTCTGGAAACTGGGCCAGCGCCGCCGGCACCGTCAGAAACGGCCCGGCCAGCACGGCGCCGGCTACGAGCCACGCTCTCTGAAACCTGCGTAATCCGCGCATCAACATCAATGACTCCCCGCGGCAAGCCGCCGCTTAATCCACGTACCCCAACGCCCGCAGGCGTGCGACGACCTGTGCGTCGATCGCGACCTCCCGCCCTCCAGGCGATCCGCTCCTCATCATCATCTCCCACCACGAATCCAGCTCGCCGCACAGCCGCTCGCAATCGGGCCGCGCCAGCGCCGCACCCGCCAGGTTCACCTGCTCGTGCGGGTCGTCAACCAGGTCATACAGTTGGAGTTCGGTCTGATACGTCCCGCTGCGCCCCAGCTCGAAGGCCGGCCGTCGCAGATCGCCCCGCCCGCCGTCGTGGACGTTGAATCGGCGGTGCAGTTTCCAGCGGCCAGCCCGCAACGCCTGCGTGTAGCGACGCTTGATCCGCAGCTCACTGACCACTGCCCGCCGCTGGCCCCCGGGCAGCACACTCGGCTGCGCGTTGGCGTCGGCCGCTCCGGCCACGTGCAGCAGCGTCCCGGCCAGGTCCACCAAGCTCACCGGTTCACGCACCCGGACGCCCGCCGGCCCACCCGGGATGCATGCCACCAGCGGCACGTGCACCAACTCCTCGTGCAGGCTCTGCCCGTGCCCGATCTTGCCGTGGTCCAGGAACTCCTCCCCATGGTCGGCGGTGACGAACAGCGCCGTGTCGTCTCGCAGCCCGGCCTCCTCCAGCAGAGACAGCAGCTCGCGCAGCTTGCCGTCCAGACGCCGCACCGCCCCGTCGTACATCTGCACCATCTGCTCCAGCAGGTCCTCCCGCAGCGTGGCCTCCCCGCGCGAGATCCCCCGCCGCAGCCGCCCGTAATCGCGCGCCGAGAAGTCGCGGAAGTAGTTCGTGTCGCGGTCGCCGCCGAACAGCGCCACGTGCCGCCGCCGCGGCTTGTACGGCCAGTGCGCCTCCAGGAAGTGCAGGTATGCGAATATCGGACGTGAACCGTTCTGCCGCAGCCAGTCCGCGAACGCCGCCAGCAACGGGTCAGCTTTGCCAACTGCCGGCAGATAGCACTCGAAGCCGCGGTTGAGCCCGGTGAACTCGCCGAGCTGGGCGTTGTTGATGAACGCGCCGCAGCACCAGCCGGCCCGCGTGAGGCGTTCGGCCAAGGTGGGCACGTCGGCCGGCAGCGCGTCGGTCGTGAGCAGCCCTTCGCGCCGGTCCCGCTTGACGCCCTCGAACGCCCCGTGCTGCGACGGGTACAGCCCCGTCAACATCGACAGGACCGCGGGCTTGGTCCACGAGCTGACGCTGTAGGCCTGCTCCCACAGCACGCCGCCCGCCGCCAGCTCGTCCAGCGTCGGCGTGGTCTCGCGCACATAGCCGCAGCCCGACACGTGGTCGGCCCGCAGACAGTCGATCACGACCAGCACGATGGCGCGCGGCATTTCCCCTGCCCTTGCACGAGGCGGGAGAGGCGCCCCTGCACCCAGGCGCAGACGCCCCCGCGGCAACCCTCCGCCGCGGCTTTGCCCAACAGAGGCTCCCCGGCCACGGTATGATACGTGGAGCGAACGGAGCAGCCTGCGCTCTCGCCAGCGTTGGGATCGGCCCGCCCCCTTGTGCCGAGGTCCGCTGCTGCCGAGAAACGCCCGCCGCTAGATCGGGCGGCGGGAGGTTGTAGCGGGGGAAGAGCGCTAACCGGTTCTGAACAGAAAGTTCACGATTCCTGTATCGCGCCGCCGACTGGGCCCTCTATCGAAACGGCCGGGTATCCACTTCGGCCAGCGGCCGGTCCTGGGAGGGCGGCCGCGCTGCACCGCGGCGGATCGCCCCGAGAGCAAACGATGCACGCGACGCTTGGTTCCGATATCCGGCCCGCAGCGCCACGGCGCGTCATGGCCTACTGCCACGACAGCGTCGGCATCGGCCACCTGCGCCGCACGCTGGCGATCTGCGAGCGCATCGGGGCCTCGCACCCTGACTGCTCCTTCCTGCTGGCCACCGGCACACCGTACATCTCGCTCTTCAGCGAGCAGTTCCACGTGGACTGCATCAAGCTGCCAGCTTTGGCCAAGGAGTCGGACGGCCACTACCACAGCCGCTACCTGTCGTTGTCGCTGGAGGAGCTGCTGCGCTGCCGCTCGTCGTTGCTGCTGGAGGCGGCCCGCACCTACCGCCCGGATGTGATGCTGGTCGACAAGGCCCCGCTGGGCGTGTGCCGCGAGCTGGTGCCCACGCTCCGCTGGCTGCGCCAGAACCGGCCCGACGTCCGCATCGTCTTCGGCATGCGCGACATCGAAGACGACCCGCAGGTCACCATCCGCGCCTGGACCGGCGACGGCGTTCAGGAGGTCATCGAGGAGTGCTACGACGAGGTCTGGGTCTACGGTATGCCGTCGATCTTTGACGTCGCCGCCCAGTACCGCCTGCCGCCCGCCGTGCAACGCAAGCTGCGCTACATGGGTTACATCGCCCGCCCGCCCTGCCCGCACGATTCATCCGCGCTGGGGCAGACCTCCAGGTCTGCCTGCGAAGCGCCGCGGCCGCAGCCCACGGTGCTCGTGACCGTCGGCGGCGGCACGGACGGCGAGCGCATCCTCTCCTGCTACCTGGATGCGGCCGCGGCGCGCGTCGGGCAGGTCGGCGCCCGTTCGGTGGTGGTGGGCGGGCCGGACCTGCCCAAGGAGGCCGGCGCTCGGCTTCGCCAGCGCGCGGCGCAGACGCCGGCGACGCATTGGCTCGATTTCGAGCCGTGCATGAGCTGCCGCATCCGCCGGGCCGACCTGGTGGTTACGATGGGCGGCTACAACACGTTGTGCGAGCTGGCCGTGCAGCGCAAGCCGGCCCTGGTCATCCCGCGCACCAAACCGCGGCTGGAGCAGAAGATCCGCGCCGAACTGTGGGAGCGGCTGGGGGCGGTGCGCATGCTGCGCGAAGGGGATTTCCACCCGGCCGGGCTGGCGGACCGCGTGGCCGAGTTGCTGCGCGACCCGCCCGCCGCTGACCATTCCGCGCTCGACCTGAATGGCCTGGAGCACGTCGCCGAGCGCTTCGCTTCGTTCTTCTCACCCGCTCAGGAGGCGCGCCGTGCGGCTGCTGTACGTTTGTAGCGATTTCGGCATTCCGCCGGATGGTACCAAGGGCCCCTCGATCCACCTGCGCTCGATCACGCGCGCGTTGTGCCAGGCCGGCTGCGAAAGCTGGCTGCTCAGCCCCAAGGACGGGCCGGGCCCACGCCACCCGCTCCGCCGCCTCCTGCCGCCGGGCTGCCCGCCCGCCGACCGCGAGGCGCGCCGGCTCAAGCAGTGGCTGCTGTCGCACGGCCTGGGCGAGGGGCTGGGGCAGGAGCTGCGGCCGCTGTTCTACAATGCCTGGGTGCACGAGCCGGCCCTGCGCGCCCTGCGCGAGCGCCCGGTGGACGTGATCCTGGAACGGCTGTCGTTGTTCGGCTGCGTCGGGCTGGACCTGGCCGAGGCGTGCAACGTTCCGTTGGTGCTGGAGGTCAACGCCCTGCTGACCGACGAGGCCCGCCGCTTCCGCACGCTCCAGCTCGCCGGCCTGGCCGAGGCGATCGAGACGCGCGTCCTGCAACACGCCGACGCCATCACCGTCGTCTCCCAGCAGCTCGCGCAGCAGGTCGTCGCCCGCGGCATCGACGCCGCCAAGGTGCAGGTGGTGCCCAACGGCGTCGATGTCGAGCTGTTCGAGCAGGCCCCGCCGCGCGACGCCTGTCGCGCGGAGCACGGGCTGGGCGACGAGTTCGTGATCGGCTTTGTGGGCAGCCTGAAGGTCTGGCACGGGGCGGATTTGCTGCTGGAGGCCTTCCGGCGCTTCCGCCGCCACGATCCAGCCGCGAAGCTGTTGATCGTCGGCACCGGGCCGATGGAAGCCCATCTCCGCGAGAACGCCCGGCTGGCGGAGCTGGACGATGCCGTGACCTTCACCGGCGCGGTCGAGCACGAGCGCGTGCCGCGGCTCGTGCGCGCGATGGATGTCGCCGTCGCGCCGTTCCTGCCCTTCGAGGGCTTCTACTTCTCGCCCATCAAGCTGTATGAGTACATGGCCGCCGGAGCGGCGGTGGTCGCTTCGCGGCTGGGGCAGATTGCGGAGGTCATCGAAGACGGCGTCAACGGACTGCTGTGCGAGCCGGCCAGCGCCGACGACGTGTGCCGCAAGCTGCTGCAGCTCCGCGAGTCGCCCGCGCTGCGGGCGCGGCTGGCGGCCAGCGCCGGCCGCGCTGTGCGCGAGCGGCACACCTGGGCGCACGCGGCCCGCAAGGTCGTCTGCCTTCTGAACGACGTCGTCGAGCGCCGCGCCGCACGCAGCGCGAGGCGCGAGCCGCGTGCAGCAGCGGCCGTCGGGGTGGCTTCATGAACATTGCCGCTGCCGGCACACAATCCGAGCCGCGCAACCGCCGCGTCGGCTACCTGCTGCGCATGTACCCGCGCTTCAGCCAGACCTTCATCGTCAACGAGATCCTGGAGCTGGAGCGCCAAGGCCTGGAGATCAGCATCGCTTCGCTGAGGCTGCCGACCGACGGCGTCTTCCACGAGTCCATCAGCCGCGTGCGGGCGAAGGTGGATTACCTGGCAGAGCCGGGCGAGTCATCGCCCGGTCTGGCCGCCGCATCACTGCGGCGGCTCCGTACCCCATCACTGCGGCGGCTCCGTACCGCATCACCGCGGCCAGTCCGCAACGGTCAGCTTGCGCTCACCGCCGCGGACTACGCCCGTGCGATCCGCGAGCGCATCGGCCGGCGCGACCTCCCCTGGCAGGAGCTGGTCCAGGCCGGGCTGCTGGTCCAGTGGGCGCGAAAACGCCGCATCGAACACCTGCACGTGCACTTCGGCACCAGCGAGGCCACGGTGGCCTGGCTGGCCAGCGGCCTCGGCGGCCCGGGCTACAGCCTGACGCTGCACGCCTTCGACATCTTCCGCGACAACGTCGATCGCCGGCTGCTGGCCGAGAAGATCAACGGCTCGCGCTTCACCGTGACGGTGTGCCGCTCAAACCGCGAGTATCTCGTCAAGCTGCCGGGCGTCGATCCGGACCGCGTCCGCGTCAACTACAACGGCATCGACCTGGACTTCTTCTCTTGCCACACCGGCCCGCGCGACCCGCGCTTCGTCTTCAGCGTCGGCCGGCTCATCGAGAAGAAAGGCTTCGATCGTCTGATCCACGCCATCGGCCTGCTGCGCGACCAGGGCCTGCCCCTGCGCTGCGAAATCGCCGGCGAAGGATGCGAGAAGCCGCGCCTCAGGGAGCGCATCGAGCGGCTCGGCCTGCGCGAGCAGGTCAAGCTCGTCGGCCCGCTCAAGCAGGATGAGGTCCGCCAGCGGTTGCAGCAGGCCGGCTGCTTCGCCCTGCCCTGCCTCCAGGCCGCCGACGGAAACGTCGACGCCCTGCCCACCGTCCTGCTCGAGGCCCTGGCGTGCGGCTGTCCGGCCGTCAGCACGCGCATCAGCGGCGTGCCGGAAATCATCGAGTCCGGCGTGAGCGGCCTGCTGGTCGAGCCAGGCGACGACCAGGCGCTGGCCGCCGCCATTCGACGCCTGGTGCTGGACCAGCAACTCGCCCACGCGCTCGCGGAAGGCGGCCGGCGACGGGCCGAGGAGCGCTTCGACCTGCGCCGCAACGGCGGCGTCATGGCCGACTGGCTGCTGGGGTGTGGGACCGGCTATCAGCCTGGGACCGCCTGTCAGTGTGGGACCGGCGATCAGCCGGTCCAGCGTGGGACCGGCTATCGGGGTGGGACCGGCTATCAGCCGGTCGACAGCCTGACAGCCGCTCCCACAAACCAGCCGCTCTATCAACCGGAGGCGTCGTGATGCTGCGGCTGCGGTTCAAGACCCGCGAAGGCCGGCTGGACCTGGGCGAAACCCGCCAGGTCTGGCGCCGTTTCGGCGCGTACGCCCGCGCGCACGTCGGTTCGCTCGCGCTGGCGTTCCTGGCCGCGATCGGCGCGGTCGCGACGCAGATCGCCGCGCCGTGGCCGATCAAGGTGATCTTCGACGACGTGCTGATCGGAGGTCAGCGCGGCTCGGGCCTGAAAGCGTTGTTCGACAGCCTCGGCGCGACTCCCACCGACATCGTCGGCTTCGTGTGCGGCGCGATCCTGCTGATCGCGATCTTCGACGCCGTCTTCTGCTACTTCCGCGACGTGCTCATGGCGACGGTCGGCCAGCAGGTGGTCGGAAAGATCCGCCAGGACCTCTTCGCACACCTGCAAACCTTGCCGCCGGCCGTCTTCGAACGCCGCAAGACCGGCGCCCTGCTGGCCCGTCTGACCGGCGATATCCAGATGCTGCGGCAGATGCTGGTCAACGCGCTGGTCACCTTCGGACAGGGCGCGCTGACCATCGTCGCCATGCTCTCCGCCATGTTCTGGCTCAACCCGCCGCTGGCCCTGCTGGCGCTGGCCGCGACGCCGATCTCGATGTGGACAAGCTGGCGCATCTCACGCCAGATCCGCGTCGCCACCAGCAAGCAGCGCGAGAAGGAGAGCGAGGTCGCCGCCATCGCCCACGACGTGCTCGGCGCGATGGCGGTCGTGCAGGCCTTCAACCGTGAGACCATCGAGCAAAGGCGCTTCAGCCGCCAGAACCGCAGCACCGTGCGGGCCGGCGTGAAGACCACGCGGCTCGAGTCGCGCCTCGACCGCACCATCGCCCTGGCCTCCGCCGCCGCCCTGTGCCTGATCCTCTACTTCGGCGTGCGCAGCGTGCTGACGGGCGTGATGACGGCCGGCGACCTGCTGGTGTTCCTCTCCTACCTGCGCTCCGTGCACAAGCCCATGCGCAACCTGGCCAAGCTCACCAGCCAGCTCGCCAAGAGCACCGCCTGCGGCCAGCGCGTCGGCGAGCTGTTCGCGCTCCAACCCGCCGTCTGCAACGCCCCGGACGCCGTGCCGCTGCCGCCGCTGGCCGGCGAGATCGCGTTCGACAACGTCACCTTCGGCTACGACCCGCAGCAACCCGTGCTGCACGGCGTGGCGCTGCACGTCGCGCCCGGCGAGCGCGTGGCGATCATCGGCCGCACCGGAGCGGGCAAGAGCACGCTGATCAAGCTGCTGCTGCGATTCTACGACCCGCTGGAGGGCCGCGTTCTGGTCGACGGCCGCGACGTGCGCGACGTGACGACCGAGTCGTTGCGCCGCCAGATCGGCTGGGTGCACCAGGACACCGTGCTGTTCGGCATGAGCATCCTGGACAACATCACGCTCGGCCGGCCGGACGCCAGCCTGGAGCTGGTGCGGGCGGTCGCGGCCCGCGTGCGGGCGGACGAGTTCATCGAGCGCCTGCCGCTCGGCTACGACACCGTGCTGGGCCAGGGCGGGGTGACGCTCTCGGGCGGGCAACGGCAGCGCTTGGCGCTGGCCCGCGCCCTGCTGCGTGAGCCGCGCATCCTGCTGCTGGACGAGCCGGCCACGGGGCTGGACGCGCTCACGCGGCGCGTGGTCGAAGAGAGCTGGATGTCGCCCGCCAACAAGGCCACGACGCTGGTCATCTGCCACCGCTTCGACGGCATGGAGCGCTTCGACCGCGTCGTGTTCCTGGCCGACGGCCGCATCCGCGCCCTGGGCACGCACGCCGAACTGTTGCGCACCCAGCCGGAGTATGCCGCCCTGGTCGCGGCCGGCACGGACGGCGCGGGTCTTCGCATCGCCGAGAGCATCGCTTCATGACCACGGCGCTGAACATGCCGATCGATCCGCTGCTCGGCGACTGGCGGCAGCGCCTCTCGCCGGCGTGCGTCCTGGAGGCCTGCCGTGCCCAACTCCAGCGCGTGCCGGCCGACGAGCGCCGCCGCTGGCAGCACGCCGAGATGATCGAGGCGCTCTACCACCCCGACCGCTACGTGCGCGTCGCGTACGTGCTGCTGGACGACCCCGACACGCCGCCCGAGCGCCGCTGGCCGCAGGGACAGATCGTGTACCTGAACGCCCCGGTCCGCGAGCCGGTCTCACGCCGCGGACAGGTGATCGAGCTCGACCGCCAGCCGGCTGAGGCGTACACCTTCCCCAACGACCGCCGCCTGCGCGGGCTGCGGAAGTTCACCGCCAAGGCCGCCGCGGTCGAGGCGTGGCAGGGCTGGATCGACGCCAGCACGAACGACTTCGTGATCGACGGCGCCTCGCTCCAGCGGCTCCTGGTGCGCTACGTCCCCGAGCAGAAGTGGATCGTCCGCCTGCGGGCTGAAGGCATCGAGCGCGCCAGCGGCGAGCGGACAAAACGTCGCATCGCAATCCGGTCCGCGTCGCCCGCCGCCACGCGCCGCCTGGCCGAGCGACATGCACAGCTCTCCGAGGTTGCGGACGCGAGCAATGGCTTGTTCCGCGTGCCGGCCGTGTTGGGCGGTCGCCCCGCCGCCGGCCTGCTGGCGCTCGAGTGGATCCGCGGCGACTCGCTGGTGGAGACGCTGCGCCGCGAGCCGCCCGAGCCGGTCCTCCGCCGCGTCGCCGCCATCCTCGCCGCCGTCCACCGCGCCCGGCCCGCCGGGCTGACGCCGCTGACAACGCGGCGGCTGATCGAGCGCATGCAGCACGCGGCCGGCGACCTCGCGGCCGTGTCACCCCCGCTGGCGGCCCGGCTTCGCCGGCTGGCGCGCGAGTTTGCCGCCCTGGCGCGCTCGCTGCCGCGGGTCGAGCCGGCCGCGCTGCACAACGATTTCCACTGGAACCAGCTCCGCATCAAGCGCGATCGCTGCGTGCTGCTGGACCTGGAGCGCATGTGCCTCGGCGACCCGCTGATCGACGTCGCCACCTTCGTCACGCAAATCCGCATGCTGGCCGTGCGGCCGGAGCGGCTGATCGATGCAACAACGGCGGAGCATTGGACCGAAACGTTCCTGACCCTCTGGCCGCAGGCGTCGCAGCAGCCGCTCGACGACGCCCGAATGCGGGCCTACGCAGCCCTCTCGCGCCTGGAGCTGGCCCGCGGCATGATGCGGCACCTGCGGCCCGGCTGGGACATGCTCGCGCACCGCTGCGTTGAGCTGGCCGAGACCGACCTGGGCGCGCTGACGCCGGAGGTGAGCACGCGATGACCCCCGGCCGCAGGACCGCTGCCCCACGGCCTGCCCGCGATGCGAGCGCGAGCGCGAGCGCGCTGCGCACACTGCTCGATCCGCCGCAGGTGGCCGCAATCCTGCGCGCGCACGTGCGGCTTGACGGCCGGCCGCTGGCGCCACGCCGCGTGCGCATCGAACGCTGCTGGCCGGCCGGCCACGGCCTGCGCGTCTGCTGGTCCTTCACGATCCGCGGGCGGGCCGCGTCGACCCTCTGCGCGCTGCCCGCCCGTCCGGCGGACCTGAACCCTCGCCCCTCGGGTCCGCCAACTTTGATTAACCCGCCGGAGCTACGGGGCGTACGCGTGCCCGTTCCGCGCTTCGGCGTCGTAATCGTCTCGCCCGACTGCGATCCCGCGCTGCCCCAACTTGCGACGCTGCTGAACCCCGTCGCCATGCGCGCGAGATTGCAGCGGGCGTGCAGGCCGCTGGCGGCGGCCGGCAGACCGGTGGGAGCCCGGCTCGGCTGCCGCCTGCTGGGCTACAAGCCCGGCCGCCGGGCCGCCATCCGCTACGAGTGGTTCAACGGCCGCACCACCCTGCGCGTGCTCGGCAAGCTGCATCACGACCGCCGCGGCCAGCGACTCATCTCGCTGCACCGCCGCGTCCAGCAGCGGCTCGACGAATTGAGCGGCGGCCGCGTGCGCGTACCGCAGCCGATCGCGTATCTGCGCGACCTGCGGCTGGCACTGTTTGAGTGGGCCGACGGCGGCAGCGCTGCGGATGGCCTGGGCGTCGACGGCCGTCGGCTGCGAGCCGCGCTGGACGCGCTCGCCGTGCTGCACCAGGTGGAGCTGGACGATTTGCGGCCCTTCACGCTCGAAGATGAATGCGCGGTCGTGCGGCGCTGGTTTGGCGTTCTTGGGCGGGTCGAGCCGCCGCGGGCGGCGCAGGTCGAGCCGCTGGTCGATGCGCTGCTGCGCTGGAGCCGGCGGATCGAGCCGGGTCTGCGGCGGACGATCCACCGCGATTTCTACGAGAAGCAGCTCGTGTGGAACGGCAGCACAACCACCGTTCTGGATCTGGACACGCTCGCCCGCGGCGACGCCTGCCAGGACCTCGGCAACCTGCTCTCGCACGCGTACCTGCATCGCTTGCAGGCCGGGGAATCAACGCCGGGCTTCGCTCGGCTGGCAGAGCAACTGCTTGCGCATTACGAGCGGCGCTTGGGCCGCGTGCCGCGCGAGACGGTCGCTTTCTACTGCGCCTCGTCGCTGATCCGCGGCGGCTGCCTGCACTCGCTGCGGACGGCGACGCGGCGGTACGCGTTGCCGATGTGGCGCCACGCGGCCGCGATTCTCAGGAAACAGGGCGCAACAGCGACCGCGGCGCGGTCGCAAGCGCGGGCCGTCGCCCCGCCGACCTCGCGCGTGGCCCGAGCCGTATGAAACGAAGGTGCAACATGCAATCCATCGTCAAACCATCGCGCGGCTTCACGCTGATCGAATTGCTCGTCGTCGTTTCGATCATCGCCCTGCTGCTGACGATCCTGACGCCGTCGCTCTCGCGCGCCCGCGACAGCGCCCGCAAGACCGAGTGCCTCAGCAACCTGCGCTCGGTCATGGTCGCGACCACCATGTACGTCGGGGACGAGCGCCGGCTGCCGGACCTGAACAACGACGCCGACGAAGGCGCGCTGCAGTACAACTACCTCATCTACGACGGGCGAGACTTTGAGCAGTGCTTCGGCCCGCTGGCCCGCCCCAACGGCATCGTCGAAGCCACCGAGCAGTTCTTCTGCCCCGTGCAGGAGGACCCCTTCCACTTGCTCGCCACCGACGATAACCCCTGGCCGGCCAAGCCCGACTTCGATACCCGCGCCGGCTACGGCCGCCGCTACGGCCTCAGCGGCAAGTCGCTCAGCGAGTTCCGCGAACTCGTCGCCTACGCCGCCGACCTGCTGCACCTGCCCAAACTCATCACCGAGAGCGGGCACAAGTCCGGCGTGAACGTCGTGTACATCGACGGCCACGCTGAATGGGTGGACGCGTTCAAGGATCTGATCGACAACGATCTCGCATCCCCCTTCGATCCGGCCGACAACGGCATCATCAAAGACATCTGGAAGACGCTGGACGAGAAGGGACGCTGATGACGAGCACCGCGAAGAAAGCAGCCGCCGTCGTCGGCGGCGTCGCCATCCTCGCCGGCGCCGCGCTGGGCCTGCGCGCCGCTTTCTCCAAGCCCGCCCCGGCCCCCGCCGACGAACGCCAGTGGGTCGAGGTCGAGCACGTCCGCAGCGGCGACACGATCACGGTCAAGCCGGAGGACAAGGTGACGTACGCCGGCATTCGCGCCCCGCTCAAAGACGAGCCGCTGTTCGAAGAGGCGACCCGGCGCAACGGCGAGCTGGTCGAGGGCAAGAAGCTGCGGCTGCGGTTCGAAGAAGACGAGCGCGACAAGAAGCAGCGGCTGCTCGCGTACGCGTTTGTGGATGGCAAGCTGGTCAACGAGATTCTGGTGCGCGAAGGGCTGGCGTTCGTGCGCCTGACGCCGACCACGCAACGTTTCGCCAAGCAGTTGCTGGCCGCCCAGGGCAAAGCCCGCCGCGCCCAGCGCGGCCTGTGGAGCAAGCCCTGGACCGCGGCCGCGGCAGAGCTGCTGGGCGACCCGAAATACGGCAACCTGCACACCCCGGCCTGTGAGGAGATTCCCAAGATCGACCCCGCGCGCCTGGTGCGCTTCGACAAGCTCGACGACGCATTGGATCGCGGCTTCGCCCCGTGTCGCAAGTGCACGCCCTGCCGCTGGTCGGAATAGACGTTCCAGGCGCCCATCGGCGGCCTCCCCCTCCACGGGCCATTCCCCCCGCATTCTCACGTCACACCCTACTCGGCGATCCGCCGTCGCGCTGCTATGATGATGGAGCTTTCGACGGCGAGCCCATCGGCCAGGTGTCCGGAGGCCCACGCCCGCGCGTCCCGACCTTGTCGGCGTGCAGCCCCGCCCGCCCATCCGGGCCCGCGCGAGGTCTGCTGGTGGAACGGAGCGACCCCGAACTGATTGACGCCTGTCTGCACGGCAAACAGGCCGCCTGGAACGCGCTGATCGACCGCTACGCGCGGCTGATCTACTCCGTACCGCGCCGGTACGGCCTGAACGAAGCCGACGCGGACGACGTGTTCCAGGCCGTCTGCGTGAGCCTGTACCGTTCGCTGGACAAGCTCAAGGACCAACAACGCCTGTCGGCCTGGCTCTTGACGACGGCCCACCGCGAATCGTGGCGGGTGGGAAAGCGTGCCGGCGAGTACCCCGAACTGGACAAGATCATCGACAACGTTGCCGCTCCCGAGGACGACCAGGTTGCGGCCTGGGAGCGTCAACATGCGGTGCAGCAAGCGCTTAAGCAACTCGGCGGCCCATGCGAGAAGCTGCTGCGCGCGCTTTTCATGGATTCCGACCAACCGGATTATCAGACCATCGCGGCACGGCTCGGCATGAAGGTCGGCAGCATCGGTCCCACCCGGGCGCGATGTTTCGCCAAGCTCGAGCGCATCATCGCCAAGATGGGTATCTGGCCGGAGGAGGTGGGGGCCGGCCGCATCAGCGACCCATAGCAAACACCGGACCACATCATGTATTTCTGCCACCGGCCGCGCCTCTACCCAGTGGGAACACATTGAGGACATGCAATGGCACGCTCCAAGCTGACATTCGAAACCCTGCTGATGCACGCGGCCGGAGAGCTGCCCGGCGAGAGAGCCGCCGAGCTCGAGCAGCATCTCGCCGCTTCGCCGCAGGATGCGGCGCGCCTCGCCCATCTGCGGGAGCTGATCGCCGCCATGCGGACCGACGACAGCGTCGCGCCGTCGCGCCAGATTCTCGAAAGGGCGTACGCGCTCTTCAAACCGCGGCGCCTCGAGGTCGCCGCGCCGTGGTGGGAAACGCTGGCCCGCGTCGTGGCCGCGTGCGTCTTCGACAGCCGCCTGCAACCGACCCTGGCCGGCTTCCGCGGCGGTGACGACGGCTTCCAGCTCGCATATGAGAGCCAGGTCGCCGACGTGGACCTGCAATGCGAGCCGACCGCGGCGAGTCACGACGTGTGGCGGGTGATGGGGCAGATCACGCTCAAGCAGGAGCGGCCCGCGCAGCTCACCCTGGTTGCGCGCGGCGAGGCGCAGATCGTGCAGGCCGAACCCGACGAATTCGGCGTGTTTACGCTCCAGACGAGCGCCGGGGCATACGAGATTCTCGTGCGCGTGGGCGACCAGGTGGTCACGCTCGGCCAAATCGAGCTGTCCTGAGCCGCGCGCCGTGCAACACAGCCGCCGACTTGTGGCCTCGCCCGCCCCAGGGCCTGCTGCGCGTCACGCCCGCCGCCTGTGACGGGCGAGATCCCAGCCGGCGGCTGGCCAGCGTCGCGGGCAGGAATTCTGAGGGAGAGGGTGACGGGCGGATGACCTCTAGCCCGCCGGACAATGTTGCGCTGCTGGCCGAGTTGCTCGTGCTGCCGCGCGAGCGCCGGCTTGCGCGTTTTCTGGAGCTGGGCGACGCGGAGGAGCGTGTGGTCGCGCTGGGCGATGAAGCGGAGCGACTGGCTTTCCGCGATCTGGCGCGCGCACTCACCGCCAGCGAGATGGTGGTCGAGCTGGCGGACGCGCTTGGGCATGGGCGCGGACCGGCCCGTGCGCGACGTGCCCGCGCACAGGCACTGGCGTACGCGGGCCGGTTTGAGGAAGCGTTGCGCTTCTGCGACGAGGCGCAGCGCGTGGCCCGCGAGGCCGGCCAGGCGGTTGAGGCCGCCCGGGCCCGGCTGGCGGCGATGCACGCCTTGGGCGAGCTCGGCCGCTACGCCGAGGCCATCTCGGCCGGCCAGCAGGCGCACGAGGCGCTGGTGGCTGCCGGCCAGCCGTCGCTGGCGGCGCGGGCCGACATCAACCTGGGCGCCGTGTACCAGAACCGCGACGAGCCGGCCAAGGCTCTGTTTCATCTGGATCGGGCCGCGGCCGTCCTGGCCGGCGAGCCGGAGCTGCTGGGCTACGTGCAGAACAACCGCGGCGAGGCGCTGCTGCTGCTGAATGACTTCGACGGGGCGCAGGCGGCCTTCGAGGCCGCGCGGGCCGCCTGCGAGCGTTGCAACGCCAACCTGATCGCCGCCCTGGCCGAGGGAAACCTGGCCGACCTGGCCGCACGCCGCGGTTGGCTGCCACGGGCGCTGCTGTATTTCGAGCGTGCCCGGCGGCGCCTCGAGCAGGACAGCGCCGGCGGGCACTTGGCGCGGTTGTTGACCGAGCAGGCCGAGGCGCTGGAAACCCTCGGGCTGGTCGCGGACGCACTGGCAACCTACCAGGACGCGCTCCCGCGCCTGGAGACCCACAAGCTGGCAGGCGAGATCGCGCGGGCCCAGGCCGGGCTGGGCAAATGCCATCTGCGGCTCGGACGCTTCGCGGAGGCGGAGCGGGCCCTGCTGCAGGCCGCCGAGCGCTTCGACGCGCTGGGCAACCGCGTCGCGCGGGCGCGGGTTGATCTGATCCGGGCCGAAGCCCTGATCGCGCAGCGGAAGTTCGACGAAGCCCGAGCCCTGCTGACGCTGGCGGCGGACGCGCTGCGGGGCCGGCCGGCCGATTGCGCAGTGCTTGAGCATCACCTGGCGCAGGTCGAGCGCGTCGCCGGCGAGCTTGCGTCCGCCGAAGCGCGACTCACGCGCGCGATCGAGACCGCCCGCGACCTGGACCTGCCGCCCCTGCTGGCCGACCTGCTGCACGCCCGCGCGCTCACGCAGATTCAGGCCGGTGAGCGGCTGCGGGCGCTGGCGGACCTCCAGGCAGCGGTGCACCAGGTGGAGCGCGTCCGCGGTACCCTGCAGGCCGAGCGCTTCCGGGCCGGCTTCCTCGGCAACCGACTCGCGCTTTACCAGGACCTCGTGCTGGCCACGCTCGACGCCGCATCAGAGTCCGCACAGGAACGTGCCGCTCCCGGCCATGAACCTCTGGCCGACGCCTTCGCCGCCATCGAGCAGGCCCGCAGCCGTTCGCTGCTCGACGTCGTTGCCGGCGTGCTCGACCTCGATGTCGCCGCTGAACCGGACCCCGCGGATGCCGCCGGACGCTCGCTGGTCCAGGCTGCCGCCCGCCTGCGCTCCGAGCTCAACGCCCTCTATAGCCAGCTTGCGGAGCGCGGCGATGGGCGGGCGGCCGCGACGCCGTCAGGCACGCTGCGCGCCGCCATCCAGCACCACGAGCGTGAGCTTCAGGAACTGGAGAATCGGCTGGCCTCGACCTGCGGCCTGTCCCAGCTCTACGCCGCGCCGGCTACGCTCGCGGACGTGCAGAGCGCATTGGCAGACGGTGAGGCGCTGCTGAGCTACTTCATCGCGGCCGGCGAGCTGTTGGCGCTGACCATTACGCCTGACCGCGTCGCCGTCCAGCGGCGGCTCGGCGACCTCGCCGGACTGAGCGCGGCTGTGCAGCGCATGCAATTCCAGATCCACCGCGCCGTGCGGCCGGGTGCGACCGAAGGCCCGCGCGGCGAAGCGCTGCTGCGCGACGCGCGGCGCGAGCTGGGCGCGCTCTGGTCGCTGCTGATCGCGCCGCTGCTGCCGGCGATCGGCGACGTGCGCCGGCTGCTGATCGTGCCGCACGGGCCGCTGCATCTCGTGCCGTTCCACGCACTCTGGGACGGCCAACGCCATCTGATTGAGCAGTACGAGTTCGTCGCCAGCCCCAGCGCCAGCCTGTACGTGCACTTCGCCCGCCAGCCGCCCGCCGCCGACGCCGGCGCCAGCCTGGTCATCGGCGTGGCCGATCAGGCCGCCCCGCAGATCGCTGACGAGGCGCGGCAGACTGCGGCGGAGCTGCCCGGTGCGCGGCTGCTGCTGAACGAAGAGGCGACCGCACAGCGTGTGCTGGAAGCGGGTGCCGACAGCCGGCTCGTGCATTTCGCGTGCCACGGGAACTTCTCGGCGTCCAACCCCATGGCCAGCGGTCTGAAACTATCGGACCGTCTGCTCACGCTTCGCGACATATATGGATGGCGGCTGCGGGCCGACCTGGTGACCCTCAGCGGCTGCAACACCGGCCGCAACGTCGTGCAGGCCGGCGACGAGCTGCTGGGGCTGCTGCGCGGCTTTTTCGCGGCCGGCGCCGCGGCCCTGCTGGTGAGCCTGTGGCCCGCCCACGACGAAATCTCCGCCTCGTTCATGCGCGACTTCTATACAATGTGGAGATCGGAGGGCGGGCTGCTGGCGACCGGCGATCAGCCCCGCGGGGGAAAGTGTGCGGCCTTGCGCCGGGCACAGCTCCGGGTAATGTCCCGGCGCCCCCATCCAGTCTTCTGGGCACCGTTTGTGCTGGTGGGAAAGCCATGATTCGTGCACGCTGGTTATCGACCTTCCTTCTTGTCGTTGTCGCCGCCGCCGTCACCCGGGCGGATGGCCCGGAGTTCGATCCTCCCCTGCCCGACGTCGTTGCGGTCCGTCTGGCGCCAAACTGGGACATTCAGTCGTTTCTCCAGCGGCTGGACAAGCTCATCCCGGGCGTGACGGTGATGGATGCGATCGAGTCGCGGAAGATCTACCTGCTGGACCTCCCGCCTGGTGCCGACGAGGACGCGGTTGATGTCCTGCTGGACGACAACTTCAGCCAGGATCCGAACAACCCCGACCCCAACCTGCCGTTGCTCTGGGGCAACCGCAGCTATCTCACGCAGGCGGCCGAGAGTCGCACCGGGTCGGTCTACGTGAGCTTCACCGCCCCGACCGCTCCGCAGATCTTCCGCCAGCAGTACGCCAACGACATGCTCGGGCTGGACCTGGCGCACAACACGTCCACCGGCTCCGGCGTAACCGTGGCCGTGATCGACACCGGCGTGGACGCCGTCCACCCGGAGCTGGTCGGCCGCGTGCTCCCGGGGTTCAACTTCCTCCACGGCACCGTTGACACCAGCGACGTGGGCGACGGGATGGATAACGACGCCGACGGCCAGATCGACGAAGCCGTGGGGCACGGCACGTTCATGGCCGGGCTGATCGCGCTCACCGCGCCGGACGCCAACATCCTGCCCATTGTCGCCTTGGACAGCGACGGCAACGGCGGCGACTTCGTCATCGCCCAGGCGATGTTCTATGCGATCGACCACGGCGTCGAGGTGATCAACATGAGCCTGGGGACGACGTATGAGTCGCAGGCCATCGAGGACGCCATCGAGGAGGCCGACAGCCTGGGCATCTTCGTGGTCGGCGCGGCCGGAAACCAGGGCCAGGACGACCCCAACCACGAGGAGATTCCGGCGACGGACAATGATGCCTTCGGCGTAGCGGCGGTGAACGATGCCGACGTCCGGGCGCCGTTCAGCAACATCTCCGACGAGCTCGATCTCAGCGCGCCCGGCACGAGCGTGCAGTTGGACGCCAACACGTTCGACCCGGAGCGCTCGATCCTCGGCCCCGTGCCCGGCGGCGGCTACGCCTGGTGGGAGGGGACCAGCGCGTCGACCGCGTTCGTGTCCGGCACCGTTGCGTTGATCCGCGCCCAGCACCCGGAATGGTGGTACTCCCCGTGTGATGGCGACCCCGAGCCGGGCGAGTCGATTCCCAGTCGCATCACGCGCTGCCTGCGGGACGTGCTGACCGACCCCAGTAACGTAGTCGACATCTCGGCGCAGAACCCGGCCGGCGGCCTGGGGGCCGGACGACTGAGCACATCCGCCGCCGTCGCCGCCGGCCCGCCCGCGCCCACGCCCGGCGACCTGAACAACGACGGCGCGGTCGCCCTGGCCGACCTGGCGATCATGCTGGCGGACTACGGACAGGTGCACTCGCCGGCCGACCTCAACGGCAACGGCCGGGTCGAGCTTTCGGACCTCGCGCTGCTGCTGTCGAACTTCGGCACCTGAGTCCGAGGTAAGCATTCCAGCAGGGCTTCGCGCGGCGCGGCGTAGCGTCCATCCCCGCGGCCGAAGTCGGCGATGAATGTGCGGGACCGGTCTCCGACCGGTCTTCGTAGCGTCCGCCCCCCGTGGCGGAGTACACGACATGCGGCACGTCGCGGGATCAACGCTGCTCGTTTAGAATCACGCCCGAAGTCGCCAGTCGGAGTGAGCACACGTGCGCCTCTTGATCGCCTACGACGGTTCCACCTGCGCCGACGCGGCTCTGGACGACCTGCGCCGCGCCGGGCTGGCCCGCGAGCTGGACGCCACCGTCCTCTCGGTCGCCGACGCCTGGCTGCCCCCTGGCGAGGCCGAAGCGCCGCTCAGCCCCCCGCCCACCATCTTCGACGAAATCTACGCCCATTCTCTGGCCGCCCTGGGCGACGCCCGGCAGCTCGCCGCGCGCGGGGCCGACCGGCTGCGGCGACTCTTCCCCGTCTGGCGCGTGCAGGCGGAGGGCGTGGCCGACTCGCCCGCCTGGGCGATCGTCAAGAAGGCCGAATCGTGGGCGGCCGACCTGGTGGTCGTCGGCTCGCATGGCCGCGGGGCGCTCGGGCGCGCGCTCTTCGGCAGCGTCTCCCACAAACTGCTGGGCGAGCTGCGCCGATCGGTGCGCCTCGGACGCGCCAGTGAGCGGGCGCCGACGCGCCCCTGCAACTCGTCGTCGGCGTCGACGGCTCCCCCGACGCGCTGCACGCGGCGCAGGCGGCAGCGGCGCGGTCCTGGCCCGCCGGCGGCTCTGTGCTCGTCGTCGCGGTCGTCGATTCGCGCATGCTGACCGCGATCCCGCCCACGCTCTACCACACGCTGACCACCATTGAGGCGATCGCGCAGCGCTTCGCCGACGAGGCCGCCGAGCCGTTGCGCGCCGCCGGGCTGAAGGTCACCCCGCAGGTCCGCAGCGGCGACGCCAAGCGCGAGCTGCTCGCCGCCGCGCAGCAGTGCAACGCGGACTGCATCTTCGTCGGCGCCCGCGGCCTCAGTCGCATCGAGCGCTTCGTGCTCGGCAGCGTCTCCATCGCCGTCGCCACGCGGGCGCACTGCTCGGTCGAGGTCGTACACGTCCCGACCGGGACGTGACGCCGGACTACATGCCGCCGGTGTCGTCGTAGCTGAGGCTGATCGTGTTCGAGCTGAAGCCGTCGCGGACCGCCAGCAGGGTGGCGTGGGCCTCCGGACCGTGAATCGACGTCATTCTAGGACGAATGCCGACTCTGAGGCGAACATTCAGCGTCGGTGCACGTTTTTCCGCACCGAGATGTTTAGGTTCATGTCTCCCCTCGAGATGAAGGACCCGAAACGGCTCTTTGGCCCGCTCGAACGCGAAATCGTCTACTTCCGTGACAAGAAGATCTGCCACAAATGTCGCCTGCAAGTGGCGTGGTCGGAGGCGGCGATCGACCACGTTCGACCACATTCGAAAGGCGGCAGAACGGTCCTGGCCAACGCGGCACCTGTCTGCCCGGCATGTCACAAGCGCGGTCCACAGTAGCGCCTCGGGCGGGGCTGGCTCGGTCTTTGATGTGATCATCGCGAACGCGAGCAACACGGTGCCGCAAGCGCTGTCTGGCCCCGGGCCGAGGAGCAGCCACTCCCCCCGGCCGAAGCAGGAGGGTGCATCCCCTGATGCACCAACCTGTTGGCCATCCAGAATCGTGCGTTGAAGGACGCGCCCTACCGACACTCGCTGCGTGCACCCGTGGCTACGTTGGTTGGATCCTGCGGAGCGATGGAGGCGTCCGGTTGTGACCACGGTCTGCGACCGGGCGGCGAAATCCCTCGCTGGCGCTTCGGGCTCGGATGGGGCGGTCGCTGCCGCTGCGGGTTCGGGTCGCATCAGGCCCGTCCTCGGCGGACGGGGTTTGGGAGGGCGGCGCGGGGGCGGTTCGTCCGCTGGCCGGGGCGGCTCGTCCGGCCCGCCGGGGCGGGGAGGTGGTTGCGGTGGTCGGCGTCCAGGGGTTTCGCTGCGCTGCACCCGTGGCTACGGTCGTTGGATCCTGCGGAGCGATGGAGGCGTCCGGTGGCCACGGTCTGCGACCGGGCGGCGAAATCCCTCGCTGGCGCTTCGGGCTCTGCGACCGGGCGGCGAAATCCCTCGCTGGCGCTTCGGGCTCTGCGACCGGGCGGCGAAATCCCTCGCTGGCGCTTCGGGCTCTGCGGCCGGGCGGTGAATCCCTCGCTGGCGCTTCGGGCTCGGATGGGGCGGTCGCGGTCGGTCGCCCTCCGGGCGAAGACCCAGCGGCCGTGCCGGGGCGCGAGCCGCGATGGCCGGCCGGAGGCCGACGCTCCTCCCGTGGGACGCGTGTAACCTGGGGCGAACGCGGGGGGCCTTCAGCCGCCTCGGGCGGCGAATTGACGCTGCCGAACCGGCGCTCCAAGAGCTATCGCAGCTCCCGGTCGCAAAGGCAAAGCATCGCAATCGGCGCACCGGCGGTACGCCGCCGGCCGTGCGCCGCGGGCCGTTCGTCGTCGTTGCCGGCGGTCAGCCCTGAACCTCCAGCACCAGCACGGTCACGTCGTCGGCGGGATTGAGCCAGCCCTCGCGTTGGTCGAGGAACTGGCCGAGCGCTTCGACCAGCTCGGTGGCGCCCAACGTCGCGCTGTCGTGAAGCAGCTCGGTGTACGCCGCCTGCCGCGATTCCCGGTCGCGCTCCAGGATGAAGGCGTCCTCCAGCCCGTCGGTGTACAGGACGACCTTGTCGCCGGGCTGAAGCTGCAGGCGCGCCTCTTCGAAGTCCGGCCGCAGGCCCGGAATGCCCAGCAGCCCGCCCTCGGACTGGATTTCCTCGATCCGCCCGCGAGCGTCGATCCGCAGCGGGTACGGATGCCCGCCGCGCGCCGCCCGCATCTCCAGCGTCCGCGTGTTGATCAGCGCGTACTCCGCGGTCACGAACTCGACGTTCGGCAGCTCCTGGCGTGCCAGGTCCTCGTGCAGGACGGCCAGCGCCTCGGTCGGCGAGATGAGCCGCCGCGCGCGGCGGCCGCCGCCCCCGGGCGTCAGCGACTTGCGGATGAACATCGTCATCAGCCCCGCCGCGGCCCCGTGCCCCATGGCGTCCGCGATGAACAGACCGGCGTGCTGGCCGCTGCGGAAGATGTCGAAGATGTCGCCGCTCAGCCACGCCGCCGGACGATAGATGTAGGCGAACTTCAGCGGCGGGATGTCGGGCAGGAAGCGTGGCAGGAAGCTGCGCTGCAGGTGTCCGGCCAGGCGCATCTCCTTGTCGACTTCCTCGAAGTAGCGGCTGAGCTGGCGCCCGAGCCGCTGGACGTGCTGGAGCTCCTGGTCCAGCCGGCGGACCAGCGGGGCGTAACGGGCCAGCGTGGTGAGCCGGCCCACGACCTCCTCGAGGGTCGTCTCGGGCGCGAGGTACTCGGTCAACGGTCCGCCCGCCGCGTCCGGCAGCGTCCCGCCCCACACCAGCGTGGCGACCTTGGCGGCCGCCAGTTGCTCCAGCAGTTCGTGGACGCGCTGGGCGCAGCTTTCGGGTTCGTTCCCGTCCAGCAGCAACACGGCCGTGTCCGCCCCAGTCAGCGGCGGGACAGCCGGCGGGCCGTTGCCGTCGAACTCGACGCATTCGGCCGACAGGCCGCGCTGCTGCAGGCCCGCGCGCACCGACTCGCTGCGGCGGCCGGCCGCGTCATAGAGCAATACGCGCCATTGGGCGTCCGAGCGCATGCGGCGTCCTCTCGGCGCAGGCGGTGCGTGGCGCGCGCAGAAAGCCGCGCGACAAGAGAAGTCCGCGCCGCTAAGCCGGCTTCGTCGTGCTAGGGCGGCGTCTTGAATACGGCGTCGGGAATGAGCAGGGTGTCGCCTTCGGCGATGCCCAGCCGCTGGAAGGTGCCGGCCTTGACCTCCAGCGCAAACATGGCCGGCTCGATCGACGGGAACGTGTCCAGCGTCAGCGGCGGCATGGTGTGGATCGTGACGATCGTGCCGTCCAGGCGGGCGAAGGCGATGTCGAGCGGCGTGATGGTGTTCTTCATCCAGAAGCCAAGCGGCCGCTCGTCCGGAAACACGAACAGCATGCCCTGGTCGTCGGCGATCTCGCTTTCCGGCACGAACATCAAACCCTCCGCCTGTTGGTCGGGCGTGGTCGCCAGCCAGACGCGGAAGGCGTGCTCTTTGATCGATACGGTCGCCGTCGGCACGGAGTCGAGCGGGAACTTGCGGCGCGACGAGCTGCCGGCGCCATCGCCGTCGTTACTGAGCGGAGCGCCGACGCAGCCGGTGCCGATAACGGCCGCGGCCACGATCAGCGTCGCAGCCAGAGCCGAGGCGTGCGCAGGCGACAGCTTCGACAAGGGCCTCTCCTCAGCCGCTCAGCCCTGAGCATACGTGCAGTCGGCGGCCGCGACAAGGTCATCGGTTCTCGGCCCGCCCCGATGCGGTTAGGCTGCCATTCGTGGACGGGATCATCGTTCTGAACAAGCCGATCGGCGTCACGAGTGCGAAGGCCGTCTACCGCGTGCGACGCATCACCGGCGTCCGCAAGAGCGGCCACGCCGGGACGCTCGATCCGGCCGCGGACGGCGTGCTGGTCCTGTGCCTGGGACGAGCAACGCGGCTGGTCGAGGCGCTCATGGACCAACCCAAGGTGTATCGCGCCGCGGCCCGTCTGGATGCGACCAGCGCGAGCTTTGATTCCGAAACCGCGCCGACAGCCGTGCCGGTCGAGCGGCCGCCGGACGAGGCCGCGGTGCGCGCGGCGGCGGCACGCTTCGAGGGGCGGATCGAGCAGGTTCCGCCGGCGGTCAGCGCGATCAAGGTCGGCGGCCGGCCGGCATACGCGTTGAGCCGGCGCGGCAGGCCGCCGGCGCTCGCGCCACGGCCAGTGCACATCTACTGGCTGCATGTGCAGCGCTACGCCTGGCCGAGGCTGGAGTTCGAGCTGGCGTGCGGGCGCGGCACGTACGTTCGCGCGCTGATCCGGGACTGGGGCGCGGCGCTGGGCGTCGGCGGCTGCCTGACCGCGCTGACGCGAACGGCGGTCGGGCCGCTCGGAATCAGCGACGCCTGGACGTTCGAGCGGCTGGAGCAGGCTGCGCCGGAGCAGTATCTCATCCCGCTCACACGCGCACAGGAAGTGCTGGCCGTGCGGCCAATCCCCGTCCCGCCGCGACCCGCTGGTTGACCGAACGCGCTCGCCTACTTGACCGTCTCACTTTCGGGCGGGTGGCATGGTCAAGCTTGGCCGTGGCTGCGGCCCGGCCACGGCCTGGCTGCGCCAGACCGTGCCACCCGAGAACTGGCCGTGGTTGCGGATTCGTTCAGCGGCGGCGTGCGGCGGTTTTCGTCTTGCCGACGACCCCGGTCAGGCGGAAGCCGACTGTTGCCCCTGCCGAACGTCGTATTGAAGACTCAGGGCAGAGGGGACACGTCGCGCGGACGCTCCGTGCCGTTTCCCGTAACCGAGGCCGTCGCATGCCGCCTGGGACACTATCGCCGCACCAGCCGCGTTGGCGTGAACGGGCCGAACCGCCGTCCTCGCGGGCGGGTCCTCCGCCCGCAACCGAGCGCTACGCCCCGAGGTCCGCCGAACCGCTGGCCTCCGAGCTGTGGCGGCGGGTTCCGCAGCCCGTCCGTCGGCAGCGCGAGCCGAAGCACCACCCCGCGGTCGGCACGCTGCTGTGGCTTTACCGCCTCGCGCTGCTGGCGGGCCTTGCGTACACGATGGTCGTTGGCGGACCGGTGCTGCGGGTGGCGGCGGTCGCGGCGGCAGTATTTGCGCTGTGGGGCGACTGGGACGGGGTTGTCTGTCACGCCTTGCGGATCGTGGGGCTAGCCGGCGCGATCGCGGCCGGCCTGGCGTTTGGAATCCCGCTCGGCGACTGGGTCGGTTCCTATATGGGCGTCGCAGCGGGCTGGATGGGGCTGATGCCGCGTCTGGGCGGCATTGCGGTCGTGATGCTGGTCGTGGCGATCGTTTCGGCCGCCATCCGCTACCGCATCTGGGGCGCTCTGCGTGGGCGGCCGAACCTGCGGGCCGCGGACCACGTCCTCGGCTCCCTGCTGGGCGTAGCCGAGGGTGCGCTGCTGATTGCGGCGATCGGTTGGACGGTGGCGACGTTCGAGCGGCCGCTCTCGCGACTGCATGACGAGCTGGCCGCGCGGCCGGAGCTGGGCCACTGGTTGCTGCATTCGATCGATCGGGCCCACGTCGCGCTGCAGACGGACCCGGCGGGCCAGCTCCTGATGCGCACGAACCCGCTGCTGCAGTTCGAGCTGATGCGGGCCGTACAGCAGGCAGCCGACGTCGCCACCGACGTGCAGGCCCGCGAGCAACTCTTCAGCGAACAATCCGTCCGCGAGCTGAGCGAGCTGCCGCCGGTCAAACGCCACCTCGATCTCATGCGGGTGGACCGGAAGCTGCGTGAGGCGCTCGAGCAGCGCGACCTGGCGGCGATCATGTCCAGCGACGCCTTCGCTGCCATGCTGGCCGACCGCGCGGTGCGCCAAGCCGTGCTGGCCTGGTGGGAGCGGAAGTGCAGGCCTGCACACAGCCCACAATCGGCGAAGGGGACGGCGCTACCCCCGCGTTTGTGAGTTCTGTTAGCGAGCTGCCAGGCCAGATTCAGTTTCCCCCGGGAGCGACCCCGGAGCGACCCCACGGGCCAGGTCTCGCTCGAGTATCGCGGGTGGACGCTCAATCCCATTGCGCCGCGGCGTTGTGGCTGCATCGGGCGGAGAACCTGATGGCACCGCCGGGGCCTATTGACAGCCGCGGTTATCGGAGCTACTAGTCCCCGCGGCGCGGTCTGAGGCTGCCCGCTTCCAGCGGGTTTCGAGTCGGTGCGGCCAACCCAACGGTTTGCCGCACCGACGGGCAGAGTGGGTATCTTTGCCCGCCAATTCCGGACACATCGTTCCGTACGCCGACAACAGGATCGCCAGGTCGGTCAGGTCGGCGTCGGCATCGTTATCGGTGTCTCCGCCTTCGTGAAGGCCGAACGATTCCAGCGGCACCATCAGGTCGTGCTCGGGCCGGCGGGCGCTACGCCGGCTTCCAATCGAGGACTTTCAGCTCGAGGCGGCGGGCGCCGTTCCATTCATTGATGAGCGGCTCGAAGGCCAGTCGCAGGCGCGGGTGGTCGGCCAGCTCGGACGCCTGCGAGCCGCGGCCGAACGCGACCGCCTTGCGGTGCGTGGCGCCCTGGCGGACCGTGAGCTGGAGATGCTGGCCCTGGCGGCCGACGACGCGCGGCGGGCCGGCCAGCTCGACCGTGCCGGTGGCGAGCTTGGGGCGCGGGTTGCCGAGGCCGAACGGGGCCATGCGCTCCAGCGGCTCGGCCAGCTCGGCGGTGACCTGCGCCAGCTCCACTTCGTCATCCAGGTGCAGTTTGGGCCGCAGGTCGGCCGGCGTGAGGCGCTGCGCGGCCTGGGCCTGAAACGCACGCGTGAACGGCTCCACCTGCTGAGCGTGGATGCGCACGCCGGCGGCCATCGCGTGTCCGCCGTGACTGATCAGATGCTCGCGGCAGCACGCGAGCACTTCGTGGAGCGGGAAGTGGCGCACGCTGCGGCCGGAGCCTTGGCCGGCGTCGCCGTCGAGCGAGATCAGCACCGTGGGCCGGCCGAAGCGCTCGACCAGCCGCGCGGCGACGATGCCGATCACGCCGGCGTGCCAGGCGCGGCTGGCGAGCACGATGCCGCGGCAGGCGTCGCGGTCGAAGCCGCGCTCGACGACCAGGCCCTCGGCCTGGTGGACGACCTCGCGCTCGACCGATTGCCGCTCGCGGTTGTGGGCGTCGAGGCGGCGGGCGATGTCCTGGGCGCGGTCGAAGCCGGCCCGCGTGAAGAGCTCGACCGCGTCGCGGGCATGGCCCATGCGGCCGACGGCGTTGAGCCGCGGCCCGAGCACGAAGCCGACGTCGTAGTCGTCGAAGTGCTTGCGTGCCACCAGGCCCGAGACATCGATGAGTGCGCTGAGGCCGGGGTTGTTCGTGTGCGCCAGCCGTCGCAGGCCGAACGACGCGATGATGCGGTTCTCGCCCGTCAGCGGCACCACGTCGGCCACCAGCCCCAGGGCCGCGAAGGCGGTCGCGTCCATCAGGTACTCGCGGAATGCGTCATTCACGCGCGCCGCGCCGACCGCCTGCTGCGCGAAGGCCCAGGCGATCTTGAGCGCCACGCCGGCGCCGGACAGGTGCGGATTGCCGCTCGCGCCCAGCGCGGTCGGGTGCACCAGCAGCGCGTCCGGCAACTCGCCCGTCGGGTGGTGGTGATCGGTGATGATCAGCTCCAGCCCGAGTCCCTTCGCGCGGCGGGCCTCGTCAACCGCCGTCACGCCACAATCCACGGTGATCACGACCTGGCCGCCGTTGGCGGCGATGCGCTCCAGGGCGTCGGCGTTCAGGCCGTAGCCTTCCTCGAGGCGGCTGGGGACGTAGTAATCGACGTCGGCCCCGGCCAGCGTCAGGCCGTGCCAGAGGATGGCTGTGGCGCTGACGCCGTCCACGTCGTAGTCGCCGTAGATGACGATTTTTCTGCGCGCGCGCACCGCGGCGATGAGGCGATTGGCGGCTTCGACCGCGTTGGGCAGGCTGGTTGGCGGCAGCAGCGCGCGGAACTCAGGCGCCAGGAAGCTGCGAAGCTCGGACGCGCTGTTCACGCCGCGGTTGAGCAGGATCTGGGCCAGCAGCGGCGAGATGCGGGCGTCGCGCGCCAGGCGTTCGCGTTGGGGGTGCGGCGGGGCGATGATCCATTGACGTGAGGGATGCGCCGCGCCCGCGCCCGCAACCTGCATGCGACTCCTCCCGCTCGGCGCGTAGTCTACCCGAGCGAAGGCGGGCCGCGAGTGAGCGGGGAACGTTCTCGCGTGCGTCGCGACAGCAGTCTTCAGGCTAGCGGCGGCGCCCCGCCCGGGGGTCAGCGCGACGAGGGCTGCGGCTCGCCCGGGTAGAGCCGCACGCCGTTGACTTCGACCACCAGCACCTGCTGCAGGCCCGCGACCTGCACGAGCTCCAGGTAGCTGGTTCCATCGGCCAGGTACGTGCCGGACTGGAAGCGGGCACTGACCAGCGCAGCGCCGTCGAAGACCTGGACGGCATCGATCCGCACAGGCCAGCCCCCGTCGAGCGGCTGGCCGACGCGCGTGACCAGGCCGACAACAAGCCCGCGGGCAAAATCGGGACAAGCGCCCAGCCCGGTTGCGCAGCGGCTGAGCACTTCCCAATCGCGCTCGTTGCGGACGTGCAGCAAGCCCAGCCGCCGGCACAGCGGTGAGTACAGCGGCGTCGCGAGGACGGACGCGTCGGACAGCAGGACGCGCGCCAGCGGATGGACCTGGGCGGTCGGCGCGGCTTCCAGCTCCGCCAGCCGAACCAGGCGCACGCCGGCCGGCTGACTGCACGCCGACGGCAGCATCACCGCCAGCAGGCCGATGGCGCACAGGATTGCCAGGGGTGGTCGCGCGGTGCGCTGGGGGCGCCGGGCGACGGTTAGGCAGCGCGGGGGCAAAGCGGCGGAGGGGAGCATTCCGATCCGGTTCCGCTCGTCGTCGCCGGCGAGGGGCGGCGGGCGGCGCGGCTTGCATTGCCGAGCGGACAAACCTAATCTCCCCAGCTACGCGGCGAAACGAGGCCGCGATCCGAGCCGCCGCAGTGATGCGGCGGCCGGACCGGGCGATGACCCACCCGGTTCGGATGCCTGCCCCTGACGGTTTCATCGACGCGGACTGGGTCCGGCGGGAGTAACGGATGATCATCGGCGTCCCGATGGAGACGAAGGCGGACGAGTACCGGGTGGCCATCACCCCGGCCGGCGTCGAGCAGCTCAAGCGGTCCGGGCACACGATCCTGATCGAGCGTCAGGCGGGGGTGGGGTCGGGCATCCCGGACGAGGATTATCAGGCCTACGGAGCCCACATCGTCGACGACGCGCGCGAGATCTTCGAAGAGGCCGAGCTGATCTGCAAAGTCAAGGAGCCGCTGCCGCACGAAATCGCGCTGATCCAGCCGCGGCACATCGTGTTCACGTACTTCCATTTCGCGGCCAGCCGCGAGCTGACAGACAGCATGGTCGGGAGCGGCGCCACCTGCGTCGCGTACGAGACGATCCAGGACGCGCAGGGCCGGCTGCCGCTGCTGGCGCCGATGAGCGAGGTGGCCGGCAAGATGAGCGTGCAGGAGGGCGCGAAGTACCTGGAGCGCCCGATGATGGGCCGCGGCATCCTGCTGGGCGGCATCCCAGGCGTCGAGCCGGCCAACGTGATGATCATCGGCGGCGGGATCGTGGGCAGCAACGCGGCCCGGCTGGCGGCCGGCCTGGGTTCGCACGTGGTCATCCTGGACATCGACCTGTACCGTCTGCGCTATCTGGCCGACACCATGCCGTCCAACGTCACGACCATCTACAGCACGCCCGAGGCCATCCGCCGCTATCTGTCCGAGGCGGACCTGGTGATCGGGGCGGTGCTGATCCCGGGCGGGCGCTGCCCGACGCTGATTCCGCGCGACTACCTGTCGCTGATGAAGACCGGGGCGGTGATCGTCGACGTGGGCGTGGACCAGGGCGGCTGCTGTGAGACGATTCGGCCCACCACGCACAGCAACCCGACCTACGTGGTCGACGACGTGGTGCATTACGGCGTGACCAACATGCCGGGCGCGGTGGGCCGCACCAGCACCTTCGGTCTGACCAACGCGACCATGCCGTACCTGTTGAAGCTGGCGAACCTCGGCTGCCGTAAGGCCTGCGAGGCCGATCGCGGGCTGGCTCTAGGCGTCAACATCGGCCGGGGCCGCGTGACGAACCAGGCGGTGGCCGAAGCCTTCAATCTGCCGTATACGCCGTACCCGGAAATGGCGGAATAGACGGGCCGGCGCCGTCGAATAATCTGGTGCGCGCGGCGGCGGTGGCAGGCGGGGAACGGCCTGCCGGTGAGGTGGCGACACGATGAAGCGCTGGGTGTTTGTAGCGATCGCGGTCGTGGTGATCGGGATCGGCTGGTACTTGGCGCGCACCTACTGGCGCTACACGCCGGCCTGGAACCAGCCCAAGCTGGGCAAGGTGACGCGCGGGGACATCAAGGTTCCGGTGACGGCGGCGGGGCTGATCGAGCCGTACCAGCGGATCGAGATTAAACCGGAGGCGTCCGGAGAAGTGATCGAGGTGCGTGTGGTGGAGGGGGACTACGTCCACAAGGGCGACACGCTGGTGGTGCTCAAGAAGGACGACGAAGAGCGGAACGTCATCCGCGCGCAGGCGGGCGTGGACCGGGCGAAGGCGCTGCTGGAGCAGGCCAGGATCGCGGTGATCAAGGCGCGCGCGAATGTGCAGAGCACCATAGCGCAGATCAAGGAGCTGGAAGCCAACGGCGTCGTCACCAGGGACGACCTCGATTCCGAGCGTCGGATGATCGAGAGGGAGCAGACCAGCCAGCGGGCCCTCAACCTGGCCCAGGCCCGCCACGACGTGAACCAGGCCAAGCTCGACGCCGGTCGGGCAGCGCTGATCGTGGCCGAGAACAACATCCAAGACGCCGAGCAGGCGGTCAAGATTCAGGAAGCCGCGCTCAAGGAAGCCCAGAAGATGTTCGAGGACAGCGAGGAGCGCCTGCGGGAAACGACCATCATGGCGCCCAGCGACGGCGTAGTGACCGACGTGCGCGTGCGCGTGGGGAACATCGTGCAGTCGGGCATCGGCACCGTTACCGGCGGGACGACGCTGCTCGAGATCTCCGACATCTCGCACTACAAGGTAGTGACGCGCGTGGACGAGTCGGACTACGGACGGGTGCTGGCGATCGCGCCGCTAGATTCGCTGCCGAACATCGAGGAGCTGCGTCAGGCTGCGCTGACGGATGCCGAGCAGATGGAGAAGCGCAGCGGCAAGGTCAAGCTTACCGTGGACGCGTTCCCGGACGACAAGTTCGAGGGCGTGATCACGCGGGTCGAGCCGCAGGGCCGGCTGAACCAGGGCTCGGCCATCATCCAGTTCGACGTGCACGTCGAGATTACCGATCCCAACCGCTACAAGCTCCCGCTGGGCACCCAGGCCCAGGTCGAGTTCACCGTCCAGAGCGTCAGCGACGCCCTGCTCGTACCGGCCGAGGCCGTCAAGGGCTTCCAGGAGAAGCGCGGCGTGTGGATCAAGAGCGTGGAAGCGCAGACGCGCGAAGCGCGGCCGAAGTTCATCGAGGCCCGCTTCGGCATCACGGACGGTTCGGTGACGCAGGTGGTGGACGTGCTCGGCGGCGCGAAGCTGGAGGCCGGCCAGGAAGTTTACACCAAGCTGCCGCCGACGCGCGAGGAGGAAGAGGGCCAGCAGTAGTCGCGCTCGCGCGCGATGCGCTGCGGCCGGGCGCGGCCGGGCGCAGCGGCGTGCGGGGGAGGGGTGCGTCGTCCGCGCAGGCTGAGATCGAAAGGCCGCCTGGACCCGTGGCTCTGATCGAGATCCGCAAGCTGACCAAGCTCTACCGCATGGGCGACGACATCGTGCGCGCGCTGGACGGGGTCGACCTGGACATCGAGCGGGGCGAGTTCGTCGCCATCACCGGGCCGTCCGGCAGCGGCAAGAGCACCATGATGCACCTGCTGGGCTGCCTGGACCGTCCGACCGCCGGCACGTATGTCTTCAACGGCAGCAATGTCAGCGAAATGTCCGACCGCGAGCTGGCGGCGATCCGCAACCGCGAGATCGGCTTCGTCTTTCAGACGTTCAACCTGATCAACCGCACCACGGCCTTGGACAACGTGGGTGTGCCGCTGTTCTACGCCCGCAAGGTCAACACGCGCGGGCCGGCCCGCAGGGCGCTGGAGCGCGTCGGGCTCTCGCGCCGCATGCAGCACAGGCCCAGCGAGCTGTCCGGCGGCGAGCGGCAGCGCGTGGCGATCGCGCGCGCGATCGTCAGCGACCCGCTGCTGCTGTTGGCCGACGAGCCGACCGGGAACCTCGACACGCGCACCGGCGAGCAGATCATGGAGATCTTCCGCCGGCTCAACGAGCAGGGCGTGTCGATCGTGCTGGTGACGCACGAGGCCGACGTGGCCGCCCAGGCCCGCCGCATCGTCCAGATGCGCGACGGCAGGATCGTGGCCGACCTCCCGAACCGGGCGGTATCCGGGACGACGGCGGCGTACACCACGGCGCGGAAACCGCTCGAGTACGCGGGCGCTGCGGATGGTGCGGTGACGGCCCAAGCGGGCGCGGGGGAGCACCTGCCCCCAGGGGACGCCGAATCGCCGCGCGATCTCGCCGCCGCGATGGCGGCGTTGCCGGCGCGCATGGCGCGTGGGGCCAACCGCGCGTTGTGGTGCGGCCTGACCGCGTTGTTGCTGTTGGGGGCCGCGCTGGGGGCTGGCCGCGTGGCGCGGGCGGCTGGATTCAATGCGGAGGAGTTTGATTTTGCGAAGTTGCCCGCCTCGCAGAAGATCGCGGTGCTCACGTCTTCGCTGGGGCTGCCGCTTTCCATCATCCTGAGCATCGTGGCGGTGGTGTGGGGCGGCGGCGTGCTCAAGCGGATTGCGCGTGAGCCCGGCAACTGGCTGGGCCGCGGGCGGGCGCGGCTGGGCCGCGCCTTGGGCTGGACCGGCGTGCTGATCCCCGTACTGACGATCGCGTACCAACTCTTCCGCGGGCGATGAGCCGCGCGGCTGAGGGCGGCCGGTCCCGGCGCCATGCCCTTTTGGCGGGACGCCGACACAGCCGAGGGCGGCTGTGCCACACGACATCCGGGCCAGGCGCTGGCTCACCCGCGATGTTAACGCTCACCCCCTTCCCCAGGGAGCGTTGCCGCGGTTGCCGTCCTGCTCCCGGCCGTCTATACTGCCGGTAAGAGCTTCAGGCGGTCCCGGCCACGGCGCAGCGGCCCGCGGTGGGCGGCGGGGACCGGCCCGTGTCGAAGGAGGACTGGGCCGTGGCGTTGACGGCGGACGAAAGACAGGACATCGTCAAGCAGAATCGCCGGCACGACGGCGACACTGGTTCGGCTGAGGTTCAGATCGCGCTGCTCTCCACGCGCATTCAGGCGCTCACCGAGCATCTGAAGGACCACAAGAAGGACCACTCCTCGCGGCGCGGCCTGCTGAAGATGGTGGGCAAGCGCTCGGCGCTGCTGAAGTACCTGGCGCGCACGGATCGTGAACGCTATCTGGCGACCATCCAGAAGCTTGGGCTGCGAAAGTAGCCGCGAACACGCGGCTTGGCGGCTGCGGCGCGTGCTCGCCAGCCGATCCGAGCCGGGGCGGTTGCGACGCAGCGCCTGCGGCGCTGCTCCGGGCGGCCGGAGAGCCGGCTGTCCGCAGCGCCGAAAGGCTCGGCAGACGTGTGTGACAAGCGGTCGGTTTGGTGATGGTCGTCGGTTGGTCGTGAAGTGAGAATCGGTTGTGTATCGGTCGGTTGGATGAAAAGTCGGTTGGTAGAGGTTCACAATGACGTTTAAGGTCGAACGGGAGATCGGATCCAAGCTGCTGTCCATCGAAGTCGGCAAGCTCGCCAAACAGGCGCATGGCAGCGCGCTGGTGCGCTACGGCGACACGGTCGTGCTGGGCACGGTCGTCAGCGGCCCGCCGCGCGAGGGCATCGACTTCTTCCCCCTGACGGTGGACTACCGCGAGAAGATGTCGGCGGCGGGCAAGTTCCCCGGCGGGTTCTTCAAGCGCGAGGGCCGGCCCAGCACCAAAGAGATTCTGACCATGCGGATGATCGATCGGCCCATCCGCCCGCTGTTCGCCGAGGGGTTCATGGACGAAGTGCAAATCCAGGTCATGGTGCTCTCGGCCGACATGCAGAACGACCCGGATGTGCTCGCCGTGGTCGCCGCCGCCGCCGCCCTGGCCGTCTCCCCCCTGCCGTTCCAGGGGCCGGTCGCCGGCGTCCGCGCGGCGCACATCGACGGCGGCTTCGTCATCAATCCGACCCGGGCGCAGATGGAGTACTCCGACCTGGACCTGGTCGTGACCGGCACGCCGCGGGCGGTCAACATGATTGAGGTCGGGGCGCGCGAGCTGCCCGAGGACAAGGTCGTCGCCGCCATCGAGTTCGCACACCAGCACGGTGTGGCGCCCATCTGCGAGATGCTGGAGGAGCTGCGCAGGCACGCCGGCAAGCCGGTGGAGTGGACGCCGCCCGAGCGGGACGAAGCCTTCCTGGAGGACATCCGGGCACGCGTGTGGGACGAGCTGGTGGCGGCCAAGAGCATCAAGGGAAAACAGGAGCGTAACGCGGCGGTGCAGGCGATCTACGACAAGACGATCGAGTTCTACTGCCCGCCGGAGGACCCGAACCCCAAGTACGACCCGACGGCGGTGAAGGCGGCTGTGGAGAAGGCGGAGCAGGAGCTCGTGCGGCAGCGCATCCTCAACGACGGCATCCGTCCCGACGGCCGCGGGCTGGAGGAGATCCGCCCCATCACGGCCGAGGTCGGCTGGCTGCCGCGCACGCACGGCTCGGCGCTGTTCACGCGCGGCGAGACGCAGGCGATGGTGACGGCCACGCTCGGCACGGCGTCCGACGAGCAGACCATCGACGACCTGATGGAGGAGTACAGCAAGAAGTTCCTGCTGCATTACAACTTCCCGCCGTTCTCGGTGGGCGAGGTACGGCGCATCATGGGTCCGGGGCGGCGTGAGATCGGGCATGGCGCCTTGGCGGAGCGCAGCCTGGAGGGCGTGCTGCCGGGGCCGGAGGAGTTCCCCTACACGATCCGGCTGGTGAGCGACATCCTGGAGAGCAACGGGTCGAGCTCGATGGCGACGGTTTGCGGCGGGTCGCTGAGCCTGATGGACGCGGGCGTGCCGATCAAGGCCCAGGTGGCGGGCATCTCGATCGGGGCGGTTCAGGAGGGCAGCCGCTATCGTCTGTTCACCGACATCCTGGGTGAGGAGGACAACTTCGGGGACATGGACTTCAAGGTGGCCGGGACGCGGAAGGGCGTGACGGCCATCCAGCTCGATCTGAAGGCCAAGGCATTGTCGTTTGAGATCATCCGCGAGGCGTTGGCGATGGCCCGCAAGGGGCGCCTGCACATTCTCGAGATCATGGACAACGCCATCGCCCGGCCGCGGCCGGACATCAGCATCTACGCCCCGCGGCTGCTGACGCTGAAGATCAACCCGGAGAAGATCGGCAAGCTGATCGGACCGGGCGGACGGTCGATCCGCGCGATCCAGGCCGAGACCGGGGCCCAGATCGAAGTCGAAGACGACGGGATGGTGCAGATCGCCTGCAACGACGCCGAGAAGGCCCGCCGGGCGTATGACACGGTGCTGCGGCTGACGGAGGACGTACAGCTCGGCCGCATCTACGAGGGTAAGGTGATCGGCATCAAGGACTTCGGGGCGTTCATCGAGATCAGCGACGGGCAGGACGGCCTGTGCCACATCAGCGAGCTGGATGAGTCCTATGTCCGCTCGGTGACGGACGTGGTCAAGCTGGGCGACATTGTGCGCGTCAAGGTGATCTCGATCGACGACCAGGGCCGCGTCAAGCTCTCGCGCAAGGCTGCCCTCAAGGAGGGCGCGGGCTAGGGCGCGCCCGTCGCGCCCGCTCACGCCCGAATCTGATCGGTTGCCGCCGGTTCCCCCCGGCCGGCTGCTTTGCGGATTGCTGCGGCGGGCATAAACTCTGATGGATCCGCGCGGCGTGCGCGGCCAGGCTGAGTCGCACGGCAGGTTCGCGCGACCAATTCACCGGCAGTTCGCAGAGGTGCGGGCGTGCCGACACTTTACGTTCTGCAGGGCCCGGACAAAGGGCGTACGCTCAAGACCGTTGACGAGTTCGTGCTGATCGGCCGCGGCAGTGATCAGGTGCCGCTGACCGATCGCACGGTCAGCCGACGGCACGCCGAGTTGCGCGCCGGCAACGGCACCTGGACCATCGCCGACCTCAACAGCGCCAACGGGACGTACGTCAACGGCGTCCGCGTTCAGAAGCCGGTCAAGCTCAAGCACGGCGACCAGATCCGCCTGGGGGGCACGCTGCTGGTCTACGCCGGCGACGAGTCGGTCGAGCAGCTTTCCGGGGGGCACATCCCGCACGACCTGGTCACGCTGGACGCCGGCAGCTCGGTCGACGCCGCGGTGGTCTCCAGCATGCCGTCGAACGAGGACAGCGTGATCATGGCGGCGCCGGACACGGCGTACGCGGTCAAGAGCTGGAAGGCGATCCGCGATCTGACGGACGCGATCGGCAGCCTGATCTCGCAGGAGCAGTTGCTGGCGCGGGTGATGGATATCGCCTTCGAGCACGTGGAAGTCGATCGGGCGGTGATCTTCCTGCTGGACGAGGAGAGCGGCGAGCTGTTGCCGGAGGTGGTGCGCTTCCGCAGCCGGCAGTCGCGGGCGGAGGCGGACCGCAGCGCGATCGTCACGTCGCGCACGATCCTCAAGCACGTGGTCGAGTCGCGCGAGGGCGTGCTGTGCTCGAACGCGATCGGCGACGAGCGTTTCCGGGCCGGCAAGAGCGTGCAGAACCTGGGCATGCGCTCGGTGATCGCGGCCCCGATCATCGCCCGCGAGAAGGTGCTGGGGGTGATCCACCTGGACTGCCCGGTGACACGGCACACCTACAACGAGCACGAGTTGCGGCTGGTCACCGCCATTGCCTACCAGACCGGCCTGGCCATCGACAACGCCCGCCTGGTGCAGGCGCACCTGGAGCGTGAGCGGCTGGCGGCCGCAGGCGAGACGGCCGCCTACCTGTCGCACTCGATCAAGAACGTCCTGCAGGGCATGCGCAGCGGCTCGGACCTGATGCAGCGCGGGCTGGACCGGCGCGACTTCGCCATCACGACGCAGGGCTGGCGGATTCTGGACCGCAACCTGGACAAGGTCTACGCGCTGATGCTGAACATGCTGGCCTTCAGCAAGCCGCGCGAGCCGCACCTGGAGCTGCTGCAGGTCAACAAGATCGTCAACGACGTCGTCCACCTCGTGCAGAAACAGGCGGACGAGGGCAGGATCGTGCTGCTGACCGAGCTGGACGACGCCTGCCCGCCCATCCCGCTCGACTACGACGGCGTGCACCAGGTGCTGCTCAACCTGCTCAGCAACGCGATCGACGCCGTCCAACCCGGCGAGGGCGTGATCAACGTCCGCACGCGCTTCGACGCGGCCGAGAAGCGTGTGATCATCTCCGTGACCGACAATGGTCCGGGCGTGCCGCCCGAGCTGCGCACCAAGATCTTCGAGCCCTTCTACTCCACCAAGGGCCATGGCGGCACGGGCCTGGGCCTGGCGGTGGCGCGGAAGATCGTCGGCGAGCTGGGCGGCACGCTCGAGCTGAACTGCCCGCCGGACGGCGGGGCCGAGCTCGTCGTCAAGCTCTCGGCCACGGTGACGCCCACGACCTCGCCCGGCGACACGCACGGCCCGCACGCGTAGCAGCACCTGGCAACGAACCGCAGAACCCGCAGCGTCGGCGGCAATGTCGTCGGCTACTACAGCGGCGCCTCGCGCCGCGGCGAGTGAAGTCGGCGGTTCCTTCGGCCGTGGCGTGCCGGGCCTTGCGTTACGTTCCCGGCCCGGTGCGCGGCTTGTGGCGCACGATCGTGCCGGTCTTGAGGTAGATCACGTCTTCGGCGATGTTGGTGGCGTGATCGGCGATGCGCTCCAGGTTCTTGGCGACCGAGAGCAGGTCCAGCGCCGACGCAATCGTCTCGCTGGACCACTTCGTCTCCGCCACGTTGCGGATGATCTGCCCGTACAGCGCGTCGATGGCCTCGTCCTGGTCAATCACCTTGCGGGCGGCCTCGGCGTCGCTGTCGCCGTAGGCGACGATCGCGTCGTGCAGCGATCTGCGCACCGTCGGGGCAAGCTGCCGCAGCTCCTCGTTCTGCGGCGCCAGCCGCTGGACTTCCAGGTGCCGGGCGCGCTGGGCGATGTTGACGGCGCAGTCGGCGATGCGCTCCAGGTCGTTGTTCACCTTCAGGATCGTGCACAGCATGCGCAGGTCCACGCCCACCGGCTGGTACAGGGCCAGCAGGCGGATCACCTCGGTCTCGACCTCGACCTCGGCCGCATCGACCTCGTCGTCGCGGGCGATCACGCGGCGGGCCAGGGCCTCGTCCGGCTCGAAGACGGCTTCGCAGGCCTCCTGCAGCACGTCCTCCACCTGGCTGGCCATGCGCAGCGAGCGGCGGCGCAGACCGTCGAGCAGGTTGACGAAGTGCGCGGTCATCGCGTCCGCCCAGGAATGCAACCGCAGAGACGCAAAGAGCGCAAAGAACGCCGGGAGGAGTCCGGGCGCTGGGCACGCAACGGCACAACTGACGACGTATCGTGTCCATCCGCGCGGCTTGGGTGTACAGTCACGCATCGACGGAATGAACCGACCCCGAGTATCACTTCTCTCTCCGCGTCCTCTGCCCTCTTTGCGCCTTTGCGGTTGCTCTTCTAGCCGAAGCGACCGGTGATGTAGTCCTGCGTGCGGCGGTCGCTTGGGTTGGTGAAGATTCTGGCGGTCTCGTCCACCTCGATCAACTGGCCCATCAGCAGGAAGGCGGTGCGGTCGGAGACGCGGGCCGCCTGCTGCATGTTGTGCGTCACCAACACGACCGTGAATTCCTTCTTCAGTCCGTCGATCAGGTCCTCGATGCGGGCGGTGGCGATCGGGTCCAGGGCCGAGCACGGCTCGTCCATCAGCAGCACCTCCGGCTGCAGCGCGATCGCCCGCGCGATGCACAGCCGCTGCTGCTGCCCGCCGGACAGCTCCAGCGCGCCGCGGTGCAGCGCATCCTTGACCTCGTCCCACAGGGCCGCCTGCCGCAGCGCCCGCTCGACCAGCTCGTCGAAGTTGCCGCGGTAGCCGTTGATCCGCGCCCCCCAGGCCACGTTGCGGTAGACCGACTTGGGGAACGGGTTGGGCTTCTGGAAGACCATGCCGATGCGGCGGCGCAGCGCGACCGGATCGGAGCCCGGGGCGTAGATGTCGCGGCCGCGGTAGTAGACGCTGCCGTCCACGTGCACGTGCGGGATGAAGTCGTTCATGCGGTTCAGCGCCCGCAGCAGCGTGCTCTTGCCGCAGCCCGACGGACCGATGATGGCCGTCACCTGCCGCGGCGGGATGTCCAGCGTCACCTCACGCACAGCGGCCTTGTGGCGGTAGGCCACCGTGAGCCGCTGCGTGCGGAGGACGGGCGCGGCGCCGGGCGGCGGCGGGGTGCGGTTGGCCGGCGTGATACGCGGTGCTGGCACGAAGCGGCCCGGCGATTGCGGCTGGGTGCTCACAACGCTCATCCGAGGTGCTTTCTCTGCTGCCAGCCGCGAAGACCCACGCAGACGGAATTCATGACAAACAGCACCGCCAACAGGACCACGATACCGGCTGCGGCGAGCTGGTGGAATTCCTTTTGCGGCCGGTCGGCCCAATCGAACACCTGGATCGGCAGCACGGTGTACATGTCGAACAGGCCTTCGGGCGTGAACTGGATGTACGTCTGTGCGCCGAGCACTACCAGCGGCGCGGCTTCGCCGATCGCGCGGGACAGGGCCAGGATGATGCCGGTCATCATCCCCGGCAGCGCTGCCGGCAGCACATGGCTGCGCACCATCTGCCAGCGCGTCGCACCCAGGGCGTAGGCCGCCTCGCGGACCGAGTTCGGCACGGCCGCCAGCGCCTGCTGCGTAGCGATGATGATCACGGGCAGGCTCAGCAAGCTCATGGTCAGGGCCGCCGACAGCACGCTGCGGTCAAAATGCATCCAGCGCACGAACAGCGCCAAGCCCAGGATACCGTAAACGATGGCCGGCACGCCCGCCAGGTTGGCGATGTTCAGCTCGATCCAGTGCTTGATCCGACCGGCGCGGGCATACTCCTGCAGGTAGATCGCCGCGCCCATCCCCAGCGGAACCGCAAACAGGATCGTCAGCCCGATCACCCAGATCGTGCCCCACAAGGCGCTCTTGATGCCGCCCTTCAACGGGTCCAGTGTCGAGGGAAACCTCGTCAGGAATCGCCAACTCACGAGCGACAGGCCCTCGGCGGCGATGTCCGCCAGCAGCGTCGCCAAGGCCACGACCGAAAGCAGCGTGGCCGCCAGGCACAGCCCGGCGAAGATGTGCCCCGCGACCCGCCGGCGGGATAGCGCCGGACGGAACAGCTCAGCGGCCGCAGCCGGCGTCGCGCTCATTCGTACACCTCGCGGAAGCGGAACATCGTCCGCTGCGCAATCCAATTGATCGCGAACGTCAGGGCGAACAGCAGCAGCGCCACCGCGAAAATGGACTGGTACTCGACGGTTCCCGCCGGCGCGTCCCCCAGGCATACGCGCACCATGTACGCGGTCATGGTCTCGATGCTCGTGAAGGGATTCAACGCCAGCTTGGGCGTGTGCCCGGCCGCCAGCGTCACCGCCATCGTCTCGCCCACCGCCCGCGCCAACGCCAGCAGCACCGCCGCCACCACGCCCGAGAGCGCCGCCGGCAGCACGATCCGCGTCGAGACTTCCAGCCGCGTCGCCGCCATCCCGTAGGCCGCCTCGCGCAGGCTGCGCGGCACCGCCCGCAGCGCGTCGTCGCACAGCGAGCAGATGGTCGGCAGGATCATGATCCCCAGCACGATCGCCGCGCTGGCCGCGTTGAACACTTCGGTCTGCGGAACGAGTGGGCGCAGGAGGTGCGGTGTAATGAAGTGCAGGGCGAAGAAGCCGTAGACCACGCTGGGGATGCCCGCCAGCACCTCCAGCACCGGCTTGAGCACCTGCCGCACCCACAGCGGCGCGTACTCACTCGTGAAGATTGCGGTGGCCAGCCCCGCCGGAACCGCGATCAGCAGCGCCCCGCCCGCCACCACCGTCGTGCCCCACACCAGCGGCAGCACGCCGAAGCTCCGCGGCTCCAGCAGCGGCGTCCAGCGCGTGCCGGTCAGGAAGGCCAACGGTGAGACATGTTGGAAGAAGGGCACGGACTCGCTGACCAGCACCACCACGATCCCGAGCGTCGTCAGCACCGAGATCGAAGCGCACAGCATCAGCAGGAGCTGAATCCCCCCCTCGCGGAACCGACGATAGCCGCGGCCGGATGTCATGGCGTGCGCGGCGTGGTCCTGTACAGCTCGTCCAGACTCTTGGTGTGCGTGCCGGCGTCCGTGTAGACCGTGCCGGTGATGCGCTTCTCCAGCCGCTGGCGGGCGGCGGCGTAGGTCGCGTCGCTCAGCGCCACATAGTTGACGCGCGGATGCTCGATGATCGCCTTGGCGTTGGCGAAGAAGAACTCCAGGAACGCGCGCACCTCGGGCCGCTCGGCCGCGTCCCGGTTCACGTACAGAAACAGCGGCCGCGACAGCGGCCGATACTGCCCGTTGCGGATGGTCTCCACGTTGGGCTTGACCGGCTGGCCGCCTTGGTCCGCGATCCCCAGCAGCTTGAGCCGGTCGTGGTTCGCCTCGTAGTACGAGTAGCCGAAGTAGCCCAACCCGCCCGGCTCGCCGGCCACGCCCTGCACCAGCGCGTTGTCGTTCTCGCTGGCGGTGTAGTCGCTGCGGCTGGCGCGGGCCTTGCCCATGATCGCCTCGGTGAAATAGTCGAACGTCCCGCTGTCGGAGCCCGGTCCGAACAGTTTCAGCGCCCTGTCCGGGAAGCCCGCCCGCACGTCCTTCCAGTTGTTGATCTTGCTCTGCGGCTCCCAGATCCGCCACAGCTCCTCCACCGTCAGTTCGTTGCAGAAGGTGTTGCTCGGATGCACCACCACCGCCATCCCGTCGTACGCGATCGGCAGCTCGATGAACGCCACGCCTAGGTCGGCGGCCTGCTTCACTTCGGTGGCCGTAATCGGCCGCGAGGCGTTGCTGATGTCCGTCCGCAGGTCGGGCTGCTTCTCCAGGAACTTCTTGAAGCCGCCGCCCGTTCCAGAGACCCCGACCGTCACCTTGACGCGTGGCTGCTCGGCGGCGAACAGCTCGGCGGCGGTCATCATGACGGGGGCGACCGTGCTGGAGCCGTCCAACTTGACGCGGCCGCTGAGCCGCTGCCCCTGGCCGCAGGCCAGCGAACCCGTGATCCCCAGCGCCGCCAGAGCGCACAAGTTCCGACACCAGTCACTGTGCATCATGATCGAGCTCCTGTGAACCAGATCGCCGTGGTTCCGTCCCAACCTGCACGCTAGCGGCGGCATGTTAACGCTGCGCTAAGACTACGCTTCCAGGCTCGGGAGCAGGTCCGGCGGATCGACGGCAAAGGACGGGGTGGGGTGAGCAAGCGCCGGACCTGTCTCCCGGAACCAAATCAAATCGCACAGCTCCGGAAAGCACCTGGGTGCCAGTCTGCCGCGGGCGGGTAAAGCGAGCGTGTACGGGCCGTTAATTGGCAGCAAACGCCGCGCGGGAGTTTCGCGCGGCTGGCGTAGCTTCAGCGAAACGCCATCGCCGCCCGGGTCGGTCGGCACGCTGGCGCGTGCCGCTCTGTGACGCGGACCGACCTGCCTTCACCGCGGAAGGCGCAAGCCGCCGCGGCCAAGCCTCACTAAGGTCGCGCAGAGCGGATGGTAGCGCCGGGCGGGAAGGTGGTGGACTGGGAAACGCCATTAGTGGGTTGAGGTCAACAGCGGCTGCGGAACGGTGACGCTGACGCACGTGCCGCGGCCCGGCTCGCTCTCCAGCCGCACCTCGCCGTGCATGGCGCCGACCGCGTGCCGTACGATCGAAAGCCCCAGCCCCGTGCCGCGCTCCGCGCCGCCGGAGCGGCTGCGCTGCACCTGGTAGAAGCGCTCGAAGACGCGCGTGTGCTCTTCGGGCGGGATGCCGCAGCCGGTGTCGCGGACCGTGATGCCGACGTGCTGCGGCGCGCGTGTCATCTGCACGCAGACCTGGCCGCCCGCGTCGGTGAACTTGATCGCGTTGTCCACCAGGTTGTCCAGCACCAGCCGCAGCAGGTGCGGGTTGGCGTAGAGCGTCCAGGGCTCGGTCGGTTCGAAGGTCGGCTCCCAGCGGAGCTGCTTGCGTGCCAGCGGCTCATGGAAACGACCGTGCAGGTCGTCCAGAACCTGCCGAACGGCGAGCGGCTCCGGCTCGAACCGCGCGCCCGGCGATTCCAGCCGCGAGAGGTCCAGCATGTCCGAGACCAGGCTTTCCAGCCGCAGCGAATGTCGCTCGATCGCCTCCAGGAATGGCGCGGCGGCCGAGCCCTCCGTCTTCAGGTCCATCCCCCGCAGCGTCTCGACCGAGGCGCGGATGGCCGACAGCGGCGTGCGCAGCTCGTGCGAAGCGTTGGCGATAAAGTCGGTGCGCACCTCCAGGGCCCGCTGCATCTGGGTCACGTCGGTCAGGACCAGCAGACGGCCGCCCGTGGCTCCCGCCGCACCCTCCGCGCCGGCCAGCATCAGGTCCGTCGCCCAGGCCAGCAGGTGCAGCGTGCCCTGCGGCGATTCGACTTCCAGGCGTACGTGTCCGTCCGAGAACGGGCCGGCGACCGCCCCGGCCTCGGGCGGAGTCTGGGCGCCGCGCAGCGGCTCCAGCAGCAGCCGCTGCACGTCGTGCTGCGTGATGCTCGTCTCCACCGGCCGGCCGACCAGACGGGCCGCTTCGTCCGGTCCGTGCGGGAGATTCAGCAGCCGCGCCGCCGCGGGGTTGATCAAGGCCACGCGGCCGTCCGTGTGCGTCACGACCACGCCCTCGTGAAGCTGGTCCACCAGCGCTTCGAGCATCCGCCGCTGCCGGTCGATCGTGTCGAGCTGGGCCGCGAGCCGGCGGCGCAGCACGTTGAGCGCTGCGGCCAGGGCGGCCAGCTCGTCCGAGCCGCGCACGTCGATCCGCTCCGAGAGATCGCCGGCCGAGAGCCGGCGGGCGCCGCGGATCAGGCGATGGATCGCGCGGCGGTGGACGCGGTAGAGCGCGAACACGAAGGCGGCTGCCATCACGGCCGCGATTGCGGCGGCCATTCCCAGCACGCGGGCCAGTGCGCCGCGGTCCTGCGTCAGCGTCAAGGCCGGTCGCGCCAGCCAGAGCGCGCCGAGCGCCGGCTCCGCGCCGATCTGCACGGCCGCCATGACGTACGCGCGGCTGTGCGGGCCCCAGGGCCGCGTGTCGCTGCCCCAACCGGCCAACAGCGCCCGCTGCACTTCCGGGGCGGCGAGCAGCCGGCGGCCGTCGGCAAGGCCGGCAGAACCGAGCAGAAGTCGGCCGTCGGCGGCAATGACCGCGAGCTGCACGTCGTCGGCCTGCATGCGCTGGATCAGATCTCGGGCACGATCCGAAGCCGGGTGCGGCCAGGAGGGTTGCAGGGCGTGTCGGAGAGTTTCGGCCTGCAGCAAAAGCTGCCGCGTCAGCTCGTCGTTGTAGAGCGCATGCTCCTCGCGGATGGTGAGCCAGAGCGACGCGGCCACGACCAACACCACCAGCGCCGCGCTCGCCAGAAACCATCGCCAGGGTGCGCTCAAGGTCGGCCCAGCATATGCGCGTCACGTCCGCGGCGACCGGTCGTCGCGAACGTCCGCCGCCCGCGGCTCCAGCACGCGCAACGCGTATCCTACCCCGCGCACGGTCTGGATGCAGCCGGCCGCCGGGCCGAGCTTGCGGCGGAGTGCGGCGACGTGCACGTCGATGGTGCGGTTGGTGACGGCGACGCCCTGTCCGATGGCGGCGTCGATCAACTGGTCGCGCGTCAGCACGCGGCCGCGGGCCGCCAGCAGCACGCCCAGCATGCGGAACTCCGTGGCCGTCAGTCCGATCGGCCGACCCGCGACCGTCGCCTCGTGCCGCCCGCGGTCCAGCACGACCGGGCCGGCGGTCAGCACTTCGCTGTGGGCTGCCGCGCCCGCCTCACGCCGCAGCACCGCGGCCACGCGCGCCAGCAGCACCTTCACCGAGAACGGCTTGCGGACATAGTCGTCGGCTCCCAGCGCGAAGCCGACCAGCTCGTCTTCCTGCTCGGCCTTGGCCGTCAGCATGATGATCGGTACGGCGGCGGTGCGCGGCTCCTGCTTCAGTCGCCGGGCCACCTCGTCGCCGGAAACCTTCGGCAACATGCGGTCGAGGACGATCAGATCGGGTGGGCGACGGTGGGCTTCGGCCAGAGCCCGCTCGCCGTCCTCCGCGCGGCGGCACTCGTACCCTTCCCGTTGCAGGTGATAGGAGAGCACGTTGGCCAGGTCGGCCTCATCCTCGACCACCAGGATCGAGCAGCGGTTGGCGGTCAATCGCGCTTCGCCTATCGTCGCCGCGGCGCCTGGCGGCGTGCCTGAGAGAGACTCCATGCCGCGAGCGTGTTTGCAGCATGCTAGCGGGCGGTTTGCGGGCGGTTAAGACTCGATGAAGAACCGCGCGTTAGAATGAAGCCCGGGCCGGAACGCCCGCAGGGGTCGCAGCCGTGGCGCCTGTAATCGACGACATCCGCGACCTGCCGCAGAGGCTCCCGGCTTCCTGCCGTCCCATGCCGCTGCCGACACGCGTGCTGATGTGCCCGCCGCAATACTTCGACGTGATCGACGTGAAGAACCCGCACATGGCCGGCCACGTCGGCCGCGTTGATCGCCCGGCCGCGGACCGACAGTGGCAGGGCGTGCGGGCGACGTTCGAGCACTGCGCGGTCGGCGTGGAGCTGATCGAGCCGCTCGAAGGCTGCGAGGACATGGTCTTCTGCGCCAACCAGACGTTTGTCGGCCTCGACCCCGCCGGGCGGCCGGTCTGCGTGCTGAGCAATATGAAGCACGCGTCGCGGCAGCGCGAGGTGCCCGCGTTCAAGCGCTGGTTCCGGTCGGCGGGGTACCGCATCGAGCGGCTGACGGAAGACGTGCGGTTTGAAGGCGGCGGCGACGCAATCTGGCACCCCGGCCACGGGCTGATCTGGGGCGGCTACGGGCGGCGCAGCGAGCCGGCCGCCTACGAGCGGCTGAGCGAGATCTTTGACGCGCCGGTCATCCGCCTGCGGCTGCTGTCGGAGCGCTTCTACCACCTCGACACCTGCTTCTGCCCACTCGACGAGCGCACCGTGCTGGTCAACCCGCGCTCGCTGGAGCCGCGCGGCCTGGAGCTGATCCGCGCCGTCTTCGAGCGCGTGATCGAGTCGCCGCCGGAGGAAGCCGATTGCGGCCTGGCCTGCAACGCGACCGCGATCGGCGGCCGGCGCGTCCTCATCCAGTCGGGCAACCCGCGGACGCTCGCACGGCTGCGGGCGTGCGGTTACGAAGTACACGAGGTGGACACGTCGGAATTCCTCAAATCTGGCGGCAGCGTGTACTGCATGAAGCTGGCGCTATTCTGACCTGACATCCGTCAGACGCGATGGTCGCGTCCGCGGCGCGTTTGGACACTTGGCGTGACAGGTCTGGCCGGCGCTGATTCAGACCCGGACTCCGCCGCACAGCGCCACGGCCAAGTGCTCGCAGCCGAGCTGCGGGGCCACGTTGCGGTCGAGCATCCACTCGACCCTGCTGACGGCCTGGATGGCCTCAGCCAGCGCGTCGGCATCTGCGTCGCGAGCAAGCTCGTGCACCGCCCTGTGCTCGCGCGGTAGCAGGAGCAGGCTGCCGCCCGCCGTCTGCGCCAGCAGCGCGTCGCGGTAGATCGTCGCGATCAGCAGCAGCACGAGCTTGAGCGCGTCGCGCAGCTCGTCCGTCCCCACGCTGTCCGATGACGACTTGCGGCTGCGCCGTCCGCGCGGCTCATCGCCGGTGTCGAGCTCGCCCCCTGGCGCAGCCGCGGCCGCG